>VOFC01004214.1_pt1 | contig 60108 bp, 91 predicted proteins | sample 5384161 | NCBI WGS metagenome assembly VOFC01 (sample SAMN12384722, study PRJNA508395) | human gut metagenome | isolation source: healthy gut B | host: Homo sapiens
GGGAACAGCACGTTGTAGCCCTGCATCCGCTTCTTGCGGCAGATAATGTCCATGAGCGGTGAACGGACGGGCGCTGGCCCACGTGGAGAGCCCTGGCCGGAGGGATAGGGGAACTCGAGTGAGTCCGTGAACTTCTCCCGTGTCTTGTCGCCGGTGACGGCGGCGAGGGAGCTTTCCTCCAGCCACTTCTCCTGCCCATTTCTCTTTCAATGGCGGTAAAAATCGTACTTCATGATTTGACTCCTTTTTATATCTGAATGATTTCCCTGTTTCAGTTCAACTTTGCGCGCCGGTGGTCTGAGAGAAATCCCTGACCGTTTCACAGAAAACGGTCCAGGGGCGGTCGCTTTCGCGGTACCACCCTGCTTCCGCCGGTTTCGGCACTCGCTGCACTGCAGATAGCGGTGCCAGCCGGTGCAGCCTACTCCGATTTCCAGGCGAAACGCTCCGCGGTTCGCCCAGCGCTCCCCCACCGGCTCACCGCCGGCTCTCTTCAGGCGGGCATCACAGGTTTTCTCCCCATCCAAGCGTTTAACAGTGTTATTTTAAGCGGGTTTTCCCCTTTGTCAGGGTTTTTCCTGCACTTCTCAGTAGCATTTTTTCAGCGTTAGCGCGCTTTTTCCACGGATCGCAGCCAGTTCCTCGGCAGATACGCCGAAAACTTCGCCAGCGCCAGCAAGTTGGAGGTACTGGGATCGGCAGTCCCCGTCTCCCACTTGCTGACGGCCTGCCGGCTGACGCCCAGCGACTCCGCCACAAACTCCTGCGTCATTTGCAGCGGGCCGTGCTCGTTCAAAACCTCTCTCCCAGAGAGCGGCGGGTCTCCGCCTTCTCCCTTTCCGGGCCTCCCGGGCAGTTTGTCTTCGCAGAGGCTTCTCCTGCACGCATAGGTAATCAGCGTAAAATTTCAGCCCACCAGCAGCAATGATTTAGAATCAGAATATTGACATGATCTGCGTCCTCTTTTCTTTGGCGGCACGTCGCTTTTCGTAGCTCCACCATCCTACCGGACGAGGCGGTTTGCAGCCACCAATATCGCGCAACTTTTCCGTTGCGCCGCCTGTTTCCGGGAAGTTTCTTTAGAAATTCGTGGCTTTGCGGCTCGGTTCTGCGTCAGACGCTGAGATCCGAGGCGCCGTCGGCCGCGAGGCGCTCCAGATCGTGGGGCGCGCGCCTCCGCACTGGGCTACGTGGACGCAGATGCGGCCGTAGTCAGGAACGCCATGTTGCCGTCCGGTAGCCCGCTCCCGGCGGAGGGGCTTTTCTCCCTGCCTGCTCCTCCAGCAGCTTCTCACAGAGCCGCACAGGGCGTTGGTCTGGTGGGCTCCGGTGTTCGTGCAAATAATCTCCGGGGTGGTGATATCCGTAATCTCGTGGCGGAAATCTCGCTTGCCCTTCTTCTCGTCAGCGCTTTGGCGGCCAGAATGGCCAGTTCCTTCGGTGTCATCATCGTTCAAAATTCCTTTCTCATGTCTCCAGGCTTCCGGCGGCAGCGCTCGCCGGTAACGGGACGTCTGTAAGTCTGCGTGCGGAACCCACGGGATTCGGTGGGTTCCGTCGGCTTTGATGACGTGCCGGAGTTATCCGGCTCCTCCGGCGTCTCCGCTGCCGGGCCGTTTTCTCCGCCGGTGGAGCCGTTTTCTCCGCCACGGTGGGCGACGTCGTTTCCTGGTTTTCCAGCTCCTGCGGTAATGGTGGGTTTCCGTCGCAGGCATATCATTCGGTTTTCAAAAGTCTCGCTGGGGGGCAATGACCTCCCCGGTATCCGGGTCGAGTCAGGTTGCCGTTGGAGTCCATATCGTAGTCACTTGGCGGGTTCATCGCTTTTCCCGCTGCTTGATCACCGGTGCGGCGGCCTTGCTGTCTCCACATGGCCGGTGGTGGGCTGACAGAACCATCGCTGTTGACGGACATAATGTCAGATCGCTCTGGTAGTGGGCTCCACAAAGGCTCAGCTCGTTGTTCACCAGCTCCGGCAGTTCTGGGCGTTGGGCGTCACGTCACATAGGACTGAGCGCTGCTTGATGCTACCGGCTCCAGCAGGACTTGCGTTTTTATTGGGCATGGTCACAAAATTCCCCTTTTCCGTGTCCGGCTTGCGCGCCCAGAAATGCCCTGCTTGGCAAACGGAAGCATATTCCTGAAACTGAGATCCGTCTCCCGTTTTCATTGGACCACCCCCGGAGTAAACTCATTGACCTTCGTGATGTTTTTCAGGCTCATCGGCTGTTCGATCATGGCTTTTCAGCAATCCCTGCTGTCTTGATGCGGCCCAGATCGCCGTCGGGATAGCCCAGCATCTTGTTTTTGCGGTTGTCATGGCGTAACGGAGTACCTACATGGCGTCGTCGCCGCCGCTGGAAGCCGGTAGGATGGAGAGAACGCGAACCTCCATAGTTCATGTCGCGGGGGGACGTCAAAATCCGCCGCCCATGGCATCCACGATTGCCCACGGCTTCCCACTCCCACAATCACCTGATAGTCGGCTCTCAAGCCCCACCAGCTGAGATTTCTTTAGAGGGCCTGATGCCCTTTTCGCCCGCCGCCGTAATAATTATAACCGGAATGATCCGCGATGTCCCAGAACGTTATCTGTAATCATATCGTAGCTGGCCAGCAGCATGGTGTCCGTGTTGCCGCCGCCGCCCCGTGTCCCGACCAAGGATCAGCACCGTGTAATCATCCTCGCTCTTGCGCTGGCCGCTTGACCCGCGGCTGCACGCCGTCTCCGTAGTCGATGCCGTTTTCTGTGCGTGCCGTCGGGCTTGGTACCGCCCGGCAGCTCCGGCTTGACGAACACGGATTTCCACGCCACAACGGCCAGCAGCACCGCCGCCAGCACGATCGCCGCTGCCAGCAGCCATTTCTGCTGCTTTGTCAGGCGGCCGGGCTTCTTTGTCTGTTTGGGTTCTTTCTTCTCTAAACGCTTTCCAATATTCTCTGCCATGGGTCTATCTTTCCTTTCAGCCAGTCACGCGCTTCTATGGTGGCGTGATGAACGGGATTTTCCATTTCCGTCATCTCGTCGATGGTCATTTGCAGGCCCATCAACAATCCTTTGTCCAGATCCTCATACACACAGTTCCGCAAATCGTTCACGCCGGGAAAATCTCTGGACGGCTCGATGTAATCCGCCAGATAGATGATCTTTTTCCAGCAGGGTCATGTCCGCGTGGCCGGTGGTGTGCCACCAGATGGCGCGGTAAATTTCATCGTCCACGCCGTATACATCCCGCGCGATGGCCGCGCCGGTCTTGGCGTGGAGCAGCTTCAGCGCTTTCTGCTCCAGCTCGTCCAGTTCAATGCCGTACTGCCGGCACAGGGCCAGCTGTTCCGGCATCTCCAGCTTCTTCGTGCAGTCGTGGAGCAGGGCCGCCACGCGGGCCTTCTCCACATCCGCGCCGTAGCGCTCGGCCAGACGGATGGCCTCCTGCTCCGTCCCCAGCACATGGGGGATCCGCTTGTGCTTCTTCAGATAGCTGAGGGCCACCGGCCGCAGCTGGGAAAGGGACAAAGCTTTCAGGTTGACATCCGTTCCGTACAAATGGTTTTTCAGGATGTAGCCGTACACCGCCGGAGGCAGAAGGTTCCCGCCCTTCCCTGCCGCCAGCTCCTCCCGCAGCTCCGTGGAGGAAATGTCGATCACGCCGGGAACCGTCAGGGTAAAAATCCGGATATTCGGATACAGGCGGTACAGATTGTCCCGCTGGGCGGAAAACAGCGGCTCAATGTCCTCCTCCGTTCGTCCGAATGCGGCGATGCCTGCCAGCGACGCGATTTTTTCCGGCTCGTGCCATGTGGGAAGCTGAGGAACATATCCGTTCCCATCAGCAGCCACAGCTCGTCCTCAGGGTACCGGGCTTTCAGCTCCGCCAGCGTGTCGGAGGTAAAGCTCTTTGCCCTGCCGGTGAAGCTCCATATCCAGAGTCTCCACCTTGTCCCAAGGCCCAGCTGCTCCCCCGCCATGCGGGTCATTTCCAGCCGCTGCTCCGCCGTGGCGCTGCCTGCGGGCAGGTCCTTGTGGGGCGGGATGCTGGCGGGGATCAGCAGCAGCTTGTCCAGCTTCAGCATGGAAAAGACCGCGGCGGCCGCCGTCAGATGCCCCAGATGGGGCGGGTTGAAGGTTCCTCCGTAAATACCGATTTTCAAGAAAATTCCATCTCCTGTGCGTTTAGTCGATTTTTCCGGCTCTCCGAAGCTGCAAGGCTTCGTCCAGCAGTTCATAAAGCGGACCGCAGTCCAGCTCATAGACCTTGGAGGAGGTCCCTGTCCCGGATACGCGCATTGCATCCGGCGCGATTTCAAGATGGCAGAGGTATCCGCTGTTCCCCGCTATAAAAACGTTCCAGTCCACTTCCATCATGTCCAGCGCCCTGTGGGCTTCCGTTTTTCCAGCTGATTCAGTGCATCTGCAAAGGCTTCAACGGTTTCCGCATCCGTGATGACATATTTGTTGGAACCCCATTCTCTGCTCTCGTCCCAGCAGTTAATTTCCAGGGCCGCCGGTATCCGCTGAATGGGCAGCGGGCCGTCGCTGCGGACGCTCTCCGCCCCCATCAGCAGCGCCACCGCGCTGACGATGAGCAAAATACCAAGGGCAAAAAATCTGCTCTCCCGTAGTTCCCGCATAGAACCTCCTTATTCCGGCAGTGTTTATGCTTTCCGCTTCCCGACGGACTTCACCAGCTGGATGCGCTTCTCCTTGGGCTTGCTGTGGCTCTCCCGGTACAGCACGAACTTCGTGCCGATCACCTGCACCACTTCGCTGCGGGTGGCCTTGGCCAACTCCTGCGCCGCCAGACGGGCGTCATACTCGATATTGTTTTCCAGAACCTTGCCCTTGATGAGCTCCCGGGCCTCCAGCGCATCGTCGGTCTGCTTGACGAGGTTCTCTCCGATGCCGTCCTTGCCGATATGGAGGATGGTGTCCATGGTGTTGGCCAGCCCTCGCAGCTGGGCTCTCTGTTTGCTTGTCAGTTCCATAAAGTTCCTTTCATTTGGGCTTCTTGGCCCAACGTTCTTTTATATCGTCCAAGTTGCTCTTCCGCAACCATTCCTCGGAGTACCCGCAGGTGCAGCAGACGAAGCGGTCTACCGGAGCCGCATCGAGTATGCCCAGCGGCACTTCATTACAGCAAAAACGTCCGCTTCCCGAAGCCGTTCCCGGCACCTTTACGATGTCCGTCCCGCCGCACTTGGGGCATACGCCTGTCTTTTTCATACAGCTTCTCCTCTCTGATCAGCCTGTTTTCAGAAGTTCCCGCGCGCCTTATCCCCACGCGCCGGGCTGTTATTTAATAGACGGATTTTCCTTCAGATAAGTTTCCAGTTTCCCGGTAAATTCCCGCAGAGCTTTGCCGCGATGGGAAATTTCCGCCTTTTCCTCCTGAGTCAGCTGGGCAAAGGTCTTGGCCTTTTCCGGCACGAAAAAGACCGGGTCATAACCGAACCCGTTGTCCCCCATAGGCGCAAAGGCGATGGTGCCGGGGGCCTGTCCCTCAGCGGTGATGGTATCTCCGTTGGGGAAGGCGCAGGCAATGGCGCAGGTAAAGTGCGCCGCCCGGCTGGTCTGCCCCGGAGGTTTTGCAGCAGCAGGGTATACCGGCCTTGATCGTCCAGCCCCTCGCCGCCGTACCGGGCGGAATACACGCCGGGTGCGCCGTTGAGCGCGTCCACGCAGAGGCCGGAATCGTCGGCAATGGCCGGAAGCTTTGCCAGCTCGCAAATGGCTTTTGCTTTCAACATGGCGTTTTCCGCAAAGGTGACGCCGGTCTCTTCCACATCCACGGTGATCCCCAGGTCCTTGGGGCTCACCACCTCCACGCCGAACTGGCTCAGAATCGCCCCCCATCTCCCGGATCTTATTGGGATTGTGGGTCGCAAGCACAAATTTCATCACAGCTTCCCTCCCAGTGCTTCCTTCTGGATCTCCAGCAGCTGCCGGTTGCCCTTGGCGCAAAGCCGCACCAGCTCCTGCTGCTCTTCCAGGGTAAAGGCCCGTCCTTCGCCGGTGCCCTGGAGCTCGATGATCTCCCCCAGCTCGTTCATCACGCAGTTGAGATCCACCTGCGCCCGGCTGTCCTCGCTGTACTGCAAGTCCAGCATAGGCTGCTCGTCCACAATTCCGGCGGACACACCGGTGACGAAGTGACGGATGGGGGGGTAGAGCCAAGATAGCCCTCCTCCACCAGCTTTCGGCAGGCCATCGCCAGCGCCACAAAGCCGCCGGTAACGGAAGCGGTGCGGGTGCCGCCGTCCCCCTGCAAAACATCGCAGTCGATGTTGATGGTTCGCTCACCCAGCGCTTTCATATCCACGGCAGCCCGGAGACTGCGGCCCACCAGCCGCTGAATTTCCGCGCTGCGGGGGCTGAGCTTCAGCTTGGCGATGTCCCGCTTGCTGCGCTCCCGGTTGGCGCGGGGCAGCATGGAATACTCCGCCGTGACCCAGCCCTCGCCCTCCGCCACATGGGGCGGGGTCTTATCCTCGATGCTGGCGCAGCAGAGCACCTTGGTGTCGCCGCACTCGATCAGGCAGCTCCCCTCCGGGAACTTCACAAAATCCGTCGTAATTTTAATGGGGCGCAGCTCATCATACGCCCGACCGTCCTTTCTGGTCATGGAAAATCCTCCTATTCCTTCGCAGCGGATGCAGCTGCATCCGGGATGTTCGTCAGATAATGGCCTTTACATAGTCCCCGGCGTCAAAGGGCTTCAGATCGTCGATGCCCTCGCCCACGCCGGCGAACTTCACAGGGACGCCCAGTTCACGGGCAATGGCAATGACAATGCCGCCCTTGGCGGTGCCGTCCAGCTTGGTGAGGACAATACCCGTCAGCCCTGCCGTCTCTTTGAACGTCCGGGCCTGAATCAGCCCGTTCTGGCCGGTGGTGGCGTCCAGCACCAGCAGCGTCTCCCGGTCGCAGCCGGGACATTCCCGGTCAATGATCTTGGAGAGCTTGGCCAGCTCCGCCATCAGGTTGGCCTTGTTGTGGAGCCGTCCGGCAGTGTCGCACAGCACCACATCCACATTCCGGGCCTTGGCAGCCTGCAGGGCGTCAAACAGCACTGCGCCGGGATCGGCGCCCTCATACTGCCGGACGATCTCGCACCCGGCCCGCTCCGCCCAGATCTCCAGCTGGTCGGCGGCGGCAGCCCGGAAGGTGTCGGCGGCGCAGAGCAGCACCCGCTTGCCCTGCTTACGCAGGCTGGCGGCCACCTTACCGATGGAGGTGGTCTTGCCCACGCCGTTGACGCCGATGAAAATGCAGACGCTGGGCTTTGTGTCCAGCTTCAGGAGGTGTCCCCCGCCTCCATTTCCGCCATCAGGATCTCCCGCAGGGCTTCCCGAACTTCCTCCTGCCCCTGCAGATGCTCCTTGCGGACTTTGGTACGCAGCTTCTCCACCGCGTCCGTGGCGGCATCCACCCCCAGATCCGCCATGATGAGGGTCTCCTCCAGCTCCTCAAAAAAGGCCTCGTCCGCCTCGGTGAAGCCGGAGAACAGATTGCTGGTGATTTTTTTTCAGCTTGTCAAAAAAGCCCATGGTAAACTCCTTTTTTCTGCGGTGTACCGGAAATATACCCCCGGATTTCATTGGATTTTCAGTTCCTTCGCCATGTCGTTCAGGTTGATGGTCAGGATCTTGCTGACGCCCCTGCTCCTGCATATCGTCGCCGCAAAGTCGGCTTCGTTCCGTTTCCGCCTGCGGCGAAAACTTCGCCCGCCTCCCCTTACGTCTCCTCTTCCCACTGCAAACGCTTCGCTGGTTTGCGGCGGGAGCCCGTGCCTGCGGCATCCCCATGCTCACTGAATCTTCAGTTCCTTCGCCATGTCGTTCAGATTGATGGTCAGGATCTTGCTGACGCCCTGCTCCTGCATGGTGATGCCGTAAAGGACGTCGGCGGCCTCCATGGTACCCCGGCGGTGGGTGATGACGATGAACTGGGTCTTATCCGCCAGCGTCCGCATATAGCGGGCCGTGCGAACCACGTTGGCCTCGTCCAGCGCCGCCTCGATCTCGTCCATAATGCAGAACGGGGTGGGATGCACTTTCAGGATGGCAAAGTACAGAGCAATGGCCACAAAGGCCTTCTCGCCGCCGGAAAGCAGCGAAATGGTTTTCAGCGCCTTGCCCGGGGGCTGGGCCTTGATCTCGATGCCGCAGTCCAGAATGTGCTCCGGGTCCTCCAGCTCCAGCTTGGCCTGTCCGCCGCCGAACAGTTCCACAAAGGTTTCCTCGAAGCTCTCGCTGAGGAGTTTGAACTGCTGGGCGAAGATCGCGGTCATCTGCTCCGTGATCTCCCGGATGATGCCGGTCAGCTCGCCCTTTGGCTTTCTCCACGTCGTCCCGCTGATCCGTCAGATATGTATACCGTCCGTTGACCCGCTGGAACTCGTCGATGGCCCCCACATTGATGGTGCCGAGACTGTTGATCTCCCGTTTCAGCTCCGCCACCCGGCGGGACGCCTTCGGGACGCTTTCCAGCTCGATCCGCTGGGTCTGAGCGTCGGAATGGCTCAGCTCATAGGTTTCCCACAGCTTATCCAGAATCTGCTTTTTCCTCCATGGCGGAGGTGGTCAGCTTCGTTTCCAGCCTGCTGGCTGCCCGTTCCAGATTCAGGAGGGTTTCGTTCATCTCCTGCCCGGCGCGGCTCTTGGCGGTACGCTCCGCTTCCAGCGCGATCTTCTCCTGACTGATGACCGCCAGCCGCTCCGCAATGGCGGCGCTCTGCGCTTTCAGTTCCGCCTGCGCGGCCTTCCGCTGCCCGATCTCCTCCTGTGCGGTTCCGATCTGCTGCCGGTACTGGGCAAGGGCCGCCTCCTTCTGGCTTCGGTCGCCGGACAGCTCCGCCGCCAGCTGCCGCAGGTCGGCAGCCCGGCGCAGTGCGCCCTCCCGGTTGGCGGTAACTGACGCCAGATCCGCCTTATGGGCGGCAATGGTCTCCGCCAGCTGGCCGGACTGGGCCAGCAGCTCGCTCTGGCCGGAGAGGATCGCCTCCGCCTGCACCCGGCATCCGGCGGCTTCCGCCTCCTGCTCCGCTACGGTTTGTTCCGCCGCCGCGGCTCTGCCCTCGTTATCCTTGATCCGGCCGTCAATGGCTTCCAGTTCTCCGTTCAGGTTTTCAATGCTCTCCCGCAGATTGGCAAGCAGCATATCAAACTGGTTTTTGATTCCCTGTAACCTCAGCACCTCATCCTCCGCCGCACGGCGCTGGGACTCTGCGGTAGACAGTTCATACTGTGCGGCGTCCAGTTCCCTCTGGGACGCTTCCTCCGCCGCTCTGGCCTCCTCCAGCTTTCGGTGCATCTCCGCCGTCTGGCTGTTCAGCCGTTCCAGCTCCGCCGCCCGGCTCAGAACGCCGGCGCTGCGGCTGGTAGAGCCGCCGGTCATGGAGCCGCCCCGGTTGATAACCTGTCCGTCCAGCGTCACGATCCGGAACGCATTTCGGTATTTCCGGGCCATGGCAATACCGCAGTCCAGATCCTCGGCGATCACCGTCCTGCCCAGAAGGCTGTTGAAAATATTGGTATACTTCGGGTCGAAGCGCACCAGCCGGGACGCCACGCCCACAAAGCCGAATTCCTGTTCCACGCCCCGCTCCCGAAGCTCGTCGCCCCGGATGGCGGTCAGAGGCAGGAAGGTCGCCCGTCCGCCGTCCCGCTGTTTCAGAAAGGCAATGGCGCTCTTGGCGTCCTCCTCCCGGTCAACCACGATGTTCTGCAAGCCCGCTCCCAGAGCGATCTCAATGGCCAGGGAGTATTTGCCGTCGGTTTTCATCAGGCTTGCCACGGGACCGTGAATCCCCCGTAGGTGATTCTGCGCCTGACAGACCAGCTTCACCGCCTTGTTGAAGCCCTCGTAGTCCTTCTCCATTTCCGTCAGCAGACGGATACGGTTATCCAGCGCCCCTGTATCCATGGTAAGCTTTACCCGGTTTTCTGCGGCGGCGGCGGCTTTTTTTTCTTCCGCTCCTCCATCCGCAGGGCGTGTCCGCTGATGATATTGGCGGCGGCTTCCGCCTCGTCCTGCGCGTCCTCCAGAGCGCGGCGGTTGGATCTGGCTTCCGTTCCCTTTTCCTCCAGCTGCCGCTCTGCGGCTTCTTTGTCCGCTGCGGCAGCAGTCCGGCGCGCCTTGATCTGCTCCGTCTCCGCCCGAACGGCGGCGGCCTCCGCCCGCGCGTCCGCGGCAGCGGCAATGGCCATGGCCTCCCGGCCCCGGAGTGCTTCCGCCTCCGCGGCGGCGCCGCCCGCCTGCTCCGACGCTGCCTGCGCCTGCGCCAGCAGGGCATCCAGCTCCGCGTTCAATTCTGCGGCCTGCTGCTCCAGCTCCGCCGCCTTTGCGTCCTGCTCTGCCGCCTGCGCTTCATAGCCGCCGGTGCGGCTCTCGGATTCCTCCAGCTCGCTCTCCGCCCGCCGGATATTCTCTGTCAGATGATAGATGCTGCTCTCCAGCACGGCTACCGCAGAGTCCTGCTCCGCCGTTTTCGCATCCAGACCGGCGACGTCCTTCCGCAGCGTTTCCGCCTCGATATCCTTTTCCTGCATCCGCTGGCCGAACTGTTCGTTTTCCGCAAACAGGGCGTCCATACTCGCCCGTGCCTCATCCCGTTCCCGTTCCGCGTTCCGCAGGTCAATTTCCAGCTTCCGGGCGTTGGCTTTCAGCGTTTCCAGATTTTCCAGCCACAGGGAGATCTCCAAGACCCGCATCTCATCCCGCAGCAGCAGATACTTCTTCGCCCGTTCCGCCTGATCCCGCAGAGGCTCCACCTGGAGTTCCAGTTCGCTGATCTTGTCGTTGATGCGCACCAGGTTTTCTTCCGTGCGCTCCAGCTTCCGCTCCGCTTCCTCTTTCCGATGGCGGAACTTGGAAATCCCGGCGGCTTCCTCAAAAATCTCCCGGCGGTCGGTGCTCTTGGTGGAAAAAATCTCATCTACCCGGCCCTGGCCCACGATGGAGTAGCCCTCCCGGCCCATGCCGGTGTCCATGAACAGCTCCGTCACGTCCTTCAAGCGGACGGACTGGCGGTTGATGTAGTATTCGCTCTCCCCGCTGCGGTAATACCGGCGGGTAACGGCCACTTCCGTCTCTTCCATAGACGGAAACAGCTGCCCGGTATTGTCCAGCACCAGCGTCACCTGTGCAAACCCCACCGGCGCCCGCTTCTCCGTGCCGCCGAAGATCACATCCTCCATCTTGCCGCCCCGGAGGGCCTTGCTGGACTGCTCGCCCATGACCCAGCGGATGGCGTCGGAAATATTGGACTTGCCGGAGCCGTTAGGCCCCACGATGGCCGTAATATCCTCACCGAAGTTCAGGACCGTCTTATCAGGGAAGGACTTAAATCCCTGAATTTCCAGCGCTTTCAGGTACAATCTGTTCACCTCGCTGCATCTTTACATACTTTAACTAAGATACTATATCAAAAAAGCGCTTCTATTTCAAGCAAAAACTGCGTAAAAACGAGGGGATTCCCCCTCGTTTCACAGCTTTTCTCCTCCATCTTCCGATACAGCCAGTCCAGTCCCTCCGGCAGACCGCCCAGCTGGTCGATGATCCCCAGCCGCACCGCCTCTTCCCCGTAGATCACGCTGCCCACGTCCGCCGCCATATCCTCCTTGGCCAGCATGAGGGTCTGGAACCGCTCTGCCGAAATACGGCTGTGTCCCGCCACAAAGGCCACGATCCGCTCCTGAAGCCGCTGGAAATAGCTGTAGGTCTGGGGCGCGGCAATCACCGTCCCGCTCATCCGCACCGGGTGGATGGTCATGGCGGCAGAGGGAACCGCAAAGCTCCGCTGTGCCGCCACCGCCAGTGGAACGCCGATGGAATGGCTGCCCCCCAGCACAATGGCGGCGTTGGGCTTCGTCAGCCCGGCAATCAATTCCGCAATGGCCAGACCAGCCTCCACGTCTCCCCCCACCGTGTTGAGCAGGAACAGGATACCGTCCACCTCCCGGCTCTCCTCCAGCTTGGCCAGCAGCGGCAGCATATGCTCGTACCGGGTGGTCTTTGTGCCGTTGGGCGCTGCCACGTGGCCTTCGATCTGACCGATGATGGCCAGCGTATAGACCGTTCCGTGGGCGGTTTTCGTCATGGCGGAGCCGAAATCCACGATATTCTGCGTCGTCTGGTCGCTCCCGCTTTTTCCTCCGCCCGCTTTGTGTCCTTGTCTTGATCCATGTGCATCCCTCGCTTTCTCCGATAGTGTCCGCAGGTTTCGGATTTTTACACATCTCCCCGGATTTCTATGGTAATTTCTGCCGGAGCGTGGTATACTCTGGACAAACGAAAACGAAAGGAAGGGTCACTATGCGTACGCTGTTCAAGGGCGGCACGGTCATCACCGGCCGGGGGCCGAAACGGGCCGACGTCCTTATCGAAGGGGAAAAGGTCAGGCAGATTGGCCGTCTCATTCTGATGCCGGCAGACCGGACGGTGGATGTGGAGGGCTGTCTCCTGTTCCCCGGCTTCATCGACGCCCACACCCATTTTGATCTGGACGTCTGCAACACCACCACGGCAGACGATTTCACCACCGGCAGCCGCGCGGCCCTGAAGGGCGGCACCACCACGGTTATCGACTTTGCCTGCCCCAACAAGGGAGAAAGCCTGCAATACGGTCTGGATCTCTGGCACAAAAAAGGCGGATGGCCGTACCTTCTGCGACTATGGGTTCCACATGACCATTGACGACTGGAACGAATCCATCCGGGCAGAACTGCCGAAGATGATCCGGCAGGGCGTGACCTCCTTCAAAATGTATATGACCTACCCTGCCATGATGGTGGGTGACCGGGATATGTACTGGGCCTTGAAAGAGCTGCGGCATCTGGGCGGTATCTGCGGCGTCCATTGCGAGAACGCCGGGGTCATTGACGGCATGATCGCCGAGAAAAAAGCCGCCGGGCTGCTGGGGCCGTCCAGCCACCCGGAGAGCCGTCCGCCCTATCTGGAGGCGGAAGCCGTGGGGCGGTTGCTGCGGATCGCGCAGGCGGCGGACTGCCCGGTGGTCATCGTCCACCTGACCAACGAGGAGGCCCTCAAGGAGGTGGAGCACGCCCGGAAGCGGGGTCAGAAGGTCTATGTGGAGACCTGCCCCCAGTACCTGCTGCTGGACGAGAGCGTTTACTACAACCCTGACTATTCCCAGGCGGCCCGGTATGTCTGCGCGCCCCCCATCCGGGAAAAGGCCAATCAGGAGGTTCTGTGGCGGGGCCTGCGCCGGGGCGAGATCCAGACCATCTCCACCGACCACTGCTCCTTCACGCTGGCACAGAAGGACGCGGGCCGGGAGGACTTCACCAAGATCCCCGGCGGTCTCCCCGGTGTGGAGACCCGAGGCGAGTTGATCTATTCCTACGGTGTGGCCGCAACAAGAATCTCTCTGGCCCAGATGTGCCGGGTTCTGAGTGAGAACCCCGCCAAACTGTACGGTCTCTATCCCCGCAAGGGCGTTCTGGCTCCCGGCAGCGACGCCGACATCGTGGTCTACGATCCCGGCGACAGCCATGTGATCCGGGCAGAGGACTGCATCGCCAACGTGGACTACAACCCCTACGAGGGCTTTGTCACCGCAGGCGGCATCCGGGAGGTCTGGCTCCGTGGCCGCAAGACCGTGGAGGGCGGCAAGGTGCTGGACACCGTTCCTGCCGGTATGTATCTCGCCCGCGGAAAGTGCAGTCTGTAAGCCTTTTCCCGCGAAGTACTTCTACTTTACAGAGATTGCGCTTCAATCAGTACCTTATCTCTTCACATTTCAAAAAAAGGGAGCGCGGCCAGATGGCCGCGCTCCTTTTCGATTCCGTCTCAGTCTCCCCAGGACACATCCGTAATGGTGCCGCCGGAGAACTCAATATACTCACTCTTGAGGATGTAGTCCGTCTTGCCGATGCGGACCTCCTGATCCCCCACCTTGGTGGTCATGACCTCGGCGGTGGGGGTGGTGGTGGTCACGGTGAACAGCAGCGTCACGTGTTCCGGGTCCGTGACCCAGTTCCCATTGGCATCCAGCACCTGATAGTCCATTTTCTCCACGGCCTCGATCTGGCCGCCCACCAGCGCGCCGGAGGCCATCAGGGGAGACGGCAGATGGGCCTGACAGTTTTCATACAGCTCCGGGGCCACGCCCTCCACCTTCACCTGATAGGTGACTTTTGTCTGGGGCCGCTCATAGTTGATGCTGTCGCCGTTTCTTCCGATAAACTTCCAGGCCGCCAGCGCCAGCACCGCCACGATCAGCACAATGGCGATGAGGTCGATGATATTCAGCTTTCCGATGCGTTTTGCTTTCTGTTCCATGATTTCCTCCGTAACAGGCCTGCGCCCGATTTTTTGCAGAAAAAGACTTTTGCCGCCATCAGTGGACAACGATCGATTTCTATTGTATAATATTTTCCGCTATTTCACAAGGACTTTTTTGGAGGCGCTTTTATGAAGGTCATCCATCTCATCAGCGGCGGCGACTCCGGCGGGGCCAAAGACCCATGTGCTGAGTCTGCTGCAAAACCTGAACAAAACCATCACCGCCCAGCTGGTCTGCTTCCGGGACGGTCCCTTTGCCGAGGAGGCCCGGGCCATGGGGATCCCCACCAAGATCTGCGGCGGGAACAATATTCCCCATCTGCGGCGGGAGCTGGCGGACTATATCCGGGAGGGAGGGTATCAGCTGATCCACTGCCACGGCAGCCGGGCCAATATGATCGGGGCGCTGCTGCGGAAGCCCACCGGTCTGCCGGTGGTATCCACCGTCCACAGCGACTACAAGCTGGACTATATGGGCCGCCCCTTCGCCCGGCTCACCTTCGGCGCCATCAACGCCATGGCTCTGCGGCGGCTGGACTACCGCATCGGCGTGTCCGACGCCATGGTAGACCTGCTGATCAACCGGGGCTTCCCCCCCGACCGGTTCTACGCCATCTACAACGGCATCGACTTTACCCCCGCCCCGCCCCAGGGGGATCGGCTGGCCTATCTGCGGGGTCTGGGGGCCGATGTGGAGGAAAACAGTGTGGTGGTGGGCATCGCCGCCCGGCTGAACCCCGTCAAGGATATGTCCACCCTGATCCGGGGCTTTGCGGAAGGACACAAGTCCTGCCCCCGGCTGCGGCTGGTCATCGCCGGGGACGGCGAGGAGCGGCAGAAGCTGGAGGATCTGGCAAAGGAACTGGGCGTGGAGAAGGAAGTCACCTTTGCCGGGTGGATCAGCGGCGGCATGGACCGCTTCTACTCCGCGCTGGACATCAACGCCCTGACCTCCCTCTCCGAGACCTTCCCCTACGCCCTGACGGAGGGCGCCCGGTTCCATCTGGCCACGGTGGCCACCGCCGTGGGCGGCATCCCCTATCTCATCGATCAGGATGTAAACGGATACCTCTTTACCCCCGGCGACTGGCAGACGTTAGGGTGCTATCTGTCCGCGCTGGGCACCGATGATGCTCTGCGTCGGGAGATGGGCGAAAAGCTCTATGAAAAAGCCTCCGCCAAGTTCTCCATCCAAAGCACTGTGGACACCCAGCTCCATATCTACGAAGAAATTCTCCGCCGGCACAGCCGCCCCCAAAAAGGAGCGGGACGGCGTGGTGATCTGCGGTGCTTACGGCCGGGGCAACGCCGGCGACGACGCCATTTTGGAGGCCATTTTGCAGGAGATGCGCTCCATTGATCCGGACATGCCTATTACCGTTCTCACCAAGGACCCCAAGGCCACCCGTCTTGCCTACCGGGTCCGGACGGCCGGGCGGATGGATATTTTTACATGGGAAAAGGCCATGCGCCACGCGGGGCTGTATATCAACGGCGGCGGCAGCCTTATCCAGGATGTCACCTCCCGTCGGTCCCTGTGGTTCTATCTCCATAACATTCAGGCTGCTCACAAAGCGGGCTGCAAGGTACAGATGTACGGCTGCGGCATCGGTCCTGTTCTCGGGAACAGCACCGGAAGCTGGCGCCAGCGTGCTGAACGCCAGCGTGGACGTCATCACCCTCCGGGAGCCGGACTCCCTGAAGGAATTGCAGTCCATGGGCGTGACGAAACCGGAGATCCTCCTAACGGCGGACCCGGCTCTGACCCTCCCCGCCGCCAGCGAGGACGAGATCGACAGCGTTCTGCTGCGGGCGGGGATTCCGCCCCACGGGAAGTACCTGTGCTTCGCCCTGCGTAACTGGAAGGGCTTTGAAAGCAAAGCCCCCTCTGTTTGGTCAGGCGGCGAAATACGCCTATGAAACCTACGGCCTGACGCCGGTGTTCGCCGCCGTGGAGAAGCATCTGGACCCCGGCGCCGGGCGGCTGGCTGCCGCCGGTCTGGACATCCCCTACTATTTTCTGGATGACGCCGGCAGCGCCGGGACCATCATCGGCGCTCTGTCCCGGATGCAAGCGGTGGTCTCCATGCGGCTTCACGCGCTGATTTTCGCCGCCGGGCAGGGCATCCCCCTGGCGGGTGTGGTATATGATCCCAAGGTCTCCTCTTTCCTGCGGTATATCGGTCAGGAGAACTTCGCCGATCTGGATGCGCTGACGCCGGATCTGCTCAAATCCATGATTGACCGCGTGGCCGCCGCCCCCATCTCCCCGGAGGAGCAGGAAGCCGCCGTCCGAAAACTGCGGCAGACGGAACAGGTCAATGTGGAAACGGCCCGCCGCCTGCTGGGCGTGTAACCCGTTTTCTGTCAAGTATTTCAGCATTACACATCTTATATACAAAGTGGAACAGGCTCATTGTGCCTGTTCCGCTTTGTTTTTATTGCAGATACTCCGCTGGACAGCGATGGTGGTCAGGCTTCCTGTCAGCTGCACCAGCACTGCCGTCAGCAAGGCCAGTTCGTCCTCATCCAGATTCCGGGCAATGGCGACGGCCAGCGTGTTCACCGCCGTGGTAAAGGCCATGGGGTCGCAGTCTCCGCAGTTCATCCCGTCACCCCCTGCTATTCTATGTGTCCCTTCCCTGTTTCATCCCCGCTTTACAGCGTCTCGATCTGGCTTGCCGGTTTTGCAGGCTGCATGGGGAAAACCGTCAGCTTTTCCCCGCCGTCCCATAAAGCCAGCAGCACGTCCTTTTCCTCCTGATACCCCTGCCGCAGCAGCGCCCGGTGAACCCAGCTCTCCGCTTTCCCCGCCTGCCGGATATTGCCGGAGAGCAGCCTGCCGTCCATGACAAAGGGCGTCTGCGGCACTGTTTTTTCGGCGTCTGCCCTAAATCTGACGGGGTGGCAGGCCGGTCCGTCTCCTTGGGAAGAAAACTGACGATGCCGTTGTGCTCCAGAATGGCCGTCTGGAGCTGATTCAGGTCAAACCACCCGCCTATGCGGCAAAAAGGTGAGGAATTCATTGAGATCCAGCTTTGCTTTCTTCAAGTTTTTCCCGGTAGATCACACCGTTTTCCAACAGCACCAGCGGCTTGCCGGTGAAAACCCGCCGCACCGTCAGGGAATGGCTGGTCCACAGGGAGATGCCAACCGCCGCCAGTCCGTAGATCACCAGCGCCGTCAGCGAGTTCAGGGGTGCGTCCAGATCCGTGGCCAGTTCCGCCGCCACGGAACCGATGGTAATCCCCTCCACATAGTCGAACATGGTCATCTGGGAAACCTGTTTCGCCCCCATCAGCTTCGTCAGCAGAAACAGCACCACGATGGACAGCACCGTTGTCAGGCTTACAAAGCCGATATTTTTCAGCAACCCCATAAAAACGCCTCCCGCAGTATCCTTTTTCATAGGATGCCGCAGGAGGCCCGGTTTTTATTCAGTTTTTTCGCCGGCGTGATGGGCGTTGGTGTGGACGTTGATGAACTGCGCTTTCAATTTGGAGTAGAGGATGGTCTGGCTGGAATACAGTCCCTGATACCCGGAGAGCATATAGCTCAGGCAGCAGGCCAGCGCGAAATACAGCAGCCCCTCCGCGCCGAACAGCTCCACCGCCAGCAGCGTCGATGCCAGCGGGCAGTTGGTCACGCCGCAGAACACGGCGGCCAGCCCCACCGCCGCGCCGAATCCGGCAGGCAGTCCCAGCAGCGGCGCTGCGGCGCAGCCGAAGGTGGCTCCCACGAAGAAGGACGGCACCACCTCGCCGCCTTTGAAGCCGGCGGCCAGCGTGATGGCGGTAAAGATCAGCTTCAGCAGAAATGCCCACGGAACCGCCACGGTTCCCTGCTCCACGGCGGCAGTGACGATCTCCATGCCCGCCCCGTTGTAATCCGTGCCGAAGATCAGCGTCAGCACAATGATGGCCGCGCCGCCGCAGACCACCCGCAGCCACGGATTACGGATTCTCTTCATCAGATGTCCCGCGCCGTGCATAACCTTGCAGAACAGGATGGACACCAGCGCACACAGCACGCCCAGAAGCGCCACCCGGACAAACATCCCCACCGTCTGCTCAGGAACCGACACGGCAAACCGGGTCGGCTCCACCCCCAGACGGACGGACACGCCGTAGGCCACCAGCGCCGCCAGCAGGCTGGGATACAGCGCCACATGGTAGAGCACGCCGATGCTGATGACCATGATGGCAAACACCGTGGCCGCCAGGGGCGTTCCGAACAGGGCGGAGAAAAATGCCGCCATGCCCGCCAGCGTAGCCACCCGGAGATCCCGGTCATCCAGCTGAAAATGCCGCCCAAGATACTGCCCGATGGTACCGCCCATCTGGAGGGCGGCACCCTCCCGTCCGGCGCTGCCGCCGCACAGATGGGTCAGGATCGTGCCGAAAAAGATCGCCGGCAGCAGCAAAATAGGCAGCAGCTTTCCCTGATGCACGGCGTCGATGATGTCATCGGTACCAAGACCGTCCGTCCCTGTCAGCTTGTAGAAGCCGACAATGACAAGCCCCGCCAGCGGCAGCAGATATAGGACCCACGGGTGCGTCCCCCGGAACGCCGTCACCTCATGTACGCCGAAATGGAACAGCGTCCCCACAAGGCCGCAGGCCGCGCCGATCACAGCGGCCGCCGCCGTCCACTTTATAAACGTGCGGACATAGAGTCCCCCACCGCCGCAGGGCAGTTCGGATCGCTTTTGTATCCACGATGATCTCTCCTTACAATTCTTCTGTACCGCTGCCGGACAGGGCGCTGCTGAAGGCCTCCTCCAGCACCTCCGGGCGCTTGAGATTCCGAAAAAGCTCCGCGAAAAAGCGGGAATACTCAATGCCGGTGGCGATCCGCTCGTCCATTACAACACTCAGAGGCATTACCTTTTTTCGGACGCCCTCCGGCACAGCCGGATCATGAACCGGACGGCCCATGCAGACGAACACGCTGGTGGTGCCAAACTCATAGCAGTGGTGGAAAATGCAGGGCGTGTTGATGGAGGCCAGATTCGTCACGAACAGGCTGGTGTGGAAAGGACTCAGTTCAATGATAGACCTGGGCAGCAGATTGTGCCGGTCTAAAAAGCCTGCAAGGCCGATGACCGTCCGGCCAGCCCCGGTACGCCGAAAATGAACTTCACGAATTTGTCGGTATCGTTGTTGTGCTGGGCGTTCTGGTTCTTTTCGATGGCCGCCTGAATCTTCTCCGTCACGGTAAACACCGTGTCCTCCGGTTCCAGATACACCTTCAGAGAGGTCTCGTCCGGCGTGCCGTCCGCTCGGGTCTTCAGGATCACAAAGCTGAAGCAGAAGTGGTTCCGCTTATAGATCCGGCTGTTCATCACGAAGTAGTTGAGCTTGGGATTCCGCAGCACGGCCCGGTAGTAGGCGGACACCAGCACGCTCATGTGGGTCACGGACCGCCCCTCCCGCCGCTTTGCCCGGATATAGCCCGGATCGCGTCCTCATCCAGATTTTCTTCCGCCCAGTTCTGGGCGTCATACCGCTTCGGCATGATATAAGGAAGCGCCTGCATAATGGCAGTCAGGTTCTGTACTCTTGTTCCGTCTGCTCGCATGGTCAATCCTCGTGCTTTCATAAAGTACTTCCATTATAGTTAAGATTCCGTCAAAGTTCAAGGGAAAGTGACAAATTCAGCCTGTTCCGCCATGCCGCAGCGTTTTCCACGCCGCAGTCAGAAGCCCCGCAGCCGCCGGGAGCAGCCAGATGCTTCCGCCGGTGCGCCACATCAGCCACACCGTCCCGGACGCTGCGGCCAGAGCCGTTGAAAGCCCCACGCACCGGCAACCCCACTCCGCCGTTTCCGGCCCTGCCAGCCACACAAGCAGCAGATACAGCGCCCGGCCGCCGTCCAGCGGGCGAAACCGGCAGCAGATTGAACGCGCCCAGCACCGCGTTGGCTCCGGCTGCACGGGATATCCCAGCCATCCCAGCAGCACTGCCGCCAGCAGATTCGCCAACGGCCCCGCCAGTACCGCCGCCAGTTCCCGGCCGTAGCTCATGGTGCCGCCGGTCTCCAGCACCGCCCCAGTACGCCGATCCGAAGCCGCCGGATCGGCGCGCCGAAGCGTCTCAGGCACAGGATATGCCCCAGTTCATGGAGTGCCGCCGCTCCCAGCACCAGCAGCGTTGTCTCCCATCCGCAGCTGACGGCAAACCATCCCGTCAACAGCAAAAAGCCGCCGGAGACGGTACACTCAGGCGGTTTCCACATAATAGATCGGGTTCAGGTAGACCCCGTCCTTTTGCAGCTCGAAATGCAGATGCGGCCCGGTGGCCATGCCGGTCTCTCCCACCTCCCCCAGCTTCTCCCTTTTTCACCGCCGCGCCGGAGGACACGGAGATCCGGCTGCAATGGGCGTACAGGGTCGTGCAGCCGTTAGCGTGGGTGACGGTGCAGTATTTTCCGTAGCTGCTGCTCTCCCCTACTGCCGTAACGGTGCCATCGGCAAAGCAGGCGATGGCCGTACCGGTATCCGCTGCCAGATCCACGCCGTAGTGAAACCGCTCCTCCCCCCTCCACAGGATGTTCCCGATAGCCAAAGCAGGAAGACAGCGCTCCCTTTACCGGTGTCTCGTGATCGAAGCCCAAAATTGCCTGCCGCATACTGACGTTTTCCGGCAAATCCTCGTCGGAATAGAGAACCAGATCCATGGCTGTCTCTTCCTGCGCCGCATCCTCATCCCCTGCCGGCAGAGGGTTTGTCTCTTCCGGGATATTCCGCCATTTTTGAAGTTCCGACAAAGACAGCGCCGTACTGCCGCCGGTGCTGGCCACCGTTTTCTGCGCCGCCGCTTCCGGGTGAAAGACCGCCTGATAAACCTCATCCGCAGTCACAGACGGCGTCCCTCCTCCGGTGAAGAGATCTCCCACCGCAGAGAATACCGCCTGGACGTCTATATTTCTGGACATGGTTTCCGACAGCTTTCGGTTAAAATCCGCCATTTTTCCGGGCAGCAGCAGCTTTGCCGCCACCAGCAGCACGAATACGCTGCCGCAGATTACCAGTCGGATCAGCCGGAATCGTTCCCCATCCGACATGGCGTTTCCTTTCCCGGTTTGCCGCCGCCCGCTCCTGTACACCGCTTTCTGTTTGACAGCCGCAGCAGTCGTGATCCGTCGGCCTGCCTGTCTGATCCGCATCGCGTCAGCCCCCCTCCTCCGAATTCCCTACCACTCTATGCGGAAATTCTCCGCAGTATACGGATGCTTAACTCAGGAGCTGCTACCGCGCGGTAACAAACTTTGAAAAAAGCGGAGGGCAAACGCCCTCCGCCCTGCTGTATCCGTTCTGCCCTCAGCCCGGAGGCCAGGTCATATCCCGCCCTGCCAGCACATGGAAGTGCAGGTGGGGCACGGACTGCTGGCCCGCCTCGCCGATGTTGGACACCACCCGGTATCCGGCCTCGTCAAAGCCCAACTCCTTGGACAGCTTGGCGATGACCTCAAAAATATGGGCCACCACAGCGCTGTTCTCCGCCGTTACAGCGGAAACGGACTGGATGTGGGCCTTGGGCACCACCAGAAAATGGGTGGGTGCCTGGGGCGCAATGTCATTAAAGGCGTAGCAGAGCTCGTCTTCATAGACCTTGCTGCTGGGGATCTCCCCGGCGATGATCTTGCAGAAAAGGCAATCGCTCATGGTCATCCTCCTCTCTTATTTTCCGTGCTCCGGCACCACTGCGAAAACGGTCAGCGGCTCCGTGCCGGTATTCATCAGCTTGTGGGTGTGGCCCTCCGCGCAGTAGTGGCACACACCGGGCGTCAAAGGCTCCTCCACACCGTCGCAGAGCATGGTGCCGGTGCCCGGAGAGCACATAAATCGTCTCGCTGTTGCCCACGTGGGTATGCTCGCCCAGAAACGCGCCGGGAGCCAGAACAAGCTTCATGATCTTGTTCACTCCATCGGAACTAGCTTTGCAGCCGGGCCTCGCCCTGACCGCCTTTCATCCCGTTGATGACCTGCGTTTCCAGCTTATCAAAATGAATCTGCATCGTAAACTCCTCCTTACAGCTTGCCCGCCACGAAATCGTCCACGGCTGCCAGTGCGTCATCCACCTTGCTGACCTCCGTGCCGCCGTTTTCCCACCGGGACGCTGTCCCGGCGGGAGCCCTGAGGAAGTCATCCGCGACGGGCGAACTGAATCCGCCCTGCGGCAAAGGTTTTGCTTTGCAAAACCCTTGTGCCGCCGGAACGCGCGATCATGGGCGGGGGCGATGCCCGCCACGAAATCGTCCACGGCTGCCAGTGCGTCGTCCACCTTGCTGACCTCCGTGCCGCCGCCCATGGCGCTGTCGGGCTTGCCGCCGCCCTTGCCGCCGCAGATGGGCGCGATGGCCTTGATGATGTCGCCTGCCTTGACGCCCTTGGCCACGGCGTCCTTGCCGCAAACGGCCAGCAGCGTCACCTTACCGTCATTGACAGAGGCCAGAACGCCCACCACGCCAGGCTCCTTATCCCGGAGGAAGTCGCCCTGCTTGCGCATGGCGGCAGCGTCCATACCATCCCGCTGAGCGGTGATGACCTTCAGCTCACCCACCGTCTTAGCGGAGGCCAGAAAGCTCCGCGCCTCGCCCAGAGAAGCCTGCTCCTTGAACTTGTCCAGCGCGTGGCGCAGCTCCTTCATTTCGTTCATCTGCTGCTCCAGGCGGTTCTCCAGCTCGCCGGGGTTGGTCTTGAACATCTGTGCAATGTGGAAGAGGACCTGCTGGTTGCGGTTGATGGTATCCAGCGTCAGCTGGCCCACGGTAGCCTCGATCCGGCGGACACCGGAGGCTACGGATGCCTCGCTCTTGATGCGGAAGGGACCACCTTAGCGGTGTTATCCACATGGGTGCCGCCGCAGAACTCCATGGACACGTCGCCCATTTCGACCACGCGGACAATGTCGCCGTACTTTTCGCCAAACATGGCGACAGCGCCCTTCTTCTTCGCTTCCTCGATGGGCAGCACCTCGTCACAACGGGGATACCTTCCAGATGGCGTCGTTGACCAGCTTATCCACCTGTGCCAGCTGCTCGGGGGTGATGGACTCAAAGTGCGTGAAGTCGAAGCGCAGACGGTCGGGCTCAACAAGAGAGCCGGCCTGATGCACGTGGTCGCCGAGCACCGCCTTGAGGGCCGCATCGAGAAGATGGGTAGCGCTGTGGGCACGGCGGATCGGCCCTTGCGGCGCTCGGTATCAATGGAAGCCGTCACCGTCTCCCCCACCTTGAACGAGCCGGAAACCACCTTGCCGTAATGCATGAACTTGCCGCCCTTATTCTTCTGGACGTCCGTGACCTCAAATTTTGCATCGCCGCAGCGTGATCACGCCCGTATCTCCTATCTGGCCGCCCATTTCGGCATAGAAAGGAGTCTTGTCGAGCACGACAATGCCTTCCACGCCGGTCATCAGCTCCTCAGCCAGCTCGTCCTCGACAACAAGGGCAACCACCTTCGCATCCTCAATGGCATCGTGGTCATAGCCGACGAACTCGGTAGACGGGATGTCCTTGCCGAACTCAACGCCCGCCCAGCCGAGGTCACCGAGCGCCTTGCGCGCTTCCCGCGCACGGGTCTTCTGCTCCTGCATCTCCTGATCGAAGGCCAGCGATTCCGAGCGTCATGCCCTCATCCTCGACCATCTCGACCGTCAGGTCGATGGGGAAGCCATAGGTGTCGTACAGCTTGAACGCGTCCGCGCCGGAGAAAACGGTCTCCCCCTTCTCCTTGTGGGCGGTAAGGAGCTCAGTGAAGATCTTCATGCCGCCGTCGATGGTCTTGGCGAAGTTCTCCTCCTCCACCCGGATGACCTTGGTGATATAGGCCTGCCGCTCCCGCAGTTCGGGATAGTGGCCCTCGTTCTCGTGCACGACCGTATCCACGACTTCATACAGGAACGGCGGTTCACCCCAAGCAGCTTTCCGTGGCGGGCGGCTCTTCTCAGCAGGCGGCGCAGCACGTAGCCGCGGCCCTCGTTGCTGGGCAGCACGCCGTCGCAGATCATAAAGGAAGCCGAGCGGATGTGGTCGGTGATGACGCGGAGGGACACGTCTTTCTCTGGCTCTGGCCGTAGCTCGCGCCGGTGATCTCCGTGACCTTGTTCGTGATGTTCATCACCGTGTCGACATCGAAGAGCGAATCAACGTCCTGGCACACAACGGCCAGCGCTCAAGACCCATGCCGGTGTCGATGTTCTTCTGCTTGAGCTCGGTGTAGTGGTCGTGGCCATCGTTGTCGAACTGGGAGAAGACGACGTTCCAGACCTCCATATAGCGGTCGCAGTCGCAGCCCACGGTGCAGCCGGGCTTGCCGCAGCCGTACTTTTCGCCGCGGTCATAGTAGATCTCGGAGCAGGGGCCGCACGGACCGGAGCCATGCTCCCAGAAGTTGTCCTCCTTGCCGAACTTGAAGATGCGGTTCTCAGGAATCCCGATCTCCTCGTGCCAGATGCGGAACGCCTCGTCATCGGCAGGTGTGGTCTCGTTGCCGGCGAACACAGAGGGATACAGCCGGTTGGGGTCGAGGCCCACCCACTCCGGGCTCGTCAGGAATTCCCACGCCCAGTGAATGGCCTCGGTTTTGAAATAGTCGCCGAACGAGAAGTTGCCCAGCATCTCAAAATAGGTGCCATGGCGGGCGCGGTGTGGCCGATGTTCTCGATTAGAATCAACAAAAATTGGAACTGACGGAGGTGTGATAACCATGACCCTATCCACTGTGACTGCGCTGGTGAAGCTGTTCGGGCAATACCTGCTCCAGCCGCTCCCCTTCACGCTGACCTTCCTGCTCCCGCTCGCGTTCTGCTTGGCCGCCCGCAAATACATCTGGCTCAGTCTCCCCTTGACCGCACTGGCGGAGGTACTCCTGAATTGGGACAGCTTTTGCTATTACGAGGCCCGCGGCCTCGCCCTCCTGTTCACACTGACGCAGCTTGCAGCCATGGCGGTTTTCGTGTGGATCTTACAGGCCGCGCCAAAAACTCCCGGTAAACGCCCCGTTTCTCACAGAGGATAGGGCGAGCCGGTCCACAGCAGCCGCGCGCTGACGCAGGGCAGCAGTCCCTCCGCCCCCGCCAGTCCTGGCAGTGGGAATTCCTGCGGCTCCAGCACGCCGCCCCGGAGCAGCGGCAGCGCCCGCTGGACGCACAGCACCGGCTCCCGCAGGCTGGAAAAGGTGATGCTGTCTCTGGGCGACAGGCCATAGGTCACAACGGTCTCCGCCCGAAAGCCATTGGCGCCGCAGTCCCCCGGCAAAAGCAGCACCGCCGCCGTCACAGCCTGCCCCGCCAGCATCCGGCAGCCCAGCGGCGTCAGCGCCAGAAAGTCCCACTGCTTCCCCGGCACGCCGCCCATCGGATCCCGCAGCTGCCGCAGCCCCGGCGGCAGCAGATGCTCCCACCCTCGTGGAAGCGTGAAACAGTCCGCCCTCCATGAAACCACCTCTCCCATAGTTTGGACAGCGGGAAAAAATTTCCATGCGTCCCCTCGTTTTTTCCGAAAGGCTGTGGTATGATAGGAGCTGAACTTATTTTTCGCGAGGTGAAGTGTGCATGAACTTCTGGGGACATCTGAAAACCATCACCCGCCACCGGCGGCTGGTGCGGCAGTACTGTTTCCGTCTGGGGCTATACTGGCAGGGCCTGACCCACGATCTGTCCAAGTTCTCTCCGGTGGAGTTCTGGGCCGGGGTCAAATATTTCCAGGGGGACCGCAGCCCCAATGACGCCCAGCGCCGGGACAAGGGATACAGCGCCTCGTGGATGCACCACAAGGGCCGCAACCGCCACCACTTTGAGTACTGGACGGATTACAGCATCGACGGCAACGGCATCTCCGGCGTGGAAATGCCTAAAAAATATGTGGCGGAGATGTTCTGCGACCGGCTGGCCGCCAGCAAGGTCTACCGGGGTGAGGACTTCGACCCCGGCGATCCCTACAAGTTCTTCCTCCGGGGCAAGGCAAAAAAGCGGCTGCTGATGCATCCGGCCACAGAGGAGCTGTTGGGAACCATCCTCATCGTCCTCCGGGATCAGGGAGAGGACGCCGCTTTCGATTATGTCCGCCGGGGAGGTTCTGGGGAAGAAATAGAATTTCTATTCAGAATTATGTAAATCTACGAACACTGTTGCGCAGTATTTTCCTTTTTTTTACTGACACAGCAGCTGTTCACAGAATTGGAAAAGCTGCGGCTCACATCTCAGTGCGCCGCAGCTTTTATGTTAACCTTTTTGGAGAAATATGCAACAGCTTTGAAAAACCTCGCTTTTCCATCTCACAGCCGCCGGGTACTCCCTACCTTCCCAGATATACCAGATTGCGGTCAGAGATGAAATTAGCCACGCTGTAAAGCACCACCACGGTGTCAATTCCCTGCTCCGCCATGTATTCCGCCGGGGAAGCATGGTAATACCGCAGGTCGATGAGATGCACCTCAGAAAATCGCCGGGCCAGAAACGGCGCTAAAGAATCCGAGTAGGAATCCCGGATCAGCAGGAGCTTGCTGCCATCGGTGATCTCCGGGTTCTGAATGACGCACAGGGGCTGATTGCCGCCCAGAAAAGAGCTGTACTTGTCCTTATGCTCCAGATAGCTGCGGTCATACAGCTGCCCCGGCTCCGCCTTGCCGGATTTCCACGTTGTGACCCGCAGGCCGTCCTCAGGCACCCAGTATTCTATGGTATCCGGCGTCAGCCAGTGGACGCCGGAGGTGGAATACAGCGTGCCGTTGAAGTCCGTGCTGGCAATCTGCGGTGTAAAGTCATCCTCCTTTAAAGACTCCTTTCCCAAGGCGTTCAGCAGCGCATTGGCCCCGTAAAATGCGCCCAGACTCGTCCAGTGATGATCCGTGCGGTAATAGATGGGTTCACCGGCATGAGCAGCCAGCGCACCCAGCAGATCCACGGCAGGCAGGCCGGTTTCCTCCGCCGCTTTCTCAAGAAATGCTGGCTGGTCGAAGCTGGGTGCTCCCGCAGGCAGCCTGTCCTTCCAGACCTCCGCCGCCGAGGGGATCAACCCCAGCAACACCTGCCCATCCGCCATCCCGGCGAACTCGTTTACATAACTCAGGTTTTTTTTCACCTGCGCGTCGTCCGGCTCCTCCACTCTGGAAATCAGCGTGTTGCCGCAGAGGTACACATCATGGAACGACCGCTTCCCCAGAAGCTGTTCGCACCGGGCCTTCAGGCCCGTCCAGTCATCCCGCAGAGGGAACTGGTCGGCAAAATAGCCCTCCATCCCCGCCGTGAAGCTGCCGTTTTTCAGGTTTTCCCAGGAAAACTCCGGGAACTGGGCCAGCGTGCGGTTTTCTGTTTCCGACCGCGCCCTGTCTGGCAGCGCAGCGTGCCAGATCAGCAGTCCCGCCAGAAACAGGCAGAACACAGCCGTGGTCAGCCGTCCATTTTTCGCCATACAGTCCCCTCCCTTCCTAATCAAATCAGAATCGGAAATACAGAAACGGGTTGTAGCTGCCGTCTACCAAGTAGGCCGTGCAGATCACCAGCCCCGCCAGCATCAGCACCGGGCCAAGGACATCTCTTGCCCGTTCCGGCAGCCGGTTCCAGCCGTTCTTCACCCAGTGGGTAGAGCCGACTGCCAGAATCGCCAGCGTCAGGCCATAGGCCGTCAGGTAATAGCCGTCCGCCGCGCTCCAGAGCGTCCCGCCGCCAAAGCAGGTTCTGAAGTATTGGCCGCAGACAGTCAGATCCTCCATGGCAAACACCCCCCACCCGGTGAACACCCACCAGCAGGGTATACCCGTGCCGCAGCCACATGGGCAGCTTCTGCAAAAACTCCCGCAGCAGGTACTTTTCCAGCATCAGCCACAGGAAGAAGTGCAGCCCCCAGAGAATGAAATTCCAGCTGGCTCCATGCCAGAAGCCGGTGCAGAACCAGACGATGAAAATGTTCCGCACCGTCCGCCATGTCCCCTTCCGGCTGCCGCCCAAGGGGATGTACAGATACTCCCGGAACCATGTGGTCAGGGAAATGTGCCACCGCCGCCAGAACTCCGTCACGGAGGCGGCGGTATAGGGGTAGTTGAAGTTTTCCGGGAAGTGAAAGCCCAGCATCTGCCCCATGCCGATGGCCATGTCGGAATAGCCGGAGAAGTCGAAGTAGATCTGAAAGCCGAAGGCCGCGATGCCCAGCCAGCCGCCGACGACCGTCAGCGTCCCGGCGGACTGCGCCGCCAGCTCCGCGTCCCACAGTGCACCGATGCTGTTGGCCAGCAGCACTTTTTTCGCAAGGCCCACCGTAAACCGTCTGGCTCCGGCGGCAAATTCCGCCATGCTGTTGGTTCGCCGGTTCAGTTCCGCCGCCACGTCCCGATACCGAACGATAGGCCCCGCCACCAGCTGCGGGAACATGGTCACATAGGCGCCGAAGGACACCATGTTCCGCTGGGCAGGGGCGTCCTGCCGGTAGACATCAATGGTGTAGCTCATGGTCTGAAAGGTGAAAAAGGAAATGCCGATGGGCAGAGGCAATCCCAGGGTGGAAATGGAAACGCCGGGGATCAGGGAGAGGTTGGCGGCGAAGAAGTCCCAATACTTGAAAAAAGCCCAGCAGACCTAAATTCAGCAGCACGCTCTCCGCCACGAACCACCGTGCCAGCTTGTTCCGGCTGCGGTACTTCTCCACCAGAAGGCCGTGGGTATAGTCAATGAGGATGGACAGCACCATAATGACGATATAGACCGGCTCCCCCCAGCCGTAGAACATCAGGCTGGTCAGCAGCAGCACCAGGTTCCGCCACCGGAGGGGAACGACGAAGTAGATCGCCAGTGTGATGGGCAGAAAGCCGAACAGAAACGGCAGGCTGCTGAATCGCATGGGCTGTTCACCTTCTTTCTCTGTAAAGTTATTGTACTTGAAAGCCATTCAAATACAATTTTTAGCTGTATAGCAAACCAGCCGTGACACCACGGCTGGTTTTTTCCTCGCCAATCGTTTCTCTTATCCGTTGAACTGGGCGCTCCAGGCGTCCTCGATCTCCGCCTGATGCTCGCCGGAGGCGATCATTGCCACATAGGCACCGTTTTGCAGCACCTTGGCAGCCTTCCACTGGTCAATGGTCTCAGGATAGAAGGCATCCCCGTCCGCCTGACTGTCGATCCGGGTCTGGAGGATCTTCGCCGCCTGCGCGGCATCGTCCTCGTTCTCACACTGCATGAACACATATTCATTCACGGCATAGGACATCACCGGGGCCTTGGCCAGAAACTGCTTGGCCGCAATACCGCCCAAACCGGGATAGTACATCTCCAGCATATCGCTGTCCAGGTCCATCATATCGTCGCCCCAGCCGTATTTTTCCGCCAGGGCGTTATAAAATCCAGTCAGATCCACATCATTGGCAGATTCTGTTTTGCTGCCGCAGGCAGTCAGCAGGCCGCACAGCAGCAGTGCCGCCGCCATCACCGCATAAAGTTTCTTCATCATGTTGTTCCTCCTTGATGGCGCCCCATTCGGGCATCCAACATCATTCAGTATTTTTAGCCACGCTTGCTAATATACACGATTTGCGTTATAATAGCAAGATCACAAGCGGTAACAATCCGATTACAGAAAAGAGGTTTTTTTCATGTACAGCTTCCGCAACGACTACAGCGAAGGCGCGCATCCCCGTGTCCTTCAGGCTCTGACGGACACCAATCTGATCCAGACCTGCGGCTACGGCGTGGACCCCATCTGTGAGGAAGCCCGTGAACCTGATTCGGACTCTCTGCGCCGCTCCCGAGGTCAGACGTTCACTTCCTGGTAGGCGGCACCCAGACCAACCTGACGGTCATCGCCTCGCTGCTGCCGTCCTATGAAGCGGTGATCGCCGCCCAGACCGGCCACGTCAACTGCCACGAAACCGGCGCCATCGAAGCCACCGGCCACAAGGTCTGCACCGGAGACCTCCGGACGGCAAGGTGACTCCCGCTATGGTGGAGGCCGTTCTGGCGCTCCACGCCGGCGGCGGGGAGCACATGGTCTCCCCCAGGCTGGTCTATATCTCCGACACCACCGAGATCGGCACGGTCTACACCAAGGCGGAGCTGACCGCTCTGCGGCGCTGCTGCGACGAGCACGGCCTGCTGCTGTTCCTGGACGGCGCCCGTCTTGGCTCCGCCCTCACCTCCCCGGAAAGCGATCTGACGCTGGCGGATCTGGCGGCGCTGACGGATGTGTTCACCATCGGCGGCACCAAGAACGGCGCGCTGTTCGGCGAGGCCGTGGTGCTGACGGTCCCCTGCCCCCACTTCCGCTGGCACATGAAGCAGCGGGGCGGCATGCTGGCCAAGGGCCGGCTGCTGGGCGTGCAGTTCCGGACCATTCTGAAGGATAACCTCTATTTCGACATTGCCCGTCACGCCAACGAGATGGCCTTCCGCCTGCGGGACGGCTTCAAGGCGCTGGGCTATGAGTTCCCGGTCCCCTCCCCCTCCAACCAGCAGTTCCCGGTCATGAAGATCCGGACCGCCGAAAAGCTGGCATCCATGGGGTATGAATTTCAGATGGATCATCCGCTGGACGCCGATACCGCCGTCTACCGCTTCGTCACCAGCTGGGCCACGCCGGAGAGCGCCGTGGACGATCTGCTGTCCGCGCTGTCTCAGTTGCAGTAATATTTTTTCGCTTTTATATATATTTCATAGGAATTTCTGTTCGTCAGGACAGCTCTTCCCCGGAAACAAGAGAAACCTCCGTATGGTGAACCCATACGGAGGTTTTTTTATGCTGTCAGGCACAGCGGCTGGCTACCGAATAGCAGTCAGGCAAGGTGGAAGCCGACAGCCAATGTGCCAAAAAGAAACAGTACAACAATGACGGTCTGTGTATATGGATGGATCAGTGTATCTCGCCCCCCAAAAACGAGGAGAGTCTATCATGTGCATACTATATTGGTGCCTTTTCCCCCTATGAGTACTGCAAAACAAAAAAAATCCGCACCAGACTCAGCAGCAATAAAAGGACTTCAAAACATATGACGCGCCAGGCACTAACATCAGGATTGAATCCTTCTATGTACAAAGCCACGAGAAGTCCGCCACGGGGGATCAGGATTCCCCAAATATCCACAATCCTTTCTGCCAGTTATATCAAAACCTCCCACTTTACCACACCGATTCGTTCAATGCATCACGGCAGCATCACATAGTCAAGCACGGGAGCAACAGGCTTCTCAACCGCGCCATACTCTATTTTTTGAATTTTCACTTGACACGAACGATTGTTCGATGTATGATCATGTCATTGAAGAACATTTGTTCGATCGGAGGGTTTATGATGACTGGATGGAGCTTCTTTTTTACGTTGATGGGCGTGGCTACGCTGGCGGCTCAGGTATTCCGCGTGGTGGACTATATTGAGCGGCCTGCCCGGCATCCCCGCCGGAGCGCCGCCCGGTAAGCCATGGATGTACTCAGCAAGCTGGAGATCCTGACAGACGCCGCCAAATACGATGCAGCCTGCACCTCCAGCGGCAGCCGCCGGGGATTCAAACAGGGGTGGATCGGCAACACATCCTCGTCTATCGCCGGGTGCTGCCACACATTCTCCGCTGACGGGCGGTGCGTGACCCTTTTAAAAGTACTGATGAGCAACTGCTGCGTCTACGACTGCAAATACTGCGTCAACCGCCGCAGCAATGACACGCCCCGGGCCGCCTTCACGCCGGAGGAGCTGGCGGATCTTACCATCAACTTCTTCCGGCGGAATTATATTGAGGGGCTGTTTCTCTCCTCCGGCGTCCTGCGGAACCCGGACTATACCATGGAGCAGATGATCCGGGCCATTCGGATCCTGCGGGAGACGTACCGCTTTAACGGGTATATTCACGCCAAGGCCATTCCCGGCGCCGCCCCGGAGCTGGTGGAACAGTTGGGACTGCTGGTGGACCGGCTCAGCTGCAATATTGAGCTGCCCTCCGAAGCGGGACTGCGGACACTGGCCCCCGAAAAAACCAAAACCGCGATTCTGGCCCCTATGCGGCAAATCCAGAACCGCAGGATTCAGAACAAAGAGGAACTGGTCAAATACCGCCACACGCCCAAGTTCGCCCCGGCGGGCCAAAGCACCCAGATGATCGTAGGGGCCACGCCGGACAGCGATCTGCACATCCTGCGATTGACCCAGGGGCTTTATGACCGATATCAGCTGAAACGGGTGTTCTTTTCCGCCTATGTGCCGGTGGTGGAAAGTGCCCTTCTCCCCGCCAGAGGAACCAAGCCGCCCCTGCTGCGGGAGCACCGGCTCTATCAGGCGGACTGGCTTCTGCGGTTTTACGGCTTCCGGGCCGAGGAGCTGCTGGATGACCAGACCCCCTCCTTTGACCCCCGTCTGGACCCCAAATGCTGCTGGGCCTTGCGGCATCCGGATTTCTTCCCCGTAGAGGTGAACCGGGCGGACTACGAAGCACTGCTGCGCGTCCCCGGTCTGGGGGTAGTATCCGCCCGGCGGATCCTGACGGCCCGGCGGGCCGGCCCCCTGCGGCTGGAAAATCTGCCGAAGCTAGGTGTGGTCATGAAGCGGGCGCAGTATTTCCTCACCGCCAATGGCCGCATGGCCGACGGTCTGCGCTTCACGCAGGACAGCCTTCTGCGAAACCTCATCGCCGTGGAGCAGTCCCTGCTGCCCCAGCCGGAATTGCAGCAGCTGTCCCTGTTCGATTCCGCCGGATCGCTGCGGGAGGCCACCCATGAATGAAATGATCTACCTTTACGACGGCAGTTTTGAAGGGCTACTCTGCTGCATTTTTGACAGTTATGCCAACAAGGAAATCCTCACCGCCATTTTCAGCGATGAGGATTTTGCGCCAACGTTATTTCCCACCCGCACAGTCTCCACAGACGCCGGACACGCCAGCCGGGTGCTTCGCAAAATTCACAAGCTCTCCCCTTACGCAGAGGAGCTGCTGCGCCGGGGCTACCTCACCTGCATGGATGAGAAGGAGATCCGTCTCTACCGTCTGGTGGTGAAGCTTTTGCGGGAGGGCGCCGGTTTTCTGCGGGATTTCTCCGACGAAACCCTGCACCCTGTGGCAGCGGCCGTCCGGCATCTCAACGGAGAGGCCCATCTGCTGAAAGGGTTTATCCGTTTTTCGGAGTTGGGCGGTGTTTTAGGCAGCGAGATCGAACCTAAAAACCGGGTTCTCCCTGTTCTGCGCAGCCACTTCTGCGCCCGCTATCAAAACGAGAAATTTTTCATTTATGACCGCACCCACCACGAGGCGCTGTTCTATGCCGCCGGCAAGGCCGTGATTCGTCCGTTGGCAGACTTTCAGATGGCGCCGCCGGACGAAGCGGAGGCCGCCTACCGGCTGCTTTGGAAGCGGTTTTACGATACCGTGGCTATTCGGGAGCGGGAAAATCCGAAACTGCGAATGACCCACATGCCAAAGCGTTATTGGTCCACCATGACGGAATTTCAGGATGCATCCCTATTTCACGCCGCAAAGCTCTTTCGCAGCCGTTCCAGCCCCCGGCGCTCCAGCCGGGAAATCTGTACCTGAGACACCCCCAGCACCCGGGCGGCCCGCTCCTGCGTCAGCCCCTTGAAATAGCGGAGCAGAATGGTCATGCGCTCCTTTTCCGGCAGCTGGTTCACCGCTTCCCGCAGAGCGATCCGCTCCACAAGCCCCTCCTCCGGAGCCTCCGTGCCCACCACCCCCTCCAGCGCAAGGCCGTCGCCGTTTCCCGCTGTAAGGAATCCGGCTTTTCCGTAGCCAGATCGACTTGGGCGATCTCCTCCGGTGTCCAGCCGATCCGCGCCGCCAGTTCGGAAAGAGACGGCTCCCGCCCCAGCTCCTGCCGCAGCCGCTCCCGCAGGGCATAGAGAGTCAGGGACTGCTCCCGGACACTCCGGCCCACCTTGATCGTGCCGTCATCCCGGAGAAAACGCCGGATCTCTCCGGCAATTTTGGGCACGGCATAGGTGGAAAAGCAGGTTCCGTAGGCGAAATCGAACCCTTTTACCGCTTTCAGAAAGCCAAGGCAGCCAAGCTGGTACAGATCGTCCGGCTCCACTCCCCGGCCGTAGTAGCGGCGTACCACACTCCAGATCAGCCCGTTATTTTCCAGCACTGCCTGCTCACAGGCATCCCGATCCTCCCTCCTGAGCAGCCCGCAGCAGCTCCATGGCGCCATTCATCGCTTGATCCGGGGGGCGATTTTCTTTTTCATCACCACGGTGGTACCCCGGCCAGCCACGGACCGCACCTTTAAACTATCCATAAAGCTCTCCATGATGGTGAAGCCCATGCCGCTGCGCTCCTCTCCTCCGGTGGTGAACATGGGCTGCCGGGCCTTTTCCACATCCGGGATGCCCCGGCCGTAGTCCCGCACCGTGATCTCCAGCACTTGTCCGGTACAGATCCGGACCTTCACCGTCACCTTCCCGATCCGGTCCGTGGGTACGCATGGACGATGGCGTTAGTGGCCGCCTCAGAAACGGCGGTCTTGATGTCCTCCAATTCATTGAGAGTGGGGTCCATCTGTGCCGCAAAGCACGCCACCGCGGAGCGGGCAAAGCCCTCGTTGCTGCTCTGGCTTGGAACTGCAGAGTCACTTCATTTTCCGCTTTATTTTCATTATGTAAACCTCCCGTTATTGAATGGAAACCAGCCGCCCGATCCCGGCGGCATCCAAAACCCGTTTGGCCTGTGCCGGTATGTTCCGGAGCACCACGCTGCCCTCCAGCAGCTGCATCCGCTGCTGGGAGCGGAGGATCAGGGCAATGCCGGAACTGTCCATAAAGGTGACCCCGGCAAAATCCAGGATCAGCAGCCTGGGAAGCGCTGCGTCAATGGCCATTTCCACCTCTTTCAGCGCGTTCCGCGCACCATGATGATCGATCTCTCCGCTGAGTTCCAGCAGCAGTTCCCGCTCGTTGTCCCGCGCTCGTATTTCCATAGTATTCCCTTCTTTTGTCGAATTTTATCCGCAGTAATCCTTAATCCATCTGATTTGCAGTCGGATCTGCACAGGCGGCTGCTTTTGTTGTCTGTCTGCTGATGCCGGGAATTCATCTGAAAAAGCCGTGCAAGGGCGTTTTCAGCTTTTTCTACGGTGATAGTAGCATAGACCCGGCCAGCATTCTGTCGAAGCGCGGTTCCCGTCAAACTTTTTTATGTAAAAGCAATGTCAACCGCTCTTCTCAAGGAAAAATCTGTGGTCTTTTCCACTGGATCGGATTTTTTCCTGTATAGCGGCCACATGGCAGGAACGGTCGGTTCATACCTCTTTCAGTCGGAAAAAATATTCTGGCAGGGAAAGCCCATGCTTTTGTCAACTGCTGCTGCCGAATCCAGACTGCTCATTAGATACCAAAAAGGAACCATGCGATGCATGGTTCCTTTTGGTGCAGCGTGCCGAAAAGCTTTTTCGACACGCTGCTGCAAGTTTTTTCTGCACTTTTCAAGTAGAGAAAAAACTTATGATTGAAAAACGAAAGACACCCCTCCTGGGTTTCTTTCGTAACTATTGTTAGTGTCGGGAGTTCGCGCCCCCGTTTTGTCGGGAGCAACGAACCGCTTTTTGTCGGAAAACCGGAAGCCAATCGATAGAATTTCATAGTACCAACAACCCAGATTAGCAAATAAATATTATTCTTGCGGTCAGCCATCGGCTCAACGGCCTTTACTTTGCCGGTCTGTACAGAAACTGTATCCAGTTTCACGGCTTGTTTTTCGGTATCTTATTTTGAATCGTCATACTGCTCCATTCCGGCCCGGTAAGATGGGCCTGTTCTCTGCGCCTATGTAGTCACACCGGTGCAGGGGTTCGTGTTCAAATTTGCAAGAATTGTTTTCTTATAGAGAAAACCTATAAATCATCTGCCACATTGCCACAAACCGTGTGATCATGTCAGCGGCGGAGCATCGAACTCGGAAATGAGCCGATAGCCGATGAGCATCGCGGTTTCTCGCCGCTGCGTTTTGGGCGTTTGCGAATCACTTGGGCAAAAGCTATCGCACAGCACTGCGAAGAAATTCCAAATTTTATCACTGAGCGAAAGGAAAAACTCGAAATAATTGAAATGCTTGGATAATAGAAAATACCACACAGCAGACTATAAAGCCTGCTGTGTGGTATTTTTTGTTGGCACCGCTTGAGGACGTCACTCAAAAATTATCGTTGTTTTCAATAATCCCTAAGTGAACACCCCCGACGCGGCGTCCTTTATTTCCCATACGCTTTACCGGCAAATTGCTTTACACCTCTCAGCCCGCCGTCAGGCTGCTCACCGCCGGACAAACTGGATATTCATGTCCACCCGACCGCTGATGCCGGCCACCGTGCAGCTGCTGGAGAACTGCCAGTAATCCATGTGATAGATCAGCGAGGGGCACAGCTTCTCGGACTTGGCGCTCTTATATTCCGGGTACCAGCTGAGGTATTTGGACAAAGCCCCTGATCGTATTTCATGTAGCTGACATAGGTGCCGCCGTAAACCATGGGGGTATACCCGGCCTCTTCGATGCGCTCGCAGAAGGCCACTGCGCAGGCGGTAGCCATCTCCGGGGTTGTGCCGTAGACCCGGTAGGTGGCATCGTGCATCTCCCAGTCGTAGGCCACGGGGCCGTCGATGTCCAGGCCGTCCAGCAGGCTGATGACGTAATCCGCCTCCTCAATGGCCTCCTCCACGGTGATGGCCTGTGCGAAGAAATATGCGCCGGTCTTGAGACCCGCATTCATGGCCCCTTGATATTCTGCACATAATTCTTATCCGTGTTCAGGGTGCCGTTGCCCGTAGCCCCGGTAGCCGACCCGCACCATCGCATAGTCGATGTCGTCCGCCGCCACTGCATTCCAGTCAATATCTCCCCTTGATAGGGAGGACACATCGATGCCGTAGCGGGTACGGAACTCATTCCCCAGATATTCCAGCCGGTCGGGATGCTCCTCAGACCAGATGAAATCGCTGTCAGCGAATATGTTCAAAGGCCGGTCCCGGTAAATAGGGATCTCCTTGCCGCTGTATGTAAAGGTACGGTCCAGTGTAGCGCCGGGGGTATAGACCTCCGAGGGCTGAATACCGGGCTTGGCAGGTTTTTCTGGCTCCGGTTCCGGCTCCGGCTTGCTCTCTGCAAATCACCACCTGCCCGGTTCCGTAATTGCGGATGCTGCCGCTGACGCTTGTATCCGTCAGGGTCACATTCCCCTTTGACGCCGGGGGCCAGAATCAGATCCCCGCTGATGTGAATCCCCTTCAAAGCTGCGCCGTCCCGGCGCTGATGAGCAGCGTCCCCGGAACATCCGTGGTCAGGGTGGTGTTTTTCTTGACCAGCGTGTGGATCATGTTGCCCAGAATATTGACGATCTCCGCCCGTGTGATCGCATCCGTGGGGCGGAAGCGGCCGTCGGCGCAGTCCGTCAGGTAGCCGTGGGCTTCAAACTCCGCTACATAGGGCAGCGCATAGTCCGCAATAGAGCCGCCGTCTGCATAGCTGACGGAAGCGGTCTCCGGCGCAATGTTAAAGGCTCTGCCGATCATGGCCACCGCCTGCTGCCGGGTGATGGTGCTGGAGGGCAGCGCTGCGCCCTGATTGCCCAGATAGACGCCGGAGGCGTGGAGCTTCAGGATGGCGTCCTCCCAGTAGGTTCCCGCCGTGTCGGAAAAGGTATTTGCCGGAGAGGTCGTCTGAAAGTTGAGAAACCGATCCAGAATTCCCGCAAAGGCCCCTCTGGTAATGGAATTGTCAGGGCGGAACGTACCGTCGTCATATCCCTGAATGATGCCGTATTCCTGACTCCATTTATTGATGGCGCTCGCCGCCCAGTGGTTTTCCGTATCTGTAAACGCATCCGGCGGTGAGGGTGGTACAGCCTACCGCCAGCACTGCTGCCGCCAGCCATTTTACCAAACGCTGCTTCATAACCGTTCCTTTCTGTCAGAAAAAGTCGAGTAAATTCTGAAAAAACACCACAGCCCCAGTGGGCCGTGGTGTTATGTCGCCCTACCGGCATTATAACGGAAGCAGGAACAGGGGTCAATATTTTACCGACAATTTTTCCCGGAAAATTATGTAAATCTTTCAGGCCGTCCCGGAACGATGTAAACCGCCCGGATTTCTCCGGGCGGTTCTGTCCGCGTTATTCCACCGTTACGCTCTTGGCAAGGTTCCGCGGCTTATCGATATCGCAGCCCCGCTGGAGGGCCACATAGTAGGCAAACAGCTGCAGCGGCACCACGCCCAGAGAGGGCTGCACCACCGGATGGGTCGCCGGCACCGCCATGGTGCTGTCCGCCGTGTGTTCCATCTTCTCCCGGAACGTCTCTGTGGTCAGCGCCAGCACCTCGGCGCCCCGGGCCTTGACCTCCACCACGTTGCTCATGGCCTTGTCAAACAGCGGCGCATACGTTCCCAGCGCCACCACCAGGGTCCCCTGTTCGATCAGGGAAATGGTGCCGTGCTTGAGTTCGCCGGATGCGTAGGCCTCCGAGTGGATATAGCTGATCTCCTTCAGCTTCAAAGAGCCCTCCATGCCCATGGCGTAATCCAGATTCCGTCCGATGAAGAAGATGGAATCGTGGTTGAAATACCGGGAAGCAAAGTACTTCACATTCTCCGTACTCTCCAGCACCTTCTCCACATTCTCCGGCAGGCGCTCCATCTCCCGGAGGATCTGGTCATACTCGCTCTTTTCCACCGTCCCCAGCAGGTCGCCAAGATACAGGGCGATGAGATCCATCAGGGCCAGCTGGGTGGAATAGGCTTTCGTCGTTGCCACGGCGATTTCCGGGCCGGCCCAGGTGTAAAGCACATCGTCGGCTTCTCTTGCGATGGAGGAGCCAACCACATTCACCACCGCCAGCGTCCGGCCGCCCAGCCGCTTGGCTTCCCGCAGGGCAGCCATGGTATCCAGCGTCTCGCCGGACTGGCTGATGAAAACCACCAGAGAGTGATCGTCCACCAGCGGATCACAGTAGCGGAATTCCGAGGCAAGGCACACCTCCACCGGGCGGCGCAGCAGCCGCTCCCAGTTGTATTTGCTGACCATGCCCACATGATAGCTGGAACCGCAGGCAACAATAAAGATGCGGCTGACGCTCTCAACATAGTCCCGCGTCAGGTGAAGGTCATCCAGCACCACCCGGCCATCCCGGATGCGGGGAGAAATGGTCTTGCGGATGGCCTCCGGCTGCTCCATGATCTCCTTGAGCATGAAGTGGGGATAGCCGCCCTTTTCCGCGGCGGAAACGTCCCAGTCGATGTGGCTGTGAGCCTTTTCGATGGGGTCCATCTCATCGTTGAAGAGGCTGACGCCCTCCGCCGTCAGTACGGCGATCTCCCCGTCCTCCATGTAGATGACGTCCCGGGTGTGGCTGATGATGGCGGTCACATCGGAGGCGATGAAGTTCTCGCCTTCGCCGCAGCCGATGATGAGGGGGCTGTCTTTCCGGGCGGCGATGAGGGCGTTGGGATAATCGGCACAGATAATGCCGAAGGCGTAGGAGCCCTCAATCCGCCGCAGGACCCGGCCCACGGCTTCCAGCATGTTATGGCATTCGTTGTAGTGGTACTCCAGCAGCTGGGCCACCACCTCCGTGTCGGTCTCGGACTTGAACACCACGCCGTGGCGCAGAAGCTGCTGCTTGATCTCCATATAGTTTTCAATGATACCGTTATGAACCAGCGCAATCCGGCCGTCTTCGCTGACGTGGGGATGGGCGTTGACGTCGTTGGGCTCGCCGTGGGTGGCCCAGCGGGTGTGGCCGATGCCCAGGGTGCCCTCCACATCCGCGCCGCCGTGAATCATGTCCGAGAGCACCTGAAGTCGGCCCTTGGACTTGCGGACCTGAAGGCCCTTGGTCTCAGACCGCACCGCCACACCGGCGGAATCGTACCCCCGGTATTCCATCCGGGCCAAACCGTCCAGCAAAATGGGAGCCGCTTCCTGGCGGCCCACATAACCAATAATTCCACACATGGGTAAAAAATCCTCCTGAAAATTCATTCAAAAGGACAAACGCGCAGAGATTTGTCTCTTTTCCCGCAGTCAGGCTCCTTCTGTTCCGGGGTCGCCCCCGTATTTGTAGAACCCGTCACATGGCTGCGGCCACGGAGGGGCACCCGCCGAAGTTTCGATACTCCCCTCTCCTCGTTATCCCGGACTCCGCTTCTATGAAGTCATTTTCCGGGCGCATGGCGCTGTTGATGGGCGCTGCCCATACCTCCTTTCTGTTTCTGCGGCTTTTTTATGAAAGAACTGGGGCTGCGCAGACCGCCGCCCCAGCTCAGTCAACTCATTTTTTTGCGATGATATGGTCCTTGTCCTTATAGACATGGCTGGCCGGAATGACGCCCCGGACACAGGACGTGGGGTACACATTGGAATCCGGGCCGATGACGGTGCCGGGGTTCAGGACGCTGTTGCAGCCGACCTCCACCCGGTCGCCCAGCATGGCGCCCACCTTTTTGCGGCCGGTCTCCACCTGCTCCGCGCCTTCCTTTACCACCACCAGAAGCTTGTCGCTCTTGACATTGGAGGTAATGGAGCCGGCCCCCATGTGGGCCTTAAAGCCCAGGATGGAGTCCCCACATAATTGTAATGGGGGACCTGGACCTTATCGAACAGGATCACGTTTTTAAGTTCTGTGGAGTTTCCCACCACGCAGTCGTTGCCCACCAGCGCGCTGCCCCGGATAAAGGCGCACTGACGGACCTCCGTCCGGTGGCCGATGATGCAGGGGCCGTGGAGATAGGCGGTCTTGAACACCGTTGCGTCCTTGGCCACCCAGACATCCTCCAGAACGTTGCCGTCCCAGTCGGTGGGGTGCACATACTCGTCCTCCGGAAGCTGCTTGCCGATCTCCAGAATCAGGTCGGAGATCCCGGCCAGCGCCTCCCACGGATAGGTGAATTGCTTCAGGTAATCTCCCGCCAGAGAATGGCTCAGATCGTATAACTCGTTGACAGTCAGCATTACTTCTTCACCTCGATGAGATGTCCGCTCTTTTCCATAGCGGCGATGATGCGGTCCACCTGCTTTTCACATTCCTCGGCGGTACCGGCCTCCGCCATGACCCGGAGCACCGGCTCCGTGCCGCTCTTCCGCAGCAGCACCCGGCCGGAATCGCCCAGCTCGGCGGTGCACTCGTCCACGGCGGCCTGCACGGCGGCGTCCGCCAGCGTGAGATCCTTATCGTCCACCCGGACGTTTTTCAGCACCTGAGGATACATGGTAACGCCGGCGGCCAGCACGCTCAGGGGCAGTTGGGTGTCGATCATCACCTGCATGAGCATGAGGGCGGTGATGAGACCGTCGCCGGTGTGGGCGTACTTCCGGAAAATGATATGGCCGGACTGCTCGCCGCCGATCATGAAATCATTTTCCTTCATGTTCTCGTAAACATAGCGGTCACCCACGGCGGTCTTTTCATAGCGGATGCCCGCCTTGTCCAGCGCCTTGTAAAGGCCGAAGTTGCTCATAACGGTAGTGACCAGCGTATTGCTGGGAAGCTGGCCACGCTCCTTGAAGTGCTTGGCGCAGATATACATGATCTTATCGCCGTTCAGCACCTGGCCCCGCTCGTCTACGGCAAGGCAGCGGTCCGCGTCGCCGTCAAAGGCGAAGCCCACGTCCAGATGATGCTCCCGGACGTAGAGCTGCAAGCCCTCAATGTGGGTGGAGCCGCAGTCCGTGTTGATGTTCACGCCGTCCGGCTGATCGTTGATGACATAGGTCTTGGCCCCCAGAGCGTCAAACACTGCCCGGCCGATCATCCAGGAGCTGCCGTTGGCGCAGTCCAGACCAACCTTGTGCTTTTCAAAGGACCGGGAGGGCAGGCTGGTGAGGTAGCCGATATAGCGGTTGCGGCCGGAGTAGAAATCGATGGTCTTGCCCACCTTTCCCTCAGTGGCCCAGGGGAGGTAAGCGGGATCACCGTCGATGAATGCTTCCAGCTCTGCCTGAAGGGCGTCGTCCATCTTCTCGCCCACGCCGTTCATCAGCTTGATGCCGTTGTCATAAAACGGATTGTGGCTGGCGGAGATCATCACGCCGCAGTCGAAATTCTCCGTACGGGTGATGTAACTGACGCAAGGGAGTGGTGGTAACGTGGAGCAGATATGCGTCCGCGCCGGAGGAGGTGATACCCGCCGCCAGAGCGTTTTCAAACATATAGGAGGAACGCCGGGTGTCCTTGCCGATCACGATGCGGGCGGAGTCCTCCGTATGCCGGCGGCTGTAATACCAGCCCAGGAAACGGCCCACCTGAAAGGCGTGCTCCGCCGTCAGATCCACGCCGGCCTTGCCCCGGAACCCGTCCGTACCAAAATATTTACCCATCAGAACCATATGCTCCTTTGTCTTTTAATTTGAAATCGTTCCTATCATATTCGTTTTTACAGTAGATACAAGAGGCAAAATGTAAATTTTCAAGCCGTCTGTCCCCAGCTGGCCGTATAAAATCCCATCAGTTGTCCATACTGGAACAAAAAAGGGGGCGACGGACATGATCACCGCACTGTGCCGCACGGTCATTCTCTATTTTCTCATTATGGTCGGCCTGCGGCTGATGGGAAAGCGGCAGATCGGCGAATTGGAGCCCAGTGAGCTGGTGCTGACCATGATGATCTCCGATCTGGCCACGGTGCCCATGCAGGATTTCGGCATCCCGCTGCTGGCCGGGGTCATCCCTATTTTGATTCTCCTGTCCCTGACGTTGCTGATGAGCCAGCTTTCTCTGCTGAATCTGCGGTTCCGGGCGCTGATGTGCGGCACGCCGGCCATCCTGATCCGCAACGGTAAGCTCCAGCAGGCGGCCATGCGGAAAAACCGCTACACGCTGGACGAGCTGTTGGAGCAGCTCCGGGGACAGGGGTGCCTCTCCGTGGAGGAGGTGCAGTACGCCGTGTTGGAAAACTCCGGACAGCTGTCCGTACTGCCATGGGCCAAGGCCAAGCCGCCCACGGCGGAGGACCTGGGCCTGACCTTGAAGGAGGACACTCTCCCCACCGTTCTCATCAATGACGGCCGGGTTTTGCGGAACAATCTCCGTCTTTGTGGCCGGGATGAGGTGTGGCTTCAAAAAATTCTGAAGCAGGAGCACTGCACCGCCAAGGAGGTCTTTCTCCTGACGGTGGATGAAAACGGAAAACGCTCTGCGTTCCCAAGGAGGCTGACCCATGAAACGGATGCTGCTGCCGCCGATTTTCGTGTTGGCGGCTCTGTTGGCGTTTTCCCTGTGGAATATCCGCCACATGGAAGGAGAAACGGACCGCTGGCGGGAACAACTGCAAGCGGCGGACCGGCTGGCCCTCTCCGGCGAGTGGGCCGAGGCGCTGGACGCCCTCTGGGAAAGCTACGATGACTGGTCCCACAGCCAGACCTATCTTCACATCGTCTCCCACCATGACGCGGTGGATGACGCGGAGGCTATGTACCGCCGGGCCATCGCCTTCGGGGAAACGGAGGAGCTTTCGGAGTTCCACGCGGAGCTGTCCGACCTCCGGGACCAGCTGCGGCTCATTGCGGAGATGGAAGCGCTGAATATCCGGAATGTGCTGTGAATCGTTTCTTCCTCCAACAAACCTCTGTTGAAAGATAAATCAAGTTTAACTTGCCGCTCTGTTCCTCAATTGTTTCAGTGTTTTTTCAGCATTCTTGAATGCAGGATACAATCAGCATTACGCTAACACACCAAAATATACAATATTTGTTGAATTTGATATAGAAGCGATGTCAATTTTTACGTTGAGCCAATTTGCAAATATACAAGAATTAAAAATGCAAAGCCTATCAGCATGGTTATGACATGGAGGACGCTTTTTACAATTCCTCTTCTTGTTCAAGCAGGACAATCCAACAATCAGTTCAAAGCTGCTTACAACCAATACTCCGCCAATTTTTGCTTCAAATGACATCGAAAGCCAGCCCTTCAGATGACGTTTTTTCATGTTCTCACATCTTTAAGACAGTCTTAAAAAATCAACCAGCAGCTTGGCCAACAGTCTCAGTTTCGAAAAGGGGTCTTACAGGCGCGTTATTTCTCCGCCAGGAGCTTATTCAGCTCCGCCATGAAGGTATCCAGATCCTTGAACTGACGGTAGACAGAGGCGAAGCGGACGTAGGCCACCTGATCCACCTTCCGCAGCCGGTCCATCACCTTTTCGCCTACATCCTCCGTGCGGATCTCCCGCTCCATGGAGTTCTGCAGCTCCTGCTCGATCTCATCGGCAATGCGCTCCAGTTCGGCCAAGGGCACCGGCCGTTTCTCGCAGGCCCGGATCATGCCCCGCAGGACCTTCTGCCGGTCAAAGCTCTGGCGGCTGCCATCCTTTTTGATGACCACCATAGGCAGGCTCTCCACCGTTTCATAGGTGGTAAAGCGTTTGGCGCAGGAAAGACACTCTCTCCGGCGGCGGATGCTGGCGTTTTCGTCCGCGGGACGGGAATCAATGACCTTGCTTTCGGGGTGACCGCAATAGGGGCATTTCATAGGCTTAACCTCCTGATAAACATTCCGGGAAAATCCGGTTCATGTGTGAAAAGCACAGGATACTGCGGATATTGTACCACATTCCTTCTAAATGTGGTATCCCTATTTTCAAGTTTTTTTCAAAAAACAGGCCATTCCCGGTCATCAAAGCGAAATACCCAGTACGCCCGTCCCTGCAAACGCCGGGAACGGGCAAAGCAAAACATGGCTTCCAGAGGAAAAGGGGCCGCGTCATCCCGTGGGACGGCGATGAGACGGCCCCGCTCCGGCCGGCAGGTCAGCACATCGGAAAGCCCGCCCAAGCGGCAGCGGAGGTATGGACTTCTCAGCAGTTCCGGTCTCAGCGGCTCCCATTGCTCCCTGCTCCTCTCCTAAAGGGCGCAGTTCTCCCCGGAGGATGGGTCCCAATGGGTCCGTCAACCGTTTGGAAAACCGGCGGCGGATTTGCAGGCAGCCGTTCTCCGGCTCCAGAACGCCGATGCGGAGGCTCTCCCGCTCCCCCACCGCCCAGGCGCACCACAGCCCCTCCTGCGCCCCGGCAGGAGACGGAAAAGGCCGTATACAGGGTCTCCGGGGCGACGGTCAGTTCCCCCGCCGCCTGCTCTTCCTGAAAAACCGGATACTTGTCCATGAGCCGCCACCTCCCGGCAAAAATCGCCTGTGCATCAGTTTATGCAATGGGCAGGAAGGCGTGGCGAAATTAGCCTTTTCTCCCCAGCGGATCTATTTTCAGAACTTTGTATCCCCTTCTGTTAAAATGTTATATTTCAATACGGCGGTTGCAGGCGGGGTTAGTCCCGCACACACCTTTCCTTACCGCCGCTGGAAGTCCACTTTCTTATCAATGAGAACACTCCGCCTGTGCAGTTTATGCACAGGCGGATCTCAATATGAACGCTATGTATGGCAGGCTCAGGCGATGGTGTAGCTGCCCCGCACCAGCAGCTTCGTGGTGTCGGAGCCGGCCTTGACGCCCCGGCCCTCAATGGTCATCATATAGAGATGGTTCGCCGCCAGCGCGCCACCGTTATTCAGGGAGGCAGCGGTAGTCTCGTCGATGAGACCCGGATTGGAGGGGGACACGCAGGAGGCCGTACCCACCCGGAGCATCACCTCACAGCCGATGTCTCCGGTGAGAACCTGTCCCTTGGAAAGGGTCACCACGGCAAATTCCACCCCAGACATTCCGCCCGCGCCCCCGGACTGCTGAAGAAGCTGGCTGTTCCGGGCAGCGATCTTCTGGTCTACCTTGGTCATGATCTGTCCCAGAAACACATCGTTCAGATAACTCAGTGTCACCAGCGGGTCGGAGGCGGAACCGGGCTCCACCGCCAGGGAAACGCCGCTCATGGCAAGGCAGCTTATCAGTGTCAGTGCCGCCAGACGCAATGCCCATCTGTTTTTCATATGTACCTCCGTTGTCTCTTGGCTCCCTCCCGATGGGCGTTTCCGCCCGCCGGGAGGCAGTATTCTGTCTCTTATACAAACTGGTCGTGGGGCAGCCCGAAGCTGACCGCAATGGCCAGGTCCACCTTTTCCATGACCCGTTCCTCCACATGGCCCATTTTTTCCCGCAGACGCTTTTTGTCCAGGGTGCGGACCTGTTCCAGCAGGACGATGGAATCCCGGCTCAGGCCGCAGCTTTCCTCCACAGGAAGGTCAATATGTGTCGGCAGGCGGGCCTTGCCCGTCTGCGAGGTGATGGCCGCCGCGATCACCGTGGGGCTGTATCGGTTGCCGGTGTCATTCTGAATGATCAGCACCGGGCGGACGCCGCCCTGCTCGCTGCCCACCACCGGAGAGAGATCGGCATAGTAAATATCGCCGCGCTTGACACTTGTATCCACAAAGTTCACACTCCGCCGAAAGAAGTACCCGTCACCAATCGGTGAGGCCACTTTCATTCTCCCACGCAGCGCCGGAATTTATACCACCGGGGCAAAATTCCGGTGTCCCGCCCCGTGTCATCCTATGCGCCTGGCGGAGTGCGGGTGCCTGCTTACAGCAGTCTCAGGCTCCGCTCGATCTCCTTGCCGTTTTCCATATACAATCTGGGGACCCTTGCTCACGCAGTGAAACAGGCCGCACAGGTCAGTATCCCACCGGGAATCTCGATCCCGGCGGGAGCCCCTTTCATTGGACTCAAATCGCCCGAAATGAATTCGGCCGATTTCAAGGTTTTCCTCCGAAAAACGCTTGTACGCCGCATTTGCGGCGGCGAACTGACCTGCTTACAGCAGCCGCAGGCTTCGCTCGATCTCCTTGCCGTTTTCCATATACAATCTGGGGACCCGCTTGCTCACCGCGCAGGTCAATTCGTAGGGGATCGTGTTCAGAATCGCCGCCAGCGAATCTACGCTCTGGGTCTGGCCGAAGATCTCCACCGTATCCCCCACCTTTACCTCCGGCAGGTCCGTCAGATCCACCATGCACATATCCATGCAGATGCGGCCCCGCAGCGGCGCCGGGCCATAGGCCGTCTGCACCGCCATGCGGTTGAAAGCCCCCGGAAGAAGCCGTCGGCATAGCCGATGGGCAGCACGCCCATACGGGTCTTTCCCTCCGTGCGGAAGGTCCGGCCATAGCTGACGGTGGTATCCGGGTCAAGGACCTTGATGGTGGACACGCAGGACTTCAGCCGCATCACCGGCCGCAGGCCCAGCCCCTCCGCGTCGTCCCCCACGCCGTAGAGGGCGATGCCGGGCCGCACCATGTCAAGGTAGGTCTCCGGGTACCTGGCCAGCGCCCCGCTGTTGGCGCAGTGGCGGATGCGGAAGGTGCGGCCCTTGGCGGCCAGTGCGTCCAGCACATGGGTAAAGACGCCGAACTGCTCCCTCGTATACGCTTCATAGTCCGCGCCGTCCATATCAGAGACGGCGAAATGTGTGAAAATACCCTCCGGGTCCAGCCCCGGCAGGGCACAGGCCGCTGCAATCGCGTTTACACCGCTTTCAAAATGCTCTCCCCGCACCAAAAAGCCCAGCCGGGACATGCCGGTATCCACCTTGATGTGGACCCGCAGCGTCCCGCCGCACTTCACGGCCTCGGCGCTGTATTCCTCCGCCTTGGCCTTGGCGGACACCGCCTGAGTGATGTTGTATTCGATGAGCTGGGACACCATCTCCGGAGGGGTATGCCCCAGAATCAGAATGGGCATGGTAATGCCGCCGTGGCGCAGTTCCCGGCCCTCGTCCAGACTGGACACTGCCAGATAGTCCGCCCCCAGCTCCTCCAGCTTTCGGGATACCTGCACCGCTCCGTGGCCGTAGGCGTCCGCCTTCACCACGCCCAGATACTTCACGCCGGGGCCAATTTTCTGACGGGCCACATTATAGTTGTGCTCCAGGGCATCCAGGTCGACCTCCGCCCAGGTGCGCCGTAAAATCGTATTCTCCAAGTTGATTCACCTGTCTTATGTGGATTTGCGGGGTCCTCCCCGCTGTTTTTACGAATTATCCGTTATTGTATCACAAAATCCGAATTTCGTAAACCGTACCGTCAAAATTGTTTCGCCGTCCACGGCGATCTCTCCGAGGAAAGGCGTTCCGTCCGCCTGACGGAGCCAGACGGTGGTCACGATGTCCGTGTCCGACGCGCCGGTCTGGTCCAGCGCCAGCCGGGTACAGGGGACTCCCTCCCGGCTTTCGTCATTCTGTTCCAGCAGCCAGCCCTCCCGCAGAGCGTACATGATCCGGGCCAGTGCCGTGGCGGGGCTGACGGCTTCCTCCGTCAACGTTCCGGCATCCAGGCAGAGATCGCCGTATTCCAGCGTCCAGCCATCCTCCCGGATGACCGCCCGGACGCCTGCCAGTTCCAGCGGCTCCAGCACCTCCACGGTGCTCTCCCGCCCGGCACATAGGTACCGTGAAGCGTGGCGGACCATTCCAGCCCGGACTGTTCGCAGGTGACCTCCGCCGTCATTTCACAGCCGGACATCTCCTGATAGACCGACCGCAGGTCCGCCGCCGGCTCCGCTGTCTGTTTCCCGCAGCCGCACAGCAGCAGGCACAGGGCTATCATTGGTACGCAGTTTTCAATGCGCACCCTGTTTCCCTCCGTTATTCCAGAATTTCCCGGATGGCGTCAGGCAGTTTTCGGACCACGTCCTCCGGTGTGACGCTGTAAGCCGTCAGCTCCTGTTCCGCCAGATCCCCGGCGCGGCCGTGGAGCCAGACTCCCACCGCCGCGGCCCGGAGCGCGTCGGCCCGCTGGGCCATCAGGGATGCAATGACTCCGGTCAGCACATCGCCGCTGCCGCCCTTGGCCAATCCGCTGCCGCCGGTTGTGTTCACCAGAACGTCCCCCTCCGGTGACGCCGTGACGGTCCGGTGGCCCTTCAGCACCAGAACGCAGCCATGGGCCATGGCGAAGTCCTGTGCCGCCCGTTCCCGGTCCCCACGGCTCAGATCGCCGCCAATCCGGGCGAACTCCACCTCATGGGGCGTCAGAACCGTGGGCCTGCCCCGGCGGGCATCCAGTAGATCTATATGCCCGGAAAGGGCGTTTATGCCGTCGGCGTCCAGCACCAGCGGTTTTTCCGTTTTCAGCAGCTCCCCACCAGGCGGGCAGTCTCCCGGCTGCGGCCCAGCCCCGGTCCCAGCGCCAGCACATCGCAGCCGTCCAGCTTTTCCAGAATTTGCGGCAGAGCCTTCCCCGCCAGCATGCCGTTTTTCTCCGGCAGCGGAAAGGGCATTGCGGAGACACATTTGGCTGCCTCGATGGGCCAGATGGTCTTCGGCACCCCCAGCGACACCAGCCCGCAGCCGGTCCGTGCCGCCGCCGACGCGGTGAGATAGGGGCGCGCCGGTGTAGCCCACCGCGCCGCCTACGATCAGCAGCTTTCCAAAGGTCCCTTTATGGCCGTCCAGCTGTCTCTGCGGCAGCGCCGGTTTCAAAAGATCCAATCCCACCGTCCGGATAAGCGTTGTCACTTCCATGGTCAGTCCCCCTTTTTTGATGTTATCCAGTCAGTTTGTATTTGGAAAAAAGCAGGGAACATTTCCGTTCCCTGCTTTTCAATGCTCTTATTCGCCCTTGGCCGCTTCGATGATAAGCTTGGTGCACAGGGAATAGCCCAGCTTGCCGCTATCCAGTACCAGGTGGTAGTTATGGCTGTCGCCCCACTTTTTGCCGGTATAGTGGTTGTAATAGGTATGACGGCTGTTGTCCTTTTTTGGCAATGATCTTCTGCAGCTCCGTCGCATCCGTGCAGCCGGTCAGTTCGCTGGCCCGCACCGCCCACCTGCTGGCCGAAAAGCCTGCGCCGTTTTTCGCGATCTTATCCATGGTACTCCCCTCACAGGCAAGTTTTTAGAACTTTATAAAAGTTCTGAAAACTTAGATTTCAATGGCGCAGGACACCCTTCTTGGGTTTCCCGCGCACACCCTTCCTTACCGTCGCGGAGAATTTACCGCTTTATCGATTACGTGCAATAAAATTCTGCTTCCGGGCCGTTTTTCTAAGATTTGTGCATTTCGCGCTTGCATTTCCCCTGTTTTTATGGTATACATTGGTATGTTATGAGCTGTGAAACGGAAAATAACCTGAAACGCCGCCGCAGAGAGGGTCGGTCACCGGCTGCAAGCCGACCTGCGGACGCCTGGTTTGGTTCGCCCCGGAGCTTCCATGGAGACATGGCGGTCACCCTCCGTTATCAGGGCACAAGTGTGCGCTTCGGCGCGAATTTGGGTGGTACCGCGGAAGTGAGCCTTTCGTCCCAATGTGGGACGGAGGGCTTTTTTGTTTTCCGCCGCCCCGATCCGATCATCCCATTCCATACAAAGGAGTTTTGCGTTTATGATGAAAGAACAACTGGAAGCCATCCGCAAGGGCGCTCTGGAAGCCATCGCCGGCACGAAGGCCGCGGCGGAACTGGACGCGCTGCGGGTGAAGTACCTGGGCAAAAAGGGTGAGCTGACCGCCGTCCTCAAGCTGATGGGCAGTCTCTCTGCTGAGGAGCGCCCCGTCATGGGCCAGATGGCCAACGAGGTCCGCGCCGCCGTGGAAAAGGCCGTGGAGGCCCAGTCCGCCATTCTGGAAAAGGCCGCTCTGGAAACCAAGCTGAAGGCCGAGACGCTGGATGTCACCATCCCCGGCAAGGAGGTGGCTCTGGGCCCAAGCACCCCATGTACACCGTGCTGGATGAGATCAAGGAGATCTTCATCAACATGGGCTTTGAGGTGATGGACGGTCCGGAGATCGAGCAGGCGGACTACAACTTCACCAAGCTCAACGCCCCGGAGTCCCACCCCTCCCGTGACTGGACGGACACCTTCTATCTCACCGAGGATTCCAAGATCCTCCTGCGGACCCAGACCTCTCCCATGCAGATCCGGGCCATGGAGGAGCACGGCGTACCCATCCGCATGGTCTCTCCCGGCCGGGTGTACCGCAAGGACGAGGTGGACGCTACCCACTCCCCATGTTCCATCAGATCGAGGGTCTGGTGGTGGACAAGGGCGTGACCATGGCGGACCTGAAGGGGCACACTGAACGCCGTCATCAAGGCCATCTACGGCGCCAATTCCGTCACCCGGTTCCGTCCCCACCACTTTCCCTTCACCGAGCCTTCCTGCGAGGTAGACATCCAGTGCCACAAGTGCGGCGGCAAGGGCTGCCCCACCTGCAAGGGGGCGAGGGTTGGATCGAAGTGCTGGGCGCCGGCATGGTGCACCCAAGGTGCTGCGCAACTGCGGCATTGATCCGGACGAGTATTCCGGCTTCGCCTTCGGCATGGGTCTGGAACGGCTGGCCATGGGCCAGTTCAAGATCAGCGACCTGCGATTGATCTTTGAAAACGACGAACGGTTCCTGCAGCAGTTCAGACCATCCTCGCCAAAATGGCACAGCCATTTTGCGCGGATTTTGCAGAGTGCCGCAGTGCACTCGCCGCAAGCGGCTCGCACGTTTGCACTCTGCGCAGTGTTTTTGTGCCGTACACGCCGCCGCAAAAACAATTACAACTGATGTTTGCCGTGGCAAACATGCATCGACCGTACATCGACTGCGGCGTACCATCAGTGAGCGGATCTCACTGGCGAGGGGATACCTGATTCCCTTCGGAATAAAAGAGGAGGATAGACAATGATTCTTTCCCGTAAATGGTTAAATGAATTTGTAGATGTTTCCGACATCAGCGACCGGGAGTTTGACGAGGCCATGACCCTCTCCGGCTCCAAGGTGGAAACCGTCACGGCGCTGAACGAGTCTCTGAAAATGTGGTGGTGGGCCAGATTCTCTCCATGGAGAAACACCCGGACAGCGACCACATGTGGATCTGCCAGATCGACGTGGGACAGGCGGAGCCTACCCAGATCGTCACCGGCGCATGGAACATCCATGTGGGCGACCTGGTGCCTGTTGCCAAGCACAAATCCCTGCTCCCCGGCGGTACAAAGATTGAAAAGGGCAAGCTCCGTGGCGTGGCCTCCTACGGCATGCTCTGCTCCCTCAAGGAGCTGGACCTCACCGCCGAGCATGACTATCCCTACGCCGTCATCACCCCCGCCGCCCTGCTGAACGACTATAAGCCTCGATCCGGCCAAGCCCTCCATCCCCGCCGATATCAAGGCCGGGGACAAGGTATTCGGTCCCGTGGTGTGCGCCCAGGTACTGGAATGCGAGCCCCAAGCCTACGGCCAGTATCACACCACCCTGGACATCGGCGGCGCCACCGTCTCTCCCGACACCGCCTGCTCCAACATCCACGTGGGCGACCTGGTGGCATACAACACCAAGACCGATTCTATCTGCACGCTAGAGGATCTCCACGCGGAGCAGAAAGAATTCCCCCACTGCATTGCTGACGGTATTTTCGTCCTGAACGAGGATGTGAAGCCCGGCGACGATATGGCCGTGGTCATCGGCGCGGACGATCACGTGGTGGAATTCGAGATCACGCCCAACCGCCCGGACTGCCTGTCCGTTATCGGCCTTGCACGGGAGGCCAGCGCCACCTTTGGCCGTCCTCTCAAGCTCCACGCCCCGGAAGTGAAGGGCTGCGGCGGCTCCATTGCGGAGTTGGTGGACATCGACATCGAGGACGGCGATCTGTGCCCCCGGTACACTGCCCGGATGGTGAAGAACGTGAAGATCCAGCCCTCCTCCCGCCTGGATGCGGGAACGGCTGCGGAACTCCGGTGTCCGCCCCAACAACAACATCGTGGACATCACCAACTACGTGATGCTGGAGTACGGCCAGCCCATGCACGCCTTCGACTTCTCCTGCGTGGAGGGCAACCATATCATCGTCCGCACCGCCCGTGAGGGCGAGACCATCCAGACCTTAGACGGCAATCAGCGGAAGCTGACCACCTCCATGCTGTGCATCTGCGATGAGAACAGGCCCGTCTGCGTGGCGGGCGTCATGGGCGGCGCCAACAGCGAAATTGTGGGCGATACCGCCATGGTCCTCTTTGAGTCTGCCAACTTCAACGGCACCTCTGTCCACCGCACCGCCGCCGCTCTGAATATGCGCACCGACGCCTCCTCCCGCTATGAAAAGGGTCTGGACCCCATGAACACCATGAAAGCCGTTCAGCGGGCCTGCGAGCTGGTGGAGCTGCTGGGCGCCGGCGAGGTGGTGGACGGCGTGATGGACGTCATCGCCAGGACTCCAACCCCGTCACCGTGAAGCTGGAGCCGGCGAAGGTCAACGGCCTCCTGGGCACCGATGTTTCCCGTGAGGAAATGGTCCGGATTCTGGAAGCTCTGGACTTCAAGGTGGAGGGGCGACACCATCCATGTTCCCTCCTGGCGGTCCGACGTGGAGCACTACTCCGACATCGCCGAGGAGGTAGCCCGGTTCTACGGCTACAACAACATCCCCGACACCCTCTCCAACGGTCTCACCGCCCGCCGTGGCCTCACGGATATCCAGCAGACGGAAAACCTGCTGGGCAGCGTGTGCCGCGCCGCCGGGTACGACGAGATCATCACCTACTCCTTCATCAGCCCCACCTATTACGACAAGATCGACCTGCCGAAGGATCCCCCCTGCGCAACTCCTGCGGATCCTCAATCCCCTGGGCGAGGATACCTCCATCATGCGCACCACGATCCTTCCCTCCCTGCTGGAGATCCTGGCCCGGAACTACAACTTCCGCAACAAGTCCGCCCAGCTCTATGAACTGGGCCGCACCTACTTCAAGAACGGCCCGATGGCCTGGCCGACGAGCCCAAGGTCCTGTCCCTGGGCGCTTACGGCGGCGGCATGGACTTCTTTGCCCTCAAGGGCGCTGTGGAGGCCGTTCTGAAGCAGCTGCGAATTGAAAACGTCCGGTTCCTGGCGGACAGCGAGAATCCCTCCTATCATCCCGGCCGCTGCGCCAAGGTCTTCAGTGGGGACCGTCTGCTGGGTGTCTTGGGCCAGGTCCATCCCCACGTGGCGGGCAATTACGGCGTGGACGCCGAGCTGTACGCCGCCGAGCTGCGGTTCGACGCGCTGTGATGAAAGCAAAGGGCTCCCAGCCCCTGTATCAGCCCCTGCCCAAGTTCCCCGCTGTCACCCGGGACATCGCCGTGGTGTGCGACAAGGCCGTGACGGTTGGTGAGCTGGAGGACGCCATCCGCAAGGGGGCCAAAGGCCTGCTGAAGGACGTGGCCCTGTTCGACATCTACACCGGCGTAGGCATCGCCCCGGCAAAAAGAGCGTGGCCTTCAACCTGACCCTCCGCTCCGACGACCGGAGCCTCACCGCCGAAGAGGCGGACGCTGACGTGAAAAGCATCCTGACCGCTCTGGGCAGGAATGCGGCGCGGTTCTGCGGTAAGGCTTTCCAGCCTCTTCGCCCCGCAGTGCGGGGACGCGGGACACCGCGTACAAGCGTTCCGCGCAGCGGAATCTTGGCGCAGGCGGGATTCATTTCCGCCGAGCATTTCGATCATTCATGGTTCCCACAGACTGGCTGGCCAGTCTGTGGGATGGCGGACGCTGACGTGAAAAGCATCCTGACCGCTCTGGAGCAGGAATGCGGCGCGGTCCTACGGTAAATCGAACAGTTCCCTGCAATCAAGGCGGTGAGGTTTCTCGCCGCCTTGATTTTATTACCATTCTGTTACATTTCCGTTTTCCCCTTTACTTCCCCGAAAACCGAGTATACTGATTACAGTTTCGAAGGAAAGGTGGTGTCCGTATGGATGACTATACCCGCAAATTCAGTATTGTGGACGATAAGGATGTGGAGATTTATAACATTCTGACCACAGTCTATCAGGCACTGGAGGAAAAAGGGGTATAACCCCATCAATCAGATCGTTGGCTACATCCTCTCTGAGGACCCCACCTACATTACCAACCACATGGGAGCCCGTACCCTGATCTGCAAGGTCGACCGGGACGAGCTGCTGCAGGTCTTAGTCAAGAAATATCTGGGTCAATAACTCATCTGATCAAAGCATGGAGACGTTGTCTCCATGCTTTTTTTTGTAAACTGCCGAAATATCTTGAAAAGCCGCTGTTTTGGACCGTTGGAAAAGATTGCCGCCATTCCAACGTTGACAAATTGGATAAAAGATGTTACAATTTGGTTACAATTTTTCCAAGGGAGTGTTTGCATGTCTGAAACAAAACAGAAGGCTTGATTTATAAGGGCCATCCTCTGCGGCGGATCGACAACCTGATCTACTACGGAACGATGGCTGATCCATATATCGTCATGATGCAGATTCTGGAGAGCAAAAAGGAAAACGGTCTGGATATGGCTACCAAGGTTTCCCTGCAGCTCCAGTCCACGAATCCCAATGTGAAGGCACGGGACCGCGTGGTCAAGAAGGGTGAAAAGAGCAGCCTGTATGAGGCGATGGATTTCGCTTCCATCTGGTTGGAGCGGGCGTTAGCCGGCAAGTAAGAACCCCTACCCCGCACTGACTGACACAAAGGAAAGGAAGCGTTTCAATGAAGCATCTGATGAAAAAGGCCGTGAAGGCCGCTGTTTTTGCTGCCCTCACCACTTTGGCGCTCACCGCCTTCGCCTCTGCCGAGGGAGAGATGGCCATTGGCGCCGGCTGCACCACCGGTACTTCCCTGCGTATGCGGTCCGAGTCCAACACCTCCTCCGACATCGTCACCACGCTGAACAAGTCTGTGGCCGTGGCGCTGCTGGATGACAGCGTCCCCGGCTGGTACAAGATCAATTATAACGGCAGCACCGGCTACGTGTCCTCCGATTACCTTATCATCGATCAGGACAACATCTTCACCACCTACGGCCGCGTGCCCGAGGGCACTGTGAACGTCCGGGCCGCCGCCACCACCGAAAGCGAGAGCCTGGCCACCATCGACGCCGGCACCGTAGTCACCGTCAACGGTCTGGTAAACGGCTGGTATGACGTTACCTGCCAATACGGCACGGAGGGCTATGTCCGCAGCGATCTGCTGGTACTGACCAGCAACGCCACCAGTGACAAGGGTTCCTCTATCGTGGAAACAGCTCTGAGCCATCTGGGCACCCGCTATGTGTACGGCGGCGCCTCCCCCGGCGGCTTCGACTGCTCCGGCTTCACCATGTACATCTACAAGCAGTTCGGCTACAATCTCCCCCACTCCGCCACCAGCCAGTGGCTCAGCGGCATGGGCACCAAGATCTACAGCATTTCCGAATTGCAGCCCGGCGACCTGGTGTTCTTCAACGATCCCAGCCGCAATAAGGGCAAGGCCTGCTCCCACGCCGGTATCTACATCGGCAACGGCCAGCATGTTCACGCCTCTTCCTCCAGAAACGGCGGCGTCATCACCAGCGATCTGACCTCCGGCTACTACAATACATATTTCGTAGGCGGTCTCCGGCTGAGCTGACCCTATACAAAATTTTCGTTTTTTTGCCCCCGGTACAGTTGTACCGGGGTGCTTTTTGCCTTTTTCTAGCAGAAAACGGGAAATTTCTGAAAAAACCTTGCCTTTTGGAAACAGGTCTGCTATATTCATACAAGTGTGAAAAATATGACAAAAGGAGGCGGTCCCATGCCTGGAGGCAAGCACGTCTTAGGTCAGGGTAAAAACCGGGTCTTTGGAACGGCCAAGGTGGGAGAGCGGGGACAGATCGTGATCCCCTCAGGAAGCCCGCCGGTTTTTCGGCATCTCCCCGGGAGATACGCTGCTGATTCTGGGCAACGAGGCCAGCGGCCTGGTGGTGACCAGGCCGGAGATCCTGAACGATCTGGCAGATGAGATTTTAGGAAAAGAGGAACAGAACACATGAAAATGGAATCCATGTATCAGCAGCTGGGCGTCAGCCGGGCGGTCTATGAATACGGAGAGCGGATCATCGCGGAACTGCGGGACCGGTTTGACGCCATCGACCAGACGGCGGAAATCAACCAGGGCAAGGTGATCGCCGCTATGCAGAAGAACCGGGTGAACGCCACCCACTTCGCCGCCACCACCGGCTACGGCTACGACGATGAGGGGCGGGACAACCTGGAGCGGGTCTATGCCGACGTGTTCCACACGGAGGCGGCACTGGTCCGGCCCCAGATCACCTGCGGCACCCACGCCCTGACGGTGGCCCTCAGCGCCAACCTGCTGCCGGGGGACGAGCTGCTCTCCACGCCGCAGGCGCGCCCTATGACACGCTGGAGGAAGTCATCGGCATCCGGGAGAGCAAGTGCTCGTTGAAGGAGTACGGTGTCACCTATGCTCAGGCGGACCTGAAAGCCGACGGCACCTTCGACTACGATGCCATCCGTTCCAAGATCAACGAGCGCACTAAGCTCATCACCATCCAGCGCTCCAAGGGCTACGCCACCCGCCCCAGCTTCTCCGTGGAGCAAATTGGGGAGCTGATTCGCTTCTGCAAGGAGATCAAGCCTGACGTGAAAGTCATGGTGGACAACTGCTACGGTGAGTTTGTGGAGCGCATTGAGCCCTCTGATATGGGGGCTGATATGGTGGTGGGCAGCCTCATCAAAAACCCCGGCGGCGGTCTGGCTCCCATCGGCGGCTACATCTGTGGCACCAAGGAGTGCGTGGAACGGTGTGCCTACCGGCTCTCCGCCCCCGGCCTGGGCCAGGAAGTGGGCGCAAACCTGGGACTGATGCCCGCCTTCTACCAGGGCCTGTTCCTGGCCCCCACGGTGGTCTCCGGTGCGCTGAAGGGCGCGGTCTTTGCCGCCAACGTCTATGAAAAGCTGGGCTTCGCCTGCGTCCCCAACGCCACGGAGAGCCGCCATGACATCATCCAGGCGGTGACGCTGGGAAGCCGGGAGGCTATGGTGGCCTTCTGCGGCGGTATTCAGGCTGCCGCACCGGTGGACAGCTATGTGACACCGGAGCCTTGGGCCATGCCCGGCTACGATTCCGATGTCATTATGGCGGCAGGCGCTTTCGTCCAGGGCAGCAGCATCGAGCTGTCCGCCGACGGCCCCATCCGCGACCCTTACGCCGTCTACTTCCAGGGCGGCCTCACCTGGTATCACGCCAAGCTGGGCATCCTCATGAGCCTGCAAAAGCTGGTGGACGCCGGTATCGTGACCCTGTAAAACCCGGCACCTATCTATTCAATTTTCAATAAGGAGACCTTTCCCATGTGGCTTTGGCTTTCCCTGACCGCTGCCCTCCTGTGCTGGAGCGGCAGTGACCTCTTTTCTAAAATCGGCTGCCGGGACGGCAGCGACCGTTACAGTCACCTGAAAATGGTCATCGCCGTGGGCGTGGTGATGGGCCTTCACGCCGCCTTTGAGATCTTCGTGGGCGGCACGGCCATCAGCTGGTTCGTCATCTGGACCTACCTGCCGGTGTCCCTGTTGTATATCGGCTCCATGACTCTGGGCTATCTGGGCCTGCGGTATATCGAGCTGTCCGTTTCTCCCCCATCTGCAATTCCTCCGGCGCGCTGGTGGCGGTGCTGACGCTGCTGTTCGTCGGCGGTGAGGATTACTCTCCTCTGGCCCCGTTGGTCATCGCGCTGGTGTGCCGGGTGCCATCGGTCTGGGTGTGGTGGATGCCACAGAGGACCCGGAGCTTCGTCTGGAACGGCAGAAGGCCAGCAACTATAAGTACGCCAAGAGCTTTCTCGCCCTGGCCCTCCCCGCGGCCTACTGCCTGCTGGACGCCGCCGGCACCTTTGCCGACAACCGGGTGCTGGAGATTTTGACGGACCGCTATATGAACGCCGGTATGTTCGCCACGCTGAGAGAATGTGCCGATCAGGCGGCGGCCTCCGCCAACTGCGCATACGAGTTGACGTTCCTTGCCGCAGCAGCATTTTGCTTCATCTATGTGGTAATCATCAAGAAGGATCGGCTGGTTCCCAAAATGGAGGCCCCCAAGTACTTTGGTGCCATCTGCGAAACCGCCGGTCAGTTCGCCTACATCTACGCCATTTCTGACACCTCTCATCTGGCCATGTCCGCCCCCATCATTTCCTCCTACTGTGCCGCCTCCGTGTTGTGGAGCCGCATCTTCCTGAAGGAAAAGCTCTCCTGGAAGCACTATGCCATGATCTGTCTGGTGGTCATCGGCATCGCCATCATGGGCTTCTTTGACCTGTAAGCCCACTGTATATGACAAAAACCCCCGCCGCTCACATGAGGCGGCGGGGGTCTTTTTCAGGCACGTTCAGGTGTGGATTCAAGCGCGGGGTAAGGCCCGATCCAGCTTTTTCCAGAAAGAAGGCCAGCAGGAATCCGGCGGCGCAGCAGAGCAGCGACGCCACTGCCTCGCCCACGCTGTCATACCGGATGGGAACGATCACCAGTGTGGAGGCCAGCACGATGCCCAAGATCCCGTGGAAGGTTACGGCGTAATGGGTTTGCAGCAGCCAGGTGACAGCCCCGGGCCAACAGCAGCATGGTCAGCAGCATCCCCGGCAGGCAGGCGGACAGGGTCAGCAGCCGCATTTTCCGCAAGGCTGTTCAGCAGTGGCTCGTACAGCCCAAGCGCCATCATAATGGAGGAGCTGGTCAGCCCCGGCAGCACCACGCTGGCACCCCAAAGCGCGCCGCAGAAGTTGTACCAGCCAAAGTTCGGCGTCACCGACACGCGAAGCACATGGCGCACATAGAAAAGCGACAAACACCGATAGGGCGCAGACGCCGCAGGCGATCCACGCCGCCCGGCCATGGCCCTCCTTTCCCGCCTCCCGCCAGAGAGCAGGAAACGTCCCGGCAATAAGGCCGATAAAAGAGCCAGACGGTAGCGGCGTCCGACAGGGCATAGGCGGCGCTGATCCCCTTGGCGAGACCCAGAAAGCCCACGGCCCAGCCAATCCCCAAAGGGAAGGAAAATGTGCCAGTATTTCCGAATCCCCGTCCGGGATGGGCCAGTGTCTCCATCATAGGGCGGTATACGTCGAACACCACGGCCAGCACGCCGCCGGAGACGCCGGGCAGGATCGCCCCGCGCCGATCAGCGCACCGCACAGCAGAT
>VOFC01006083.1_pt1 | contig 60080 bp, 67 predicted proteins | sample 5384161 | NCBI WGS metagenome assembly VOFC01 (sample SAMN12384722, study PRJNA508395) | human gut metagenome | isolation source: healthy gut B | host: Homo sapiens
CGGACGGTGCTGCTGTGGTTCTGCCCGGCCGTATCGCTGCTCGGCGGGGCGGTCACCCTCGGCACAGGGCTGGGCTATGAGATGCCCATCAGCACCGTGGTACCTGTGTTTATGGGACTGCTGTTTCTGATCCTTGGTAACTACCTGCCGAAGATCCGGCAGAACCGCACCATGGGCATCAAGCTGCCGTGGACGCTGCAAAGCGAGGAAAATTGGACCCGGACCCACCGATTGAGCGGCTTTTTGTGGGTGCTGTGCGGTCTTGTGATGATCCCTCTCTCCCTGCTGCGGCTGTGGAGCGGTTGGCTGTTTGGGGCGCTGCTGGCGGTGATGGTTCTGATCCCTGCCGTCTATTCCTACGCACTTCACAGAAAGGGCATCTGACATAGTAGCCACGGAACCCCCAAAAGAGAGAACCCCCTGCGGAATGGACGCATCCATTCCGCAGGGGGGTCGTTTCTTGCTGTTTTTGCGTCAATCCTGATGTTACACAGAGAACAGCAGGTCGCTGTACACCGGGAAGGGCCAGCAATCCCGCGGTGTCAGGGTTTCCAGCTGGTCTGCCAGAGTGCGGGCCTTCTCCATATCCGGCACCAGATTGGCATGGCTGTAAGCCATGGCCTTCTTAGCGTCTGCCGGGATCTTACTGAGGTCTCGCTCCAGCTTTTCCGTGGCGGCATAGAGCTTATCTGTCAGCTGGCCCATTTCACGCGCCACAGTGTCATCTGCCTTGTGACCCACGCCCATCTGCTCCTTTTTCCACCCTCGCTCGCACAGCTCTGCCGTCACCGCGGATACGGCGGGCAGGATCTGCCGCCGCAGCATATCGGCCATGGTGCGTGCCTCGATGGAGAGGACGGTGGTGTAGTTCTCGATGTGGATCTCCGCACGGGCATTGATCTCCTCCTTCGTATAAATACCGTGGCGGACAAAGAGATCCACGTTCTTCTTCGCCGTGTACATGGGCAGGGCGTCGGCAGTGGACTTCAGATTGCTGAGCCCCGCTTCTCCGCCTCTGCGATCCACGCGTCATCATAGCCGTTGCCGTTGAAGATGATGCGCTGGTGGTCGGTAAAGACCTTTTTGATGAGCTTTTCCAGATCCGCCTGGAAGTTTTTGGACTTTTCCAGTTGGTCGGCAAACTGCTGCAATTCCTCGGCCATGATGGTGTTCAGGGCGATATTGGGGCCGGAGATGGACTGGGAGGAACCCAGCATCCGGAACTCGAACTTGTTGCCGGTGAAGGCCATGGGAGAGGTTCGGTTGCGATCGGTGTTGTCCTGCGGGATGGGCGGCATGGCGTCCACGCCGATCTGGAGGGTGCGTTTGCCGGCCTCCTTAAACTCTGTACCGCGGATAATGGACTGCACGATGGCATCCAGTTCGTCACCCAGAAAGATGGAGATTACAGCGGGAGGTGCTTCGGAAGCGCCCAGACGGTGATCGTTGCCGGGAAATGCCACTGTAGCCCGCAGGAAGTCCTGATACTCGTCCACGCCCTTGACAAAGGCCGCCAGGAACAGCAGGAACTGGGCATTCTGGCTGGGAGTCTTGCCGGGCTTGAAGAGGTTCTTGCCGGTATCGGTGGAGAGGGACCAGTTGTCGTGCTTGCCGGAGCCGTTGACACCGGCGAAGGGCTTTTCATGCAGAAGACACACCATGTCATGCTTGTCGGCGATCTTCTTCATGATCTCCATGGTGAGCTGGTTGTGGTCGCAGGCGGTGTTAGCGTCGGTATAGACCGGGGCCATCTCGTGCTGAGCAGGGGCCGCCTCGTTGTGCTTGGTCTTGCTGTAGATACCCAAAGCCCAGAGGTTTTCGTCCAGGTCCTTCATATGAGGGCTGCTACACGGGGACGGATAGCGCCGTAGTAATGGTCATCCAGCTCCTGACCGCGGGGAGGCTTGGCGCCGAAGAGGGTACGGCCGGTCATCCGCAGGTCCTCCCGCTGGTTGTACATCTTTTTATCCACCAGGAAATACTCCTGCTCCGGGCCGACACAGGGCATGACCCGGCGGCTTTCGGTGTCTCCGAACAGCCGCAGGATACGGATGGCCTGACTGCTCACGTCCTCCATGGAGCGCAGCAACGGCGTCTTTTTATCCAGCGCGTGTCCGCCGTAGGAGCAGAGGATGGTGGGGATGCAGAGGGTTCCCTCCTTGATAAAGGCAAAGGAGGAGGGGTCCCAAGCGGTATAGCCACGGGCCTCAAAGGTGGCCCGCAGGCCGCCGGAGGGGAAGGAGGAAGCGTCCGCCTCGCCCCGCACCAGGTTCTTGCCGGAAAACTCCAAGATCACCCGGCCGCCCTCGCAGGGGCGATAAAGCTGTCATGCTTTTCCGCCGTGAAGCCAGTCATGGGCTGGAACCAGTGGGTGTAGTGGGTGCAGCCCCGCTCCACGGCCCACGTTCTTCATGGCTCCGGCGATCTCATTGGCGATGGACAATTCCAGCGCAGCCCCATCGGTGACGCAGCGTTTCCACGCCTGATAGCAGGCGTCGGACAGCCGCTCCTTCATGGTCACCTCATTGAATACTCTGCTGCCGAACAGTTCGGGCAGTTTCAGCTCGCTCATGGCGGTCCCTCCGTTCAAGACGATAAAATATCAAGTTTATCCTACCATAAATTCATGTAAACGCAAGAAAAACATTGAAAAATCTCACAATATGAAACTGAGTGTATCACGGGGCCGTCCCCCTGTCAAACGGTAAACTGCACAAATACGGCTCCGTCCGGCGGCTTGGGTCTGTCTGCGGATTTTTTTACCTTTTCTTCCCCGGCATCTTTCCAAACCGACGGCCTGTGCTATACTTTCACCTATATTTCTAAAAACGAGAGATAAGGGAGCGGTCATCATGGGAGCCATCGGCTTCGACAATCAAAAATACCTCACCACCCAGTCTGAGCAGATCAAAAAGCGGATCCACCAGTTCGGCGGGAAGCTGTATCTGGAATTCGGCGGCAAGCTGTTTGATGATTACCACGCCTCCCGGGTACTGCCGGGCTTTGCGCCGGACAGCAAGATTCGAATGCTCCAGCAGCTCAAGGACGATGTGGAGATCGTCATTGCCATCAATGCCGGGGATATCGAGAAGAACAAAATGCGGGGCGATCTGGGGATCACCTATGATGAGGACGTTCTCCGGCTCATTGACATTTTCCGGGATATGGGGCTGTATGTAGGCAGCGTGGTGCTGACCCGGTACAGCGGGCAGGATGCGGCGAACGCGTTTCTTCACCGGCTGGAAAAGCTGGGCATCCGCTGCTACCGGCACTATCCCATTGCGGGCTATCCCTCCGATGTAGCCCACATTGTCAGTGACGAGGGCTGGGCAAAAATGACTACATCGAGACCAGCCACTCCCTCATCGTGGTCACAGCCTCCCGGCCCTGGCAGCGGCAAAATGGCTACCTGCCTGAGTCAGCTGTATCATGATCACAAGCGGGGCATCGATGCCGGTTATGCCAAGTTTGAGACCTTCCCCATCTGGAACCTGCCCTTCAAGCATCCGGTCAACCTTGCCTACGAAGCCGCTACCGCCGATCTGGATGATGTGAACATGATTGACCCCTTCCATCTGGAAGCCTACGGCATCACCACCGTCAATTATAACCGGGATGTAGAGATCTTTCCGGTACTCAACGCGATTTTCGAGAAGATCCAGGGCAAATCCCCCTACAAATCCCCTACGGATATGGGGGTCAACATGGCAGGAACTGCATTGTGGACGACGAGGCCTGCCGCGCCGCCTCCCGTATGGAGATCCTGCGGCGGTATTACACCGCGAAAACCGAGCTGGTCCAGGGCAAGGGGGCGGAGGAGACTGTCCGCAAGCTGGAGCTGGTAATGCAGCAGGGAGAGGTCACGCCGGACATCTGTCCCGCCGTGGCAGCGGCGCTGGACAAGGCGGAAGCCACCGGCGCTCCCGCCGGCGCCATGGTGCTGCCGGATGGCCGGGTCATCACCGGCAAGACCTCCGGCACATTGGGGGCCGCGGCGGCGCTGCTGCTGAATGCTCTGAAGGCGCTGGGAAATATCGGACGATCAGTTTGAACTGATCTCCAAGCAGGTCTAGAGCCTGTCTGCCATCTGAAAACCACCTATTTCGATCACCGTAACCCCCGACTTCACACCGACGAGGTACTGCTGACGCTGGCCATTTCCGCCCTGACCAACCCGCTGGCAGCCCTTGCCAAACAGCAGCTGCCCGGGCTTCGGGGCAGCGAGGCCCACTTCTCCGTCATCATCAGCGAGGCGAGACCATCTCCGCCCACAATGCCGCCACCCGCCAACTGCCTCCCCGGTATGACGCGGTATGGATCGGCCTGCAATTCGCGGACCGGGCCGACATGAAAGGCGCTCATCGACCGCCGTGTGGACAAGATGGCGGAGGAGGGGCTTTTAGAGGAAGTCAAGCTCTGCTGGCCATGGGGCTGCCCCGGAATGCCACCGCCATGCAGGCCATCGGCTATAAGGAGTTTTTGGGCGTGCTGGACGGGATCCTTACGGAGCAGGAGGCGCTGGAGCTGGTCAAGCTCCGCTCCCGGCAGTATGCCAAGCGCCAACTCACCTGGCTGCGGCGGAATCCGGCTATTCACTGGATCTATTGGGAAAAAAGACCGTGATTTTGCCCGGGCCCTCCAGATTTCGACAGAAATTTTGACCGCTTCTGGCTTAGGATAAGCCCAGGGGCGGCGGTCATCGACCGACAGAGACAGCGTACCGCTGGCACAGCCGCTCCCAAATAAAGAAGGAGCGGAATACTATGCAGAAAAAAATCAATTTACAGGATCTCTTCCTCCTGCGTCTTCGGCAGGAGCGGCTGCCCGTCACCGTGTTTTTGATGAACGGATTCCAGATGCGGGGCACCGTTACCGGCTACGATCCCTTCGTGGTGGTGCTGGAAAGCGACGGCAGGCAGCAGGTGATTTACAAACACGCCATTTCCACAGTGGTCCCCCTTCGTCCGGTGGCCCTGCGGGAAAGTGAGGAGGAAGCCGCCCTGTAACGATACGAGGCGTACATGAATCGATCATCCTTTGTAAGCAAGCTGTTTACGCCGGTCATCACCCTTCTGGTGCTGGCCTATTTCGGCTATCAGATCTACGGCTATGTAAGCGACCCCTTTTCCACCACCCTGGCCTACACCTATCAGGTGGAGGATACGGTGGACATCAGCGGCTATGTGGTCCGGCAGGAGCAGGTGCTCACCGGCGATGCCGGCGGCCTTATGCGGCTGCGGAAAAACGAGGGCGAGCGGGTCGGCACCGGCGGGGCCGTGGCCACCGTCTACGCCGATCAGGCGTCCTTGGACCGGCAGAATGAGATCGAAACCCCTGAATAACCGCATCGAGCAGCTGGAATACGCTCAGGAATCCATGCTGGGCGCGGAGGTCACGCTGAAGCTGGACAGCCAGATCGCCCGGTCCCTGCTGGATTACCGGACCGTTGTGGCGGCGGGACGGCTGGACGCAGCGGAGAGCCGGGGGCAGGAACTGCGGTCTCTGGTCCTCAAGCGGGATTATACCTATTCCGGCACCGAGGATCTCAGTGGGCAGCTGCAGGAATTGAAAAATCAGTTGAAAACCCTGCGGTCTCAGGCTGCTAACTCTGTAAAGACCATCCGGTCTCCCCGGTCCGGTTTGTTTTCCGCCGTGGTGGACGGCTACGAATCTGTTCTGACGCCGGACAGTTTGTCCGCGCTGACCCCAGTGCTCTGAATAAGCTGTCCCTGCCGAGATCCCCGCCAACACCGGAAAGCTGATCCTGGGGGACAACTGGTATTATGTGGGCGTGGTCTCCGCACAGGAGGCCCAGACACTTCAGACCCGCCAGAACCGTCTGGGAACCGGAGAGAGCCTGTCCCTCCGGTTTACCAAGAATGTGGACCGGGACCTGTCGGTCACGCTGTTGTCCGTGGGCGCGGAGGAAAACGGCCGCTGTGTGGTGACTTTCCAGGGGAATACATATTTGCAGGAACTGACGCTCCTGCGCCGCCAGAGCGCCGAGATCATTCTGGATACCACCGATGGACTGCGGGTCCCTCTGGCTGCGCTGCGCGTGGCCACCCAGACCGTTACGGAAAAGGACCCGGAAACCGAGGAGACTGCCAGCAAGGAGGTCAATGTCACCGGTGTTTACTGCGTCTCCGGCGCAAAGGCCCGGTTCAAGCCGGTAGAGGTGCTGCTCACCGGTGACGATTACGCTGTGGTCCGGTCTGCCGGCTCCACGGAGAAAGCTGCGGCTGCGGCCCGGTGACGAGATCATCGTTGCCGCACGGGATCTGTATGACGGAAAAGTTGTTTCATAAAGAAAGAGAGGGATATTCTATGTCCATTCAGACAAATATTCAGGAGGTCCGTCAGCGGATCGCCGCCGCCTGCGGAGAATGCGGCCGGGACCCCAAGGAGATCACGCTGGTAGGCGCCAGCAAGATGAATGACGCCGCCGCCTGCCGGGAGGCCATTGCCGCTGGAATCGACGTTCTGGGCGAAAACCGGGTCCAGGAGATGACGGAAAAGATGAGCCAGAACGCCTATGACGGCGCGCCGCTCCACTTCATCGGTCATCTCCAGCGGAACAAGGTCAAGCAGGTGGTGGGCAAGGTAGCCCTGATCCAATCCGTGGGGTCTCTCCCCCTGCTGGAAGCCGTTGAAAAAGAGGCGGAAAAGCAGGACATCGTTCAGGACATTCTTCTGGAGGTGAACATCGGCGGCGAGGAGGCCAAGAGCGGCTTTGCCCCTGCTCAGCTGGAGGACGCCGCCAGAGCAGCTCAGGCCATGTCCCATGTCCGGGTCCGGGGATTGATGACGATTCCCCCCGCAGACAGCGACCGGGACACCAATATCCGCTATTTTCAGGAAGTCCGGGCACTTTATGTTGACATCAACGAGAAATTGTTCCATAATGAATTAAAGTGCCTTTCTATGGGCATGAGCGGCGATTTTGAGGATGCTATCCGAAATGGCGCCACCATGGTCCGTGTGGGCACCGCGATTTTCGGTGCCCGGTATTATCCCACTTGATTGCAGGAGGTTTTGGCTTATGGGTATTTTGGACGAGCTGAAGAAGCTGACCCATCCCTATGATGACGAGGATGAGGAATATGAGGATTTCGAGGAACCCCGTGAGCGCTCCTTCGATGACCGCCGCAACAAAGCGGAGGATCGCCGGAACAAGGTGGTGAACATCCATGCCACCACGCAGCTGAAGGTGGTGCTGGTGAAGCCGGACCGCTTTGAGAACGCCTCGGAGATCGCCGATCAATTGAAGGACAAGCGGACGGTGGTGCTGAATCTGGAATCCACCAACAAGGATGTGGCCCGGCGGCTCATCGACTTCCTTTCCGGCGTGGCCTATGCCGGCGAGGGCAAGATCAAAAAGGTTGCCGCAAACACCTATATCATCACGCCTTACCACGTGGAGCTGGAGGGCGATCTCATCGATGAGCTGGAAAACAACGGCTTATATTTCTAAGCGGGGAGGATATTGGATATGCTGACACCTCAGGAGGTTTCGACCCATTCCTTTGCCAAGGCGTCCTTTGGCGGCTACAACATGGCCATGGTGGACGAATTTCTGGATGAGCTGACTGACGATTATACCGCTCTCTACAAAGAAAACGCGGCGCTGAAAGCAAAATTGAAGGTCCTGGTGGAGAAGGTGGAGGAATACCGCGCCACCGAGGATTCCATGCGGGCCACCCTGCTCACCGCTCAGCGGATGGCGGATTCCATTGTGAAGGAAGCCGAACAGAAGCGGGATCAGATGATGACGCAGGCGGAGATCGACGCCAAGCTGAGGATCAACTGCCTGAAAAACGAGGCTGCCGCCGCGGAGGAACGTCTGCGGAAAGGCAAGGAGGAACTGGAGAAGTTTTCTGCTGCCGTCCGGGCTGTGTGCGATAAGGAGATCCAGCTTTTGAATGAGCTGCCTCAGGCCCCGGTGGAGCTGCCTCAGGAGGAAGCCAAACCAGGAGGACTCCGTTCAGGAGATCGAGGACAGCGTCATGGCCGCGTTCAGCGAAGCAGCGCCGGAGGACGGCGACACGGCGGAGACTCATACGGAAGTGTCTGAGCCTGTTGCCGAAGCGGCGGATCCCGCCGCTGACACCAGCGACCCCCTTGGGGATTTTCCCGACCTTTCCAGCACACGCCAGATCAATCTGGACGAACTGAAATTCGGCCGTAATTACAATACTTGACAAAAAGCGGCCTGCAAGGCCGCTTTTTGCTCTTTCAGGAGGTAGCTATATGGAAACGCAAGCGCCGATCATCGCCTTCCTGTATGACTTCGACAAGACTCTGTGTACCACGGACATGGAGGACTACGCCTTCATCCCTCCCTTGGGTATACCCCGGCAGAATTCTGGGGCAGGGCCAACGCCTTTGGCTGGGAAAACCGGATGGACGGCCTGCTGGCCTATATGTACACCATGATCCAGGAGTGCGCCGCGCAGAATATCAAGCTGGACCGGGCCTTCCTGAACCACTGCGGTGAGTCCATCCAACTGTTCCCCGGCGTCCGGGAGTGGTTTGCCCGGATCAACGCCTTTGGGGAGAGTCTGGGCGTTCAGGTGGAGCACTATGTCATTTCCTCCGGCCTCCGGGAGATCATCGAGGGCAGCGGAATCGCTCAGGAATTCCGGGAGATCTATGCCTGCGAGTTCTACTACAACGAAAATGGCGACGCCTGCTGGCCCAAGCTGGACGTCAACTTTACCAATAAGACCCAGTTTGTCTACAGGATCAATAAGGGGATTCTGGATGTGTCCCGGGATAAGGAGCTCAACGACTCCATGCCCGACGATTCCAAGCGGGTCCCCTTTACCAACATGATCTATATGGGCGACGGCCTTTCCGACGTGCCCTGCATGAAAATGATGCGGGCCTACGGCGGACAGGCCATCGCCGTGTATCAGGCCAGCAACCGCCAGGGTGTGGAAAAGCTGCTGGCCGACGGCCGGGTGGATTTCATCTTCCCGGCGGATTACCGGGAGGGCATGGAGCTGGACCGCACCGTCCGGGACATTCTCCGGAAAATGACCATCACCGACCGGCTGCTGGAGGTCAACAACCGCCAGCTCCGCAGCATCGGCGGCGATGTGCTTCCCAATCAGGTGGGGCTGTTCTGAACACGGAATATCTGAATGATCGGAAAACCGGCGCAGAAAATGCGCCGGTTTTTCTGTTTTTCCGGGAAAATCTCTTTACTTACAGTATCGTTTCTGTTAAACTATACGCTGTGTATTGAATCAATTCAGCCGGGGCAGCGCCCCGGCTGTTTCACGGAGGGTATCCATGGCAACAGAATTTTCCAGAACGCTGTCACTGCTGCGGAAAGAGGGGCGTTTCTCAGCGGGTGGCCGCTGCGGATCTGGGGGTGTCTCAGGCCTCTTTTGAGCCATTATGAAAACGGCATCCGGGAGCCGGGCCTTGCCTTTGTGTCCAAGGTCTGCGACTACTATCACGTCTCCGCAGACTATATGCTGGGCCGGACGCTGGCCCGGGACGGCAGTATGCTGACTGCTGAAGAGATCCTCAACGCCGCCGAGCCAAGCAATGTGCTCCAGGGCAGCGTGCTGGCCACCCTCGGGGCAAGCTCATCACCAGTGCCTGCGGCGTGCTGTTCGGTCTGCTGGGCAAGCTGGGAGACAAGGATGCTATCAACGCCGCAGCGGACAGTCTGGGCTGCCACATCTACCTGCTTTACCGGTTGCTCCACCGGGCCGCCGGAGGCAGCACCGCCTATTTTGCTTTGCCCGAGGAGGACTGCGCTGCAGGCGCCGCCTCCGCCGGGGCCTCTCTGGCCCGGACGGACTACGCCCGTGCGCTGGCGAAACTGTCCCGTGAAAAGGCCGCCTTTCCGGATATGTCCCATGAGACGCTTAACAGCGCCTTTCCCGGCCGGAGCCAGGGTATGATCCAAGTCCTCAGCACGGCGGATGGCCAGCTCAACCGCCTGAATCAGTCCGGCCTGAAATGAGTGTGCAGTCTCTGGCCTTTCTGGCCTTTTTGACCGTCACCGTCTGCGTCTGCCGTCTGCTGCCCAAGGAACGAATCTGGGTGCTTTTGGCGGCCAGTCTGGTGTTTTACCTCTGGGATGGCGCTCCAGCGGCTCTGTGGGGGTGCGGACTGCTGGCGGTGTCCTCTTTTGTCAGCTATCTTGCAGCCAACACGCTGCGAAAGCACCGCCGAAAAAGCGTCCTTCTTGCCGCCGTCTGCTATCACATCGCGGTATTGGGGATTTTCAAAGTACACCGGTTTTTTCACCGGCGGCGCGGTACGGATGCCCTTCGTGCCCTTGGGTATCAGCTTTTTCACTTTCCAGCAGATCTGGTATCTTCGGGAGGTCTATGCCGGGACCTTTTCACAGGTCCCACTCCGGCAGAATACCTGACCTACAGCTTCTTTTTCCCCACGGTGTCCTCTGGTCCCATCTTGAAGCCGGAGAATTTCTTCCCCCAGCTGCGGGAGGCCTCTCCCCTGCCCCAGGATACCGCAGCCGGTTTGTACGCCATCGGTCTCGGCCTTGCCAAAAAGGTGTTGCTGGCGGACAATCTGGGCGTGCTGGTGAACAACGGCTGGAACAGCCTCTCTGAGCTGACGGCTCTGACTGCGTGGTGCGTGATCCTAGGCTACACGCTTCAGCTTTATTTCGACTTTTCCGGGTATTGCGACCTTGCTGCCGGCTGCGCCCGGCTGCTGGGACTGCGGCTGCCCATCAACTTCGACTCTCCCTACCGGAGTCTATCCGTTACGGAGTTCTGGAAACGCTGGCACATGACCCTGACGGCCTTCCTCCGGGAGAACGTCTACTTTCCCTTGGGCGGCAGCCGAAAGGGCCGGGGGCGTACATACCTGAACATTCTGGTGGTGTACCTCGTCAGCGGCATCTGGCACGGCGCAGGGTGGACCTTCATCCTATGGGGCCTGCTCCACGGTCTGGCCCAGGTTCTGGAACGCCTGTGGGGGGAAAACGGCGGGACGCTCTGCCCCGCTGGGCCCGGTGGGCCATGACCTTCCTCTTTATCAACCTTGCGTGGGTCTTTTTCCGGGCACCGGATGTGTCCTCCGCTTTGCTTTTACTGAAAACCGCCGTTACCGGCGGGATGGGCGGGATCCGCCTGTGGCTGGTGAACGGCTTGTTCCGCCGGGAAGTCAGCGCACTGGAGCTGCTGCTCCCGGTCATCGGCCCCTATACAGCCTACCTGCGGGTGGCGCTGATCTTGGGGATCGGGCTGCTGGCGGCTTTGTGGCCCCGGAACGTCATCCGTCAGATGGATACGTTCCGTCCCAACTGGCGCAGCGGCCTGTATGTGCTGGTGTGGTCGGTATGGGCCATTTTGTCCTTCACCGGTGTGGTGACATTCATCTATTCCAACTTCTAAAGAAAGGAGGCCCCGCCATGGAACAGCGCGCCTATCAAAAATGGACCCGGGGCCTGCTTTTGGGGCTTGTGCTGGTGCTGGCGGCCTGCGCCGCCGTGGTATACAGGGTGGACCCCTGCTTTTACTACCGGATGCCCACGGACCGGGAGCCTGTTTTCTTCAGCGAACGCTACCAGACGGCGGGTATCGTCCGCAACAACCCGGCGGACGTGGTGCTGCTTGGCTCCTCCATGACCGCCAACTGCTACGGCAGTCAGCTTGAGACCGTTTTCGGCGGCACGGGCCTGCGGCTTACCATCCCCGACGGCTATTTCAGCGAGTTCGACCAGGTGATGGACCTCCTGATGCGGACTCACCCGCCCAAGCGGGTGCTGTTCGCCATGGATACCAATATTTTCACCCGGTCTCCTGACGGTGTTACCGGTGCAATGCCCGATTATCTCTATGACGCCAGTACCATCAATGACGTGAAATACCTGTTGAATAAGGACGTGCTCTATTACAGCCTCTACGCCCTGATGGCCCAGCGCTGGGACGAGGGCGAAACGCTGGACAAGGGATTTTCGTGGATGGATACCGTCTGGTGGAACCACATGACCGCCTTGGAGGAATATACCCGGCCGGACATCGCCCCGGAGCCGATGCCCCGGGACGGCCTGCTGGCGGACGCCGCCAAAAATCTGGCGGTTGCGGCAAGCTGGGCGGAGCGGTACCCAGAGGTGGAATTTGATTTTTACTTTTCCCCCTACAGCATTCTCTACTGGGACAAGATCGGCCGCACGGGCGAGACGGACGCGGTATTTGCCGCGCTGAAGTTGGCCTGCGAGACGCTGCTGCCCTACGAGAATATTACCCTCCACGGGCTGCTCTTTGACCGGGAGATCATCGAGCAGCTGGATTACTACTGCGACTATGTGCACCACTCTGCCGAGGCGGGCGCGCTGGCGCTGGAAAAGATCCATTCCGGTACCGATCGGCTGACCGAGAAAAATTATCAGGAAATTCTCGCCAACTGGCAGGATTTTGTGGTAAACTACGACTATGATAAATTCTGGGACGATTACTACTGGATTCAGTTCCATACACCGGCAGACGCAAAGACCTGACCGTTTCACATGAGACCTGAGAATTCCGTCCCTTGGGACGTTTGCCTACGGAGGTTTTAGATATGACGAAACAAAGCCATATCCGCAATTTCTCCATCATCGCCCACATTGACCACGGCAAGTCCACCCTGGCGGACCGGCTGCTGGAACAGTGCGGGGCGGTTTCCCAGCGCCAGATGGAAAACCAGCTGCTGGACAACATGGACCTGGAGCGGGAACGGGGCATCACCATCAAGGCCCGCGCCGTGAAGCTGAACTACAAGGCGCAGGACGGCGAGGTCTATGAGCTGAATCTCATTGACACGCCGGGCCATGTGGACTTCAACTACGAGGTTTCCCGCTCTCTGGCTGCCTGCGAGGGCGCTGTTCTGGTGGTGGACTCCACACAGGGCGTGGAGGCGCAGACGCTGGCCAATACTTACCTTGCTATGGAGCATGATTTGGAGATCCTCCCCGTGTTCAACAAGATCGACCTCCCTGCTGCCGATCCTCAGAAGGCCAAGCAGGAGGTAGAGGACATCATCGGCCTGCCCGCCATGGACGCCCCGGAAATCTCCGCCAAGATGGGCATCAACATTGAAGCCGTGCTGGAGGACATCGTGCCGCAATATTCCGCTCCCAAGGGTGATCCCAAAGCGCCGCTGAAAGCGCTGGTATTCGACAGCCAGTACGACAGCTATCGGGGCGTTGTGGTGTATTTCCGCATTATGGAAGGCACGATCCGCACCGGCCAGACCATCAAAATGATGGCCACCGGCGCATCCTATCAGGTGGTGGAATGCGGCCACCTGCTGCCGTTGGGACTGGAACCCTGTGATGCCCTGGAAGCCGGCGAGGTGGGCTATTTTACAGCTTCTATCAAGACCGTCAGCGATACGCGGATCGGTGATACCGTCACCGACGCGGAAGCGCCTACGGCGGAGCCGCTGCCCGGCTATCGGCCGTGCAGTCCATGGTCTACTGCGGCATCTACACGGAGGACGGTTCCAAGTACCCCGATCTGCGGGATGCGCTGGAAAAGCTCCAGCTCAACGACGCGTCCCTGAGCTTTGAGCCGGAATCCTCTGCCGCGCTGGGCTTTGGCTTCCGCTGCGGCTTTCTGGGAATGCTCCATATGGAGGTCATTCAGGAGCGGCTGGAACGGGAATTCGATCTGGATCTGGTCACGACCCTCCCCTCCGTTATCTACCATGTCTATAAAACCAACGGCGACATGGTGACGGTGGAAAATCCCCACAACTACCCGGATCCCTCCCTTATTGAGCGGGCGGAGGAGCCTTACGTCAAGGTGAATATCATCGCCCCCAACGAGTATGTGGGCAATATCATGCCCATGTGTCAGGATCGCCGGGGCGAATTCAAGGATATGCAGTATCTGGATACCCACCTGGTGGAGCTCCACTATCAGATGCCCCTGAACGAGATCATCTACGACTTCTTCGATACGCTGAAGGCCAACACCAAGGGCTACGCCAGCCTGGACTACGAGCTCTCCGGCTACCGTACCAGTGACCTGGTAAAGGTAGATCTGCTCCTCAACGGCGACGGCGTGGACGCCCTGAGCTTCATCGCCCACAAGGACAAGGCCTATCCCCGGGCCCGCCGCCTGTGTGAAAAGCTGAAGGAAAACATCCCCCGCCAGCTGTTCGAGGTGCCCATCCAGGCGGCCATCGGCGGACGCATCATTGCCCGGGAAACCGTCAAGGCCATGCGCAAAGATGTGCTGGCCAAGTGCTAGCTGACTGGAAAAGCTGCTGGAAAAGCAGAGTAATCATTGATGTCACTGAACTTGTGGCCCACGTTGTAGGAATCGATGTCCACGCTGGCCCGGCCGATATTGCCGGAGGCATCCACAGCGGTAACGGTGATCCGCAGGGCCTCCCCGCTCTCGCCGGGGGCGGGAAGCGTGTACTGGAAGGAACCGGTCTTGGCGTCATAGTTTTCCAGAGGCTCCGCGACACCGTTTCTCGTCACCGTAATGGAGGAAGCGGGCAGAACGCCGTCCACCAGATCGGAGACCTTCACGCTGATCGTCTGAGTCTGCTCATCCAGTGCGGCTGTCACCGTCGGCGGGGCGTTATCCACCGTGCCGGGGAAGGCGGCGGTGATCTGGTCGATATAGACTGTGCCGCTGCGGGGGGTGTCGGCGTAGGTCACCTGAATATGGTCCCAAGTGGCGTCCGTAGTGGAGGGAGCGTAAATGACCACGCCGCTCAGGTGAAGTCCTGGGGCAGCGGCACGTTGATCTGCTTCCAGCCGGTGAAGTCCAGCGTGGTGACGGGCAGCTCCAGGTCGCTCTTGATGTCACCAGTGTAGAGGAAAGAGAGCTGGTTGCCGGAGCCGTCGCCGTAGACCCAGAGGTTCAGGGCTGTGTAGGGCGTTCTCAGAGTGGAGAAGGAGCCTGCCATGGCCTGAGAATAGTAGCCGGTGTCCTCCGGGAGCACATAGTCCAGCTTTCCGGCGTAATGGCCTCGCTGGACATGATCGCTGACGTTGGTGCGGGAAACCGTCAGATAGTAGCCGCTGGAGAAGCGCGTATCCGGAGTTTCAAAGTCCTCGATGGTTTGCAGGGCCACCTGAGCCACCGTGACGGGGATAGTCAGGCTCTTGTCCCCGGCGGAGACCGTCAGGTTTCCGGTGCCGGGGGCGGAGGCGGTGAACACACCGTGCTCATCCACCGTGCCGATGTCCCCGGAAACAGACCAGGTAAAGGCTTCATTGGTTGCCGTCAGAGGCAGATGGTTCCAGACGGCCCCAGCGGTGAGAGCGGTCTTGCTGCCGGGTGTCACCGTCAGCTCCGTCAGATTGGAGGCACCGTTTTTCAGGGTCAGATTGTCCGGGTTGCGGATGGCGTGGACCACGGTGCTGCCCTTGGCCCCCCGGCCAGAGGCCGTCACGGTGATATCACCGCCGGAGGCGGGGGTAGTCAGCAGATAGCGGCCGTCCTCTTGCTCCGCAATGCTGCCGGCGCTGGCGGACAGTGTATAGCTGGCATCCATGGGGATGTAATTGCTGTCCACACCGGAGGCTGTGACGGACACGGTACTGCCGGCCAGCACATAGTCACCGGCGGCGTGGACATAGAAGTGGTCAAGATCGCCGCTGGAGCGGTCGGAGGCCACTAAAAACACCTGATTTGTGACCTTGCGCCCAGTCTCGGAGGGACGGTTGATGATGGTTGCCGTTGTGGAATCCGGCGTCGTCACCGCCAGATTGGTGGAGCCGCCGCCATCCAGGCATAGCACGGTCTGGCAGCCCAGTTCCAGCAGCCGCTCCCCTACCTGAGTCAGGGAGGCACCGATGGAGTGGCCGGTCTTGCGGCCGTCGATGGTGTAAAAGATCAGGGTGCCGTCCGCTTTCTGGCCAACGGCGGTGCGGGGATTGCTCCCAGCGGCCAGGTTGGGGACCACAGCTCCGTTTTCCGCCAGACAGTAGAGCGCGCCAATGGCATACTCCACGTCCTCCCAGCCATCGTTGGCGGAGACGGTGAGGGTCACCTCGCTGCCCATGGGATGTTCCGCAGGGCGTTGGTGTAGTAGGCTGTCTGCGTGCAAGTTGGCGGAGAGAACGATCTGGTCCGGTGGAAGGCTGGTGACGGTGGTCTCTTCCACCCGGTCCACCCGGGGGGTGACGGTGGAGCCGATGGACAGCTTCCCCTGCTCCACGGTGCAGACTACATCGATGCCGGGTTCTGTGGTGCCGGTGGTGTGCTTGGCGTTAAAATCGTATGTATAGAGGTAAAGGCCGCTGTTGGTGCGAGCCTTGTTCACCGCCGCCACCGGCCGGACCAGCTCTGTGGAGTTTCCGAAGCCGTCATCCACGGCATAACCCAGATTTGCGGAGACCTTGACGCCGGGTTTGCCCAAAATGGCAGAGCCGTCCGCCCGGAAGCCGATGGCGTAATATCCGGCGTCACTGCTGCGGAGCAGTCCCTCCGTAACCACCATGCCAATGGGCAGGCCGGTGGAGACATTGTAGAAATCGCCGTTGATGCCGGCTACTACCCGGTAGCCGTCATCTTCCAGCAGCGCGGCCGTGTCCGCCACGCTGGAGCGGTCCGTCAGCACGTCGCCGTAGGTGACAATGGGGGTGACGGTTTTATTGGGGCTGTAGGTGATGAGGTTTTCCGTCCGGAGATCGGGTAAGTTGTACTCCAGAATACATTGGTGGACAGCTGTGTCTCCTGGTGGAGGAGGGTGTCCTTGGCGGACAGGTCCTCCCCCAGCGCGTTTGACGCGGCGGCGGGCAGAGTCAGCGCGCTGATGAGACTGAGAGACAGCAGCAGGGATGTGAGTTTACGGATGCGGTGCTTCATAGGAACCTCCTATCGGTACAGGTCCGGGAAACTCCGGACAGGGTGGTCTACATAACACCCATAGCATAGCATAGATGCAGGATGAAGTAAATGAAAAAAGTGTTACAAAATCGGTGAGATCTTCCAGTAAGTCCGCAGCTTTGACGGCGGAAAGCTGTTGCAAAAAAGGAAGGTTTCCGTTATAATATTCATGCAAAAAGGAGGCGGCAATATGACAGTAACGGTTGATGATAAGCGCTGCATCGGCTGCGGTATGTGCGCCGCCGCCGTACCGGAGGTGTTTCAGGTCATTGGGCGGGTGTCCACGGTGCTCTCCCAGCCTGCGAAGGAACGATTCTTCCGAGTGCTGGATGCCGCAAACGGCTGCCCGGTGAACGCGATCCGGGCAGAACGGCGTTGAAAAAGCGAGACCGCAAAAAAAAAAGAAAATCAGAAAAATGGCTTGACAATTTTCTTTGCCGTTTCATCAAGACTCACACGTTGACCCACACGGGGAAAGGCGCGGAAAGTCACCGGACAGGGCCAGACAGAATTTTTGGCGTTTTTCCTGTCTGGCCCTGTATTTTTTCTGCCCGCCATACTTACCGCATCTGCTGGCTGATGACCCCGCCGATGGTGTCCGCGGCGTCCTGTTTCATCTGGGCCGTGGCGTGAGTGTAGGTGTTCAGGGTGAAGCCAGCCGAATAGTGGCCCAGCGCGCCGGACAGCGTTTTCACGTCTACCCCGCTTTTTAGGGACAGCGTGGCGAAGGTGTGGCGCAAGTCATGGAATCGAATGTGTTCCGCGCCGATGGCTTTCAAAATTTTATCGTGCGTCCGCCGGAAAGCGTCCGGGTCATACATGGTCCCGGTCTTGGGCGATGGAAACAGATACGGATTGCGAGGGTGCTTTTTGTGCTCGGCAATCAGCAGGTCGACTGCCTGCTGCGGGAGGGCCAGCGTTCGCACGGAGTTGCGAGTTTTCGGCGGACTGACCACCAACTCCCCGTTGATTCGGTTTACCTGCTTTGTGATAGAAAGCGTTTTGCTCTCCACATCCAAGTCCGTCCATTGGAGGGCCAGCAGTTCCCCTCTCCGCAGGCCGGTGGTCAGCTCCAGATAGAAGGCGGCGAGAAGGCCACGGCGCTCCGCTTCCGCAAGGTACATCCCGATTTTCTCCTGCGGCAGAATTTTCATTTCCCGTTTCTCAAGCTGCGGCAGCTTACAGCCTTGGGCGGGATTGCTGAGGATGAGCCGCTCCGCCACCGCCTGCTCCAAGCAGTTGTGCAGCAGCGTGTGAACACCCCGAACCACTCTGGGGCTGAGGCTTTTGTCCCTGAGTTCAGGGAAATTTTTGCGCTGGACCCGTCCGCTCTTTTGGAGGTTGTTGTAAAACCGCTGGATCTGAATGGTGGTCAGTTTGTCCAACGGGATGCTGCCAATTCCCGGTATGATGTGGTTCTCGATGTAGTTGGTGTAGTACGCCTTTGTGTTGGGCCGGATGCGGGGTTCGGCGTAGACCTCGTACCACGTCCGCACCCATGACGCAACAGTATAGTTGCCAGCTTTGGATACGTCCAGCCGCTGACTTTCACTGATCGCGGCTTTGAGTTTTTCCTTGACCTCGGCCTGCGTCTTGCCCAGCACGTTCTTGATGATCCGTTTTCCTGTCTCCGGGTCATAGCCCGCGGTGTAGCGACCCTCCCAGCGGCCATCCTTTCGCTTTCGGATATTTCCCTCTCCGTTTGCTCGTCTTTTTCGGCATAAAATCAACCCCTTTCGCCAACGAACAATACCGTAACCAAGAGGGAAAAGCTACCAGAAAGCGGAACAGTTATCAGAAAGTTATCATTTGCCTGCGGTGACTTCCGCCCTATCTTTGTCTATGGCGACGCAATTTCTGCGCTGCCGGGGGCACTCTCTTTTGGTTTCAGCGGTGCGATTTTCGAACGGATGAAAATCCCTTTCTATTGTCTACAGCGGCGCAAAATATGCGTGTTTTACTCCGAAAATCGCCGCTGCGCTGAAAGCACTTTTTTGAGTGGTTGAAAACGGCGGATTCCTCGACCGCCTGCGGAATGTCCACCCTGAAAAGTCCGCCGCCACAGGCATTTTCCGTGTCTGACGTTCACCCACGACTGCGAAAATGCCCGCCAGGGTGCACCTTAGACTGCGGTTTCAAAACCTCGGAAAGCCCCGCACTGCGGGGCTCTGTGGGCGGGCCGCACGCATGAGCGACTGCGGCCCTTTATCTTGTTATATTTTCGAACGGCCTTCGCCACTTGAAAAACCTTCCTGTAAAGTTCGACTTTTCGCCAATAGACACTCCCGCAAATATCGCCAAAAAGTTACCGCCACGACGCTGTCCCCAACCGTTTCTCATCCCGATTTTCAACTTCCCTCACAAACGGCTCACGTTCGCTTTCGCGGGCGAAAGTGGGTATACACTCGGCTTTGCTCAAAGGATCGAACACAAGCGCTCACACGGCGAAACACGGGGCGTTTCGGATGGGGGGCGCTATTACTACCCTCGGAGCGTTCCGCACGTTCACAAACATCCCCGGGCCGGGTATCAGAACGGCGTACTTTGCCGCTTTTGGGCCTTGGCCGGGGGCACTCCCGAAGAACGCAGAGAGCCTTCGGAACAGCGATGCGCTTATGCGCGTCGCTGTTCCGAGGCGTCGCGGCCCCGCTGGGCTGCGTGATCCGTGGTGAGCATTTGTAACCCTTGATTTCGCCACGCTTTTATATACATACATTTCCCGGTTCTCTGTGAACCCTCACCATCAGCAGATGAGAAAAATTTGGCAAAGCTGCCGCCATAAATTTTATCCCCAACTGTTTCTTATCGCGTTTTCAACTCTCGCACAAATGGCCCACGTTTGCTTTCGCGGGTGAAAGTGGGTACACCTCGCCTTTGCTCAAAGAATCGCACACAGCGGCTCACACGGCGAAACAAGGGCTTTCCCTCGGTCGCGGCTGAGGTTTGGAGTTGGCCATTAGATGCACACCGAAAGAACAGCCAAAGAAAACAGATGCACACTTATCTTCGCTGGCTCGATAGCGCATAGGAACACAAAAGGGAGTTGGGATATTTTTTATTCATACAACCCGTTGTAACAAGGCAAGGGATAATCATTTTCATAGTTTCTGCATAAAGCGATAAACTGCTTGGCAGAAGTTGTTAGAAATTTATCCTTATTCGCAGTTTGTACTTTGACACACCCGCTGATACGGCCCTGCGTGAAAAACTGGATGGCGTCAGTCGGCGGGAGAAGTTCCGCATCCGCTTCTATAACCATGACACCAGTTTGATCCATCTGGAGAAAAAAAGAGCAAACTGGCCGGTCTGGGCAACAAGCAAAGTGCAAATCTCGCAGCACAGGAAGCACAAAAATCGTGGGCGGAGATCTGGAGTGGATGATTTCTTCCCGAAACAGCTTGATTCGGGAGCTGTATTCCAAAATACAAAAAGACCTATCAGGGGGTGATGTATTCCTCCAGTTTTGGAACTACGCTCATTGCGCTTACTATGATTACCACCGTTGTGATCCTGGCCGTCACCTCCAATGTGGTGCTTTCCCTGGGCATGGTAGGCGCCCTGTCCATCGTCCGTTTCTGCACTGCCTTCAAGGCGCCGCTGGACATCGCCTTCTTGTTCTGGGCCATCGCCGTTGGTATTGTTCTTGCAGCAGGTATGATTCCTCTTGCGGTCATTGGCAGTGTGGCCATCGGTGTCATTCTGTTTGTCAATACTAAATATGATTTTGATTTAATTTTTTTCAGAACAATGAAATTGCCGAGAGAAGTTTTCATGGAAATGCGCCGGAATCTCACCAGCCACCGTGCTGGTATTCAGCGAGCTTCAGATAGAACTGAATGCGCAGCCGCTGGTTGCCGTTTTTTAGGTCTAATCCAGTCAGTTCCTTGATTTTATTGATGCGGTACAAGAGCGTGTTTCGGTGAATGTTCAGGCTGTTTGCGGCCGTTACCGGATCATCCACATAGAGAAGAAAACGGTCCAGCGTTTTCAGAAGTTCCGAGCCGGTCTCCTTATCATAGGCTTCCAGAACAGATACCTCCTCCGGGCAAAAATCCCGAAGATCGTTGTGGCGAAGGGCAAGATGGGCGGCGTAGTAAATGATCATATCTTCATAGTGGTAGATGTGGCCGCTGCGTTTGATGTATACACCAATGTCAACAGACCGTATTGCCTGCCGATAGCGCTTGGATGCGTCCATCAGGTCTTCGAAGGGTAGGCTGAGCCCTGCATACAAACTGTTGGCGGTGAAGAATTGCTCCAAACGCTCTTGTTCGGCCTGTGTGAGGATCTCTTTGTTGGGGCGGCTGAGGAATACGACCAGGTTGTGCTGATGAATTCGGTCCAGCGGCAGTCCGGAATAAAACGCCGTATATTATCGGCGATGGATTGAAGCCGAAGCTCGGAATGGTCCTTTCTGCTGTCAACAATGACCATCATTTGAAACCATTGGTACATTTTCCAGTTCAAGATGTGCGCCCGTTGAAAAATGGTTTTGTTGTTCTGCATTTTTCCGCTGAGCAGATCTCCCAGGAAGTAGTTGTACATAACGCCCCGGTTGTTTTTGTAAAAATCGTTTTTCTCCATCTCCACAGCGAGGATTTTACGAAAGCGCTCCAGCAGTTCCCAATCCAATTCCCGGAAAGGCCGGTTGTTGTCCACCAAAGCGACGGTGCCCACGGTAATGCCGTGAAGCTGCACGTCGGCAAAGATCCAGCTCTCGTTTTTCTCCGGCCTATGGCTGTAATATAAACCGCCCTCCCGGCGGCTGCCGGTTTCGATGAGACTGTCTCTACGCATGGCAGTGACGTTTTCGGGATGGATGTAGCCTAATTCTTTTTCCTCCTCCAGCTTCTTGTCCTTAAACACAGTGTTGTGGGACATGGCGATGATCTTATATGCTTGATCATTGATAAACAAAGGGTTTTCAAACACTTCGCAGGCTACGTCCACCAGCCCTTGGAGGCCCTCTCCGATATACAACGAGTCTAGGATGCGCCGCATGGCGGCCGTAACTGTGGCTTCATCGATCAGAATATCCGCGATTCGATTCAAGATATCAAATTGATTTGTGCCCGGCGGGGGTCAGATAAAGATTCACATCACCGCTGTGTATTAAATCGGAAGGCAGATCACAGTCCTGGATACAGATGAGATTGGCTTGCCCTCCATCCTCTAACGCAGGCGGGAGTTCGGAAACATAGCCCACATAAAGGCAGGCCGGGAAAAAACGAGTCTGCCCTGGCTTTATCATTTTATGGGTGTGGATATAGGTGGGACCGGGTGCGATGGAAATTTCCGACAAATCAAAATTCTGGAGTTTGTCCAGTATCTTTTTGTATTTCCATAACTTCTCCTTTTGTGAGCAGGCACAATTATCCTCGTTATTTTGGCTGTGATGTTGTTTGGGAAAACATTGTTTCGTGCAATTAAATTATATAAAATAACAATAGCAAAAGCAAGGGGCCGTCCTAAAACGGCCGACGGAAAGGAGCTTTTTATGGGCGTTCGCGATGAAGCAGTTCAAAAAATCATCCAGAGATGCTGTGAGCTTTTTGAAAAAAAACCGGAAGAACTCAGCGAAAATACCCGGTTTGTTGAGGACTTAGGAGCGCGCAGCGGTAATGTTTCCCAGATGACCAATTTCCTGGAAGACGAGTTCGATGTGGAAATCTCCTTTATGGAATTCCGTCGCCGCGCCACCATCGGCATGGCCGCAGATTACATCGAGGAACTTTGTGAAGAATAACAAAATCATATCCCCAAAAGGAGGAAATCGAAATGTCTGGAATGCCTGCAATGTCTGAACCCATCCGCATCACGAAGAAGGAGACGTTCGCCGGTGTGGAGATGGAAACCATCTACCGCCAGGGAAAGACTCCCATTGATCCCAAGGACGAAAACAGAGACGCGAAGGGCGCCGGGATGAATTCCATGGGCATGGGCGTCTGTCCGGCCTTGAATCAACGCACCTACGAGTGCGCTCCCGGCATCATCTGCGAACAGGATGTTCCTGTAAAGATGAGAGACGGTGTCACGATCTATGTGGACATTTACCGCCCCCACGGAAAAGTCAACATTCCCTGTATCGTGTCCTGGAGTTTCTATGGCAAACGTCGGTGAAGGGATGAGTGAGTGGCAGATCATGGGCGTTGCGCCCGGCACGGTTTCAAGCTCACGAAGTTCGAGTCGCCCGATCCGCTCTACTGGTGCTATAAGGACTATGCCATTGCCAACGTGGATCCCCGCGGTGTGGGCCACTCCGAAGGCGATGTGAGCATTTTCGGCAGCCAGGACGCCCGCGACGGTTACGATTTCATCGAGTGGGTCGCACAGCAGTATTGGTGCAACGGCAAGGTCGGTATGGGCGGAAACTCCGCCGTGGCGATGACCCAATGGCGCATTGCTGCGCAGCAGCCGCCCCACCTGGCATGCATTGCGCCTTGGGAGGGCACGTCCGACATCTATCGTGAGAGCATGTTTGAGGGCGGCGTTCCGGCCATTGCCTTCAATGAGTTTATCGTCGGTTCTGTGACCAGCGAAAACATGGTGGATGACCTGGTGGCAATGGCCCAGAAATCCCCGCTAATGAACCCCTATTGGGAGGACAAGATCCCCGATTTTTCCAAGATCACGATCCCCTGCTACTGCACTGCCTGCTGGAACCACTTCCATCTGCGCGGCGCCTTCCAGGGATTCCGAAAAATCAAGTCCAGGAAAAAGTGGATGCGTGCCCATCGGGAGTTCGAGTGGCCGGACGGCTACAGCCATCAGAGCATCACCGAACTGAATCTGTTCTATGACCGCTACCTCAAGGACATCCACAACTGCTGGGAGTCTACGCCCCGGGTTCGGCTGGAGGTCATGGACGCCAAGGAGTTCCTCTTTGCTAAGGACCGGCCCGAGACGACCTTCCCGCTCAAACGTACTGAGTACCGCAAGCTCTATCTGGACGCTGCCAACCATGCCCTTTCCTGGGAGCCGGTCACCAGCGAAAGCAAGGTCAGCTACGACGGCAACACCGGCGTGACCACCTTTGACATCAAGTTCACCGAGGATACCGAGATCACCGGTTATATGAAGTTGCATATGTGGGTGACCGCAGAGGAGCACAACGATGCGGATATTTTCGTCAACATCCAGAAGCTGGACACCAAGGGCGAGTGGCTGCCTGTGTCGGTGCTGGGCGAGCCCCATCCCGGCACCTGGGGCAAGATGCGCATTTCCCACCGCGCGCTGGACGAGGAAAAGTCCACCCACTTCCAGCCCATCCAGAGCCATCTGAAGGAAGAAAAGATCCAGCCCGGTGAAGTTGTTCCTGTGGATGTGGAACTGGTGCCCATCAGCCGCTTCTGGCACAAGGGACAGTCGCTCCGAATCCAGATCGCCGGCCACTATATCCGCGAGGGCTGGTTCGAGCCGCTCTTCTGGGATACCGACAACCACGGCGACACCTCTGTTTACACGGGCGGCAAGTACGATTCTTACCTCCAGATCCCTGTTATCCCGCCCAAGTTTGTGGACGGCGATATTCAGTACGGCCTGAAAGACTGATGTGTTTTCCGCGACGAACATATAGCGCAAAAAGGCTGAAAGCGGGGCGAGAACCATAATCGTGGGCATTGGAACGGATGTATTTGCGGTGAAACGTCTTGCGGACGCTGCCATCCGGGAAGAAGACGCCTTTTTCAAAAGAGCGTATACCTCGGAAGAGAAGAAAACGGCCGGAACTGTTTCTGACCGCCGCACTTGGCTGGCGGGGCGCTTTGCTGCAAAAGAGGCCGTTTACAAGGCGGTGAGCGGCTGCGGAGTCGAGTTTCACCCCGGCGACGTGTGCATTGTCACGGGTGTACGCGGAGAGCCGCAGGCTTGCCTGCGGGGAAAGACAAAAGCGCGCTTCGAGCAGGTCTATGGCCCGGATTACGGCATTCACCTCTCTATCTCCCATGAAGATGAGCTGGTCGTTGCGTTTGCGGTGGCCGAACTGAACGATGAAAGGAGATAACCTATGGACATTATGAAAAGTATCTGGCAGCGGGCGAAGGCCGATCCCCAGAAGGTAGCTTTTCCCGAAGCGACGGAAGAAAAGATCCTTTTGACTGCCAGAGAATGTACGGATAAAGGTATCTGCAAGCCGGTGCTGGTGGGTGCCGTCAAGGACATCGAGGAAGCAGCTGCGCAGTATGGCATTTCACTGGAAGGCATCGAACTGGCAGAAGCATTCGACGAAGAAAAGACGCTGGCGCTGGCAGAGGAGTACTCTGCCCAATACCCGCTCAACAGTGTTAAAACAATGAAACGAAAGGCCAAAGATCCCATGTACACGGCCCTGATGCTTCAGGCGCTGGGAAAAGTGGATGTGACCTTTGCCGGCCTGACCCATTCCACCGGCGACGTGATCATGGCCGGCCAAATGGTGGTGGGCCTGCAGGAGGGAATCTCCACCATCTCCAGCGTGGGTATCTTCAACATTCCCAGTTACGAGGGCAGCGAGGGAGCGCTGCTGGGCTTCGGCGACAGTGCTGTCTGCACAAATCCGGATGCGGAACAGCTTGCCAGCATTGCTATTTCTGCCTGTGACACGGTCCGCTCTCTGGTGGGCTGGGAACCCCGGTGCGCTCTGCTTTCCTACTCCACCTGCGGCAGCGGCGAAGGCCCCTTGGTCGATAAGGTCGTGGAGGCGGTGAAGATAGCGAATCAGCTGCGCCCGGATCTTGCTATCGATGGGGAGTTCCAGCTGGACTCCGCCATCAACCCCAAAGTGGCTGCCAAGAAGGTCAAACGGAAGAGCCGGGTGGTCGGCAAAGCCAACATCATCATCTGGCCCGATCTGAACGTGGGCAACGTGGGGGTCAAGCTGGTCCAGCAATTTGCTCACGCCGACGCCTACGGACCCATGCTCCAAGGGTTTGCAAAAATCGTTTGCGATTGCTCCAGAGGCGCGCCTGTTTCCGAGATCGTGGGCAACGTTGCGATGAGCTGCGTTCGTGCACAGGGGGTGAAGTAAGATGAAAAAAGAGAAAGAATATAAAGCCTTTGCCATCAATCCCGGCTCCACCAGCACAAAGATTGGGCTTTTCCAGGGGGGATAAATGTCTCTTTTCCAAAACAGTGGAGCACGACGCCAAAGTCCTTCAGACCTATGAAACACTCTCCAATCAGCTCCAATACCGCCGCGACACCATCATGGAACTACTCAAAGAGAACAACATCGATCTTTCGGATGTGGACGCTTATGTGGGGCGGGGCGGCGGCCTGATGGCCGTGGAAGGCGGCGTCTACAGCGTCGGCGCGGTCCTTTTGAACCATGCGAACCGGGGCGCCAACGGCATTCAGCACCCCGCCAATCTGGGTAGCCAGCTCGCCTACGAGTTCGGCATACAATATGGCAGACCCGCGTATGTGGTGAATCCCCCGGACACCGATGAACTGTGCGACCTGGCCCGGGTCACCGGCATCAAGGGTGTTTATCGGCACGTCCATCTCCATGCCCTCAACCTCAAGGAGACCGCCATCCGCCACTCCGCAAAAATGGGCAAGCGATATGAGGACTGCAACTACATCGTCTGCCACATTGGCGGCGGCATTTCAATCTCGGCCCATCAGAATGGCCGCATGATCGATGGCACAGACATCGTGGGCGGCGAAGGCCCCATGGCACCCAATCGCTGCGGTTCAGTTCCGATCATCGAGTTTCTGCGCTATGCCCAGGGCAAGGACCCCAAGGAGCTGCGAGCCCTCTGCATGAAGACGGGTGGCTTTGTGAGTCTGCTGGGCACCGCCGATACGAAAGAGATCGTCCACAGAGCGGCAGAGGGCGACAAGGCTGCCAAACGGGCCTGGGACGCGCTGCTTTATCAAATCATCAAATTCATCGGCTCCATGGCTACCGCTCTCCACGGTAAGGTGGATGGAATCCTTCTGGGCGGCGGCATGGTGCATAACGAGGAACTTGTCCAGTACATCACCGACACCTGCGGCTGGATTGCTCCGGTGTATCCCTATCCCGGAGAATTCGAGTTGGAGGCCATGGCGGCAGGTGCCATCCGGGTGCTCAAAGGGGAAGAACAGGTGAAGGAGTATACCGGATGCCCCCGCTGACCGGATTTGAGGACGAAGAAGAATGATGGATTTTACAAAGCGACGCTGGCTTATTTTAGGGGCCTCCTGCCTTGTCAATCTCTGCATTGGCTCGCTGTATGCGTGGAGCGTTTTCGCAGCCCCGATGGCCGCTCATATTCAGTCTGTCACCGGGGGAGAAGCGCCAAACCTTGCGATCATCTTCACCATCGCCAACGCAGTGGGACCCATCACTATGATTTCCGGCGGCTTTTTCAACGATAAGCTGGGGCCCAAATGGGTCATATTTCTGGGTGTAAATTATGTTTGGGGCGGGAATGATTTTCTCTGGATTCGCCCAAAGTGTACCCGTGCTTTTGCTCACATATGGCCTGGGCGTCGGCCTGGGTGTGGGACTGGTGTACGGCTGCACGGTGTCCAATTCGGTGAAATTCTTTCCGGACAAGCGAGGGCTGGTGGGGGGGATATCTACGGCTTCCTATGGGATCAGCTCGGTCATCGTGCCTATTCTTGCAAACGCCCTGATCGACCGCTTTGACGTGACAACGGCGTTCAAGTTGTTGGGAGTTGCGATGCTGGTCATCATTTGTGGTTCCGCATTTTTCATTGCGCCTTGCCCCGCCGGATTCTGCCCGAAAGGATGGACACCCCCCGCAAAAGCGGCAGGGAAAACTTTCGTGCGAGATAAAAACTGGCGTTCGATGCTTTCCGATCCGGTATTTTATGTAATGCTCATTATGCTGTGCTGCGGGGCTTTCTCCGGCCTCATGGTCACTTCGCAGGCTTCGCCGGTGGCGCAGGAAATGATTGGAATGACCGCGGCAGAAGCGGCGGTTGCAGTTTCGGTCCTGGCCCTCTTTAACACGATGGGGCGCATCCTGGCGGGGTCTCTGTCCGATCATTTCGGCGCGGTAAACACCATCCGGGGCGTGTTCCTGGTCTCCATTGTGGGCCTTGCGCTGCTGTATGCATCCGGGGAAGGCAGCGTTGCAACCTTCTATGTGGGCGTTTGCGTAGTCGGGCTTTCTTTCGGATCTATTATGGGAATCTATCCCGGGTTTACCGCCGGAGAGTTTGGCTCCAAAAACAACAGCGTCAATTACGGCATCATGTTTATCGGTTTTGCAACGGCGGGATGTTTTGGCCCCATCATTATGAGCGTGCTCTACCAATCCGTAGGTTCGTATCAATCTGCTTTTTTGGCCGCTGCAGCTTTGGCGACCGTGGGCGTGGGGCTGACCGTTTTGTTCAAAAGGATTCGTGTGCAGCATGATTGAATGCTTTGTGCCCAGCGCGGGCGCGCAGCTCTTTGCCGTGTCCGGGGCGCGGGCAAGCCGCTTTTGCTGATTCACGGCGCGGTGTGCGACAGCGACTTTTTTGAGGATGCTGCGTCAGTTCTGGCCAGTGAATTTTGCGTTGCGACCTATGACAGGCGGGGCTATTCCCGCAGCAGCGGGCAGTTGGATGAATCATTCCTTTCGGCCAGTGCAAAAGACGCGGAGCGAATATGCAGGCAGCTGTTCCCGGCAGTATCCGTGGCAGTGGTGGGGTGCAGTGCAGGCGGGTTGATTGCCATGGAGTTTGCCCGGCGTTGCCCGGAGCTTGTGGAGCAGCTCGTCCTTCACGAACCGCCGCTGCCGGCGTTTCTCCCGCCGTGCATGGAAGTGCAGGGCACTGTGAGGCAGATTCAGAACTTCCTGGCGCAGAAAAAAATACATTCGGGCGGCGAACCGCTTCCTGGGCTTGTTTGCGGGTGAGGAGATTTTGTGGAAAACCCGCTTATTGCCGCTGAAACAGTGCGGAAGACGGCCCTATCGAATCTTCACACGCATGAGGCCACTGGTTCGAGTCCAGTAGTCTCCACCAAAAATCACCGAAATCACTTGATTCCGGTGATTTTATTCTATAATCCGCAACTTTTCAAGGCACTTAATTTTTGCCGTTTCTTCAAGACTCACACGTTGACCCACACGGGGAAAGGCGCGGAAAGTACCGGACAGGGCCAGACAGGAATTTTCCTGACTGGCCCTGTTTTCTCAGCGCATCTGCTGGCTGATGACCCCGCCGATGGTGTCCGCGGCGTCTGCTTCATCTGCGCCGTGGCATGAGTGTAGGTGTTCAGGGTGAACCCAGCCGAGTAGTGACCCAGGGCACCGGACAGCGTTTTCACGTCCACCCCGCTTTTCAGCGACAGCGTGGCGAAGGTGTGTCTGAGATCATGGAACCGGATGTGCTCCGCGCCGATGGCCTTCAGAATTTTGTCATGGGTTCGGCGGAAAGCATCCGGGTCATACATAGTTCCGGTCTTGGGGGATGGAAACAGATACAGGTTGCGAGGGTGCTTTTTGTGCTCGGCAATCAGCAGGTCGACTGCCTGCTGTGGGGAGCCAGCGTTCGCACGGAGTTGCGAGTTTTCGGCGGACTGACCACCAATTCACCGTTGATGCGATTTACCTGTTTCGTGACGGCGAGTGTCCGGTTTTCGATGTCTAAGTCCGTCCATTGGAGGGCCAATAACTCCCCTCTCCGCAGGCCGGTGGTCAGCTCCAAGTAGAAGGCCGCCAGCAATCCCTCTTTTTTCCGCTTCGGCAAGATACAGGCCGATTTTCTCTTGCGGCAGGATCTTCATTTCTTTCTTTTCAACTGCGGCAGCTTGTAGCCCTGGGCGGGGTTGGTGAGGATCAGCCGCTCCGCCACCGCCTGCTCCAAGCAGTTGTGCAGCAGCGTGTGAACGCCCCGCACCACTCTTGGACTGAGACTGGCATCTTTCAGCGGCGGGAAGTTTTTGCGCTGAACTCGTCCGGTCTTCTGGAGGTTGTTGTAGAACCGTTGGATCTGAATGGTGGTCAGCTTGTCCAGCGGGACGCTGCCAATTCCGGGGATGATGTGGTTCTCGATGTAGTTGGTGTAGTAGGCTTTCGTGTTGGGCCGGATGCGGGGCTCGGCGTAGACCTCGTACCACGTTTTCACCCACGATGCCACTGTGTAAGTCCCGGCTTTGGATACGTCTAACTTTTGGCTTTCGCTGATCGCGGACTTGAGTTTCTCCTTCACTTCGGCCTGCGTTTTACCCAGCACGTTCTTGATGATCCGTTTTCCGCTCTCCGGGTCATAGCCTGCGGTGTAGCGGCCCTCCCAACGACCATCCTTGCGTTTTCGGATGTTGCCCTCGCCGTTTGCTCGTCGCTTTGGCATGGTATCAGCCCCTTTCGACAACGAACAATACCGTAATCAAGGCAACAAAGCTACCGGAAAACCGAACTGTTATCAAAAAGTTATCATTTGAAGGGGATACCCTATCTTTGTCTATGGCGGCGCAATTTCTGCGCTGCCGGGGACGTTCTTCTTTAGTTACAGCGGTGCGATTTTCGAACGGCCAAGAAGCCTTTTCATTGACTACAGCGGTGCAAAATATACACGTTTTCCTCCGAAAATCGCCGCTGCACAAAAAGCACTTTTTCGTGCGCTTGAAAACTGCGATTTCCTCAGCCGCCTGCGGAACGTCCACCTTGAAAAGTCCGCCGCCACGGGCCTTTTCCGTCCCTCACGTTCACCTATGACTGCGAAAGTGCCTCTCAAGGTGCACCTTAGACTGCGGTTTCAAAACCTCGGAAAGCCCCGCACTGCGGGGCTTTGTGGGCGGGCCGCGGGCGCTTGCGACTGCGGCCCTTTATCTTGTATATTTTCGAACGGGGATATCACCCCACAAAACACCTTCAAAACCGGTATCAACGCACCTTGAGGGAGCGATGATATAATATCCTCATGCGGACAGAGAATTTCCTGCTTCTATCTTTGTAGCCAAGTCTACTGCGCACAGACTGGAACCTCTGCCCTGCGGGATGTCACTTATGAGCCGGATGTCGAAGCGATGGATCGCTTTCTTCTAATCTCGCAACAGGTTGTGACCTTCATCAGCACGAGGAATGTCCGTAATTTGAACATGAGAGGAGCCTATACTATGTACATCGTTGGGATCGACATTGCCAAGAGAAAGCATGAAGCAGCCGTGATCGACGGAGATGGCACAGTCATCATCAAGCCGTTTTCCTTCACCAACAACTGCTCCGGGTACAATCGGCTGCTGGCCATGCTCACCAAGGCCAAACTGCCGCTTGACGAGGTTTCCTTTGCAATGGAGGCCACCGGACACTACTGGCTCGCTCTTTTTACCAGACTTCAGAAGGAGGGCTTCCGTGTTCAGGTCATCAACCCGGTGCAGACCAACTCCATCCGCAGTTTCTATATCCGTCAGGCCAAAACAGATCCGCGGGACGCCCTGCTCATCGCGGAGGTGATCCGTTTTGGACACTTCTCCGAGTCTACCCTGCATCCCGAAAACATTTATGAGCTGCGGGAGCTGTGCCGTGGACGGCACGCCATCGTTTCCATGCAGGCGGACGTTAAGCGAAAGGTCGTTGCCCTGCTGGATCAGGTCTTTCCTGAATACGAAACAGCTTTTACCAATATGTTTAGCGACACTTCCATGGCAATTTTGCAAACCTGTCCTACGCCAAAGGAATTATCCGAGATGCCTCTTGAGGAGCTTTGTCATCTCATCGAAGTCTCCAGCCACAAGCGCTTCCGCATGGCGAAAGCGCAGGAGCTTCAGGCGCTTGCGCGCAATTCCTTTGGCTTCGCCATGGCCGGCGACGTTTTCAGCACGATGATCCGGCTTTACGCGAAGCACCTCGATTTCTTGAAACAGCAGGTTCGAGAAATGGACCGCAAGATCGCGGAGATCATGGAGACCCTGGACACGCCGATCACCACCATCACCGGCATCGGCCCGACCCTTGGCGCGTACATCCTCAGCGAGATCGGAGACATCAGCCGTTTTTCCTCCGCAGCAAAGCTTGCCGCCTACGCGGGGATCGATCCAACCATGCGGCAGTCCGGCGAATACAATGGCGTCAGAAACCGTATGTCCAAACGAGGGTCGCCGTATTTGCGGCACGCCATTTGGCTGGCGGCTTCATCGGCGGTGCTCCACGATCCGGCGCTAAAGCTTTATTTTCAGAAAAAAACGAGATGAAGGGAAGCCCTACATGGCGTCCGTGGGCCACGCCTGCAGGAAGATGGTTTCCATCATTTACGCTGTTATGAGAGACAACAAGGCCTACACGCCCTATATCCCAAATGAGATTTCGGCTTGACAAATTATAGCCGGTCTGTACTAAAATCGAACGGCCCTCACCACTCAAAAAACCTTCCTGTAAAGTTCGGCTTTTCGTCTAAAACGCAAATATCGTCCAAAAGTTATCCGCACACTCACTTCTCAAGTCAGTTTTCTTCCGCATTTCAACTTCCCTCACAAACGCCCCACGTTCGCTTTCGCAGGCGAAAGTGGGTACACACTTGCCTTTGCTCAAAGAATCGCACACAAGGGCACACACGGCGAAACACGGGGCCTTCTCTCCCCTGGCCACAGTGCGGCTTTGTGCTGCCAGCGAAATCTCTTTTATTCCGCCGCGCTTTTATATACATACATTTCCCGGTTCTCTGAGAACCCTCACCATCAGCAACAGCTCTATCTCAGACCATCTTTCATCCCGATTTTCAACTTCTCGCACAAACGGCCCACGTTTGCTTTCACAGGTGAAAGCGGGTACACACTCGGCTTTCGGAGAAGGATCGCACACAACGGCTCACACGGCGAAACAGGGGGCGTTTCGGATGGGGGGTGGTATCATTACCCTCGACACGAGCTGCACGTTCACGAACATCCCCGGGCCGGGTATCAGAACGGCGTACTTTGCCGCTTTTGGGTCTTGGTCGGGGGCACTCCCGAAGAACGCAGAGAGCCTACGGGACAGCGATGCGCTTATGCGCGTCGCTGTTCCGAGGCGTCGCGGCCCCGCTGGGCTGCGTGATCTTTTTTCAGTTCTGTCGAAATTGTGACTTGTATGCCATGCGTGCGTGTGCGAGGCATGGGCGGTATCACTACCCTCAGCGCGCTTTACGTGCTGCTGAAACGCCGGACGGCCGCTTGTTGATACCCTGATCCAAGAACCTCTCCAATATCTGCAAGAAGACGAACTAACAGAATGCCAAGGTACAGGTTATTTACCATTTACGATCCGCTCACTCCGCTGCAAGTAAATGGGGCAGGTAAACCTGCCCCATTTGTCATGTAATGAACCTCGATAAATTTTCAGGAGTTTGACTGTGGTAGGCGGCAAGCCCCCCTTTACTTGGAGGCAGTGGCTAAAAGACCGGCCGCTGTCACGCCGGAGATCCCACGAACAGGCGTGCGAAAGAGGCTGTCATCAAACAGGGCAGCGGTCTCGTTGTCCGCTTTCATACGCTTGTAGGTCTCCCCTCGGCTGGTCTTCCATACGTCCTTACCCAACACATTGCTGCGCGCCCACCAGTTGTAGCCGTCCAAATAGTTTTCATAGGCCTCATCCCAACTCTTGAAGTTGTCGTGCAGCAGCGTAGCGGCCGGCTCAACCATGGCGAGCATTTCCGAATATGTGAGATAGCCTGCCTGATAACCCCATTGAGCCAGATTACTCATACGGAACAAATCCCAGCAGAGAATGCCGCGATCCCCCCACTTCTCGCTTAACTGCTTGGTGTAGGGGAACATATATGCGTCTATGCCCTGTGCGTTGTTCAGTACCTCCTGATATTGCGAAGGCGTCCAAGAGCGGATCAGTGCTGCGTCCTCCAAAAAGTTGTCGTTATGACCGTGGTAAGTCATCGCGTAAATGATCTGGATCAGTTCATCACGGCTATGGATATCCCACGTATCCTGACTGAGCTTTTTTCTGGCGGAGTCCTTTGCGTACATCGCATTGGATACGCTGCCCGGTTCATGCAGATTCTGAGAGCCGTTGAGCTTATTCAGCATGGCTCCCATAGGAAGCAGCCATGATTCCAGATTGCTTTCACCTACAACCGACTTATCTTCTGCAATGACAACCGTGCGCGTAGCGGTGTCAAATTCCACCGTCTGATCAAAGAATTCGGCCACATAGCGGGCAGGCACCATCGTTCTGCCGCTTTTCACATAGGGAGCAACTTCCATTTGGAATGTCTGTCCATTTTTATACCCCACGGTCTTTCCAATCGGCAGGTCGATCTGGACGCCTGCACGAGTAAGACGTGCGCCATGGATGGATGGCACCCACTCCACATCCGCGCCAAGCGCCTCGGCGATCATACGGATCGGCACCATCGTGCGCCCATTAACGATCACGGGATCTACGTCCCGATACGTCTCACGTCCGTCAGCGACCACACGATCCACCGCGAGGGTCGTTCCATTCACTTGGATGGAAATTCTGGAGGCGATCTCCGTAATATCTCTGCTGATACGGGCTCGGGTGGTATCGGTCAGGGGATCCATCAGTGGGGAGTCCAACACCTCCGCCAGCTTTATGGGGCGGCTTTTTCGCAGGGAGATGAATGCATCCACCGCATCCAGATAAGCGCTGTAGGGCTTCTCCGTTCCATTCGGCGCGTATTTTAACAGTCCGGCGCGTATTTTCCAAAGCTGGATCAGTTGGCGGGTCGCAGGCGTATCAGCGCTGCTGTCCTTCAGTGCCTTGAGTGCTTCCACAAAGCATCGGTTCGCAGTGGCGGTATCACGCTTGGTATCTGAGTTGGCGGCATATTCCATAGCGACCAGACCGCGTTCAAACCACTCACCGACCGAAAATTTACGAGGGCTGTAAGAAGTGTTCCCCGGCTGCTTTTCCCAGATGCTCCACTGTGCTCCAAGGGAGCTATCGTTCTTCGGCTCCTTATGCCCCGCAGCAACATCCTCACGAAAGCGAAGGATCTGCTGCCACGCCTCGCCAGAATATACCGGATCGCCGTCAAGGATCACATATTCCGCTTCTTTCACCCACGAGGGAGGGGTTATAGACGACACTGCCGCAGATGGAATAACCAGTGTCCCTGCCAAAATCAGAGCCAAGACCAGAGATGTCAATCGTTTCACTGCCGTTTTCCTCCTATCAACATAGAGTTCATTGTCAGTATATCACATGGCATTCTGGATGTCCATGGGGCGGCACTTTGGCAAAGAGGCTTGAAACTCTATTTTCATGAGGCAAAAGCGGAACACAAAATTAAAGCACTTGCGCCCGTGATAAGGTGTGCTTCACCACTTATGCAAAGTGTCATTGTATTCGGTCGGTGTTGTCTGACGAAAAGTGGCCCAGAGACCATGACGCAGCTCAAACAGTTTGCCATGATGTATTTCCCTGAAATACAACTTGCTGGCGAAGAGATTACACGCATCGAAAAATCCGTGCAGTTATTTGAAATCGAGATTGGGTACCTCAGCGGCAAAAAAAAATTTGGGAGCGGTGATCCGCTTCGCACGGCTGTGAAATCGTGTCTGACCCACTTTTGACCCAGAACGGAATTGGAACGGGCAGGGCTGGACGGAAACAATGGAAAATTCGCCGAGCGAACGGCGGCAAAAAGCACAAATCGGAGCCGAAATGACTCCGATTTGTGCTTGAGACTGCCTCATAACCCGGAGGTCGCAGGTTCGAGTCCTGTCTCCGCAACCAGAAAAACGCCTGATTTCTTAGGAAATCGGGTGTTTTTATAACTTTTTAGACCTATTAACAATTTATTCAATTTACTCTTCCTGTAATCAAATCGTTATACGCTTCTTCCATTACGGGATACATAGTTTATTGCACCGCCCTTCTCTGCATTCATTTGTAATCTCATTTTATAGAACGGATGTGCGATTTATCAATGTCGCATTTGTAACCCTTGATTCTGCCACGCTTTTACATACATACATTTTTTGCGTTGCCAGAAAGTCTTTTCATTGACTTGTAGCGCCCAGAGGCTTCAGAATTGAGGAAATAGTACTCTTTGGCAGGTCCAGCAGATTTGCAATCTCCGACAGGCTCAGACCGCCGGAATGGGTGTCAATCAACTCCAGAATTTTTGTATACACTTGTAAACTTGGAAGAGATTTCATATAATATTATTTATTCTTTACGATTGAATATAACAGTTATAAAACCGTGAGTTGGATTGACTTAAAATAATACGTTTTAAGTATTGTGTTTCTGCATCCGACTTGCCTCTAATTGCGGTGAAAGCTTCTTGCCCGCAATGATCTGAAACGGTGATACCGGGATATGCGATAGAAGCATGGTAGGAAAGGAGACAGGCTATGGGTCTGCTGTGCATGGATGAATATCTGGATGAGAGGATCAGCCCTGTGAAGCTGATCTACTGGCCTGACGAGGCCACCCAAATCCCGGCTCACTGGCACACCAATATGGAGCTGAATTTCATTGCCTCCGGTGCCATGACGCTGCTGGAAAACGGGCGGGAGCTGCGAATGGAAGCCGGTGCCGTCCACTTTATGAACAGCGGTGTAGTCCACCGGATGGAGGTCGGGGATTCCCTGGGCCTGACGCTTGTCTTTTCCAACAAGTTTATTCGGGAACTGTGTCCCGACACCACAGCCCCCCACTTCGACTGGAACGCCTGTCCCCAGCAGCAGGAAGCTCTGCGGGAAGCCGTTCTGCCTATGTACCGTCTGAGCCAGGAGCTGTATCTCAACGGCCGAAAGATCGAGGATGACCCATATATCTATTTGTTGGTAAACAGCTACCTCTACCGGATCGCTTACCTGATGGTCCCTACTTCCCGCGCCGACACGCCGGAGGAAAGCAGCCAAGTTTCCGGCACCAATTACCATATCCAACAGGCGGTGGACTACATCGAAAAGCACTTCAAGGAAGACCTTTCCGCCGCCGATGTTGCCGCCAAAGCGGGCCTTTCCCGGGAGCATTTCTCCCGCATCTTCCGGGAGTATACCGGCGTCACCTTCAAGCAGTTCCTCACAAGCCTGCGCCTGGCGGTTGCCTACCGGCTGCTGGTAGGCACGGAACTGTCCACCATGGACATCGCCCTCAGCGCCGGATTTCCGGACTCTCAGAATTTCTCCCGCCACTTCAAGCAGCATTACGGCTGTCCGCCGGCGGAGTACCGCAGGACCTGTGCCCGGCCCTCCGCCCGCAAATAAACATTTTGCCTATACTTGCCGTGCCCTCTCCTTTGGGAGAGGGCGTTTTTTGTGTTTTTCAATTATTCCTGCTTCTATGGGGTATCAGCCACAGAAAAACCGGCAAAAAATATCACAAAATGCCTGTAAACGCCGCAAATTTTCCATCGTGCCCCGGTGGGGCCATCAGGTATAATGCAAGGCAGTTGCTAAAGTCCAACCGCAATGGCGCGGCATAATTGATTTATGCTGCGTTGTTTTTTTTAGGAGGATAGAAAACATGAAACTGCACAAAGTCAAAACCCCTACCCTCAAGCCCGCCTATATTGCGGCGCTGCTGCCCACCGGTGTGGCTATCAACTATGCCGGTTCCCTGCTCCGAAATATGCTGGGTGTGCCCCTGTTCCTGGACTCCGGCGGAACCTTGCTGGTGACTTTCATCGCCGGTCCGTGGATGGGCGTTGTCTGCGCCATCCTGCAGGCCTGCATGTTGGCTCTGACCCTTGGCCCCATTCATATCGTTGAGTTCCTGCCCCCCTCCATCATCGCCATCATCGTGGGTTACGCCGCCCGCTACGGCATCACCCAGACCTGGCCCGGCCTCATTGGCACCATGATCGTCATTCAGCCCCCCGCCTGTCTGGCCAGTGCCTTTATCTATACTTATACCTATGGCGGCTTTGCCGGCAGCGGCCAGGACATCATGCACGCCGTGTTCATGCAGGCATCCCAGAGCATCTTTGCCGCCTCCTTTATCAGCGAACTGGTCACCGGCTTCCTGGACAAGACGGTTCTCGTCATCGTACTGATGCTGGTGTTCCGGGCCCTGCCGGAAAAGTTCCGCGTCTGTACCCCTTTCAAGGGTAAGGAAAATGACGATGCCGATGACGAATAACGCGGCACTGGACGGCGGCCGGGAGACCGTCGTCCAGTTTGACCACCTCCAGCATGTCTACCCCGGCGGCGTGGAGGCCCTCAAGGACATCAACCTTTCCTTCCGCAAGGGGAGATCGTGGCCATCATCGGCCAGAACGGCAGCGGCAAGACGACACTCTCCAAGCATTTCAACGGCCTGCTGCGCCCCACCTCCGGCACGGTGAAGGTCTGCGGACGGGATATTGGCAAGGTCCGCACCAGTGACCTTGCCAAAACCGTGGGCTATGTATTCCAGAACCCCAACTATCAGATCTTCTGCGCCTCCGTGCGGGATGAGATCAAGTACGGCCTCAAGAACCTGAAACTGCCGGAGAATGAGATCAAGACCCGGACCAAGGAGATCCTGGCCCAATTCGGCCTGACCTCCGTTGCCAAGACGCAGCCGGTGAGTCTCAGCGGCGGCACAAAAAAGGTGGTGGCACTGGCCAGCGTCTGTGCTATGGACCCCTCTATTTTGCTGCTGGACGAGCCCACCACCGGTCAGGATCAGCCGGGCAAGCAGCGCCTGGGCCAGTTGATGCTCTCCCTGTCCGCTTCCGGCAAGACCATCATCGTCATCTCCCACGATATGAACTTCGTCGCCCGCTACGCCCAGCGGGTCATCGTCATGGCGGAAGGTCGCGTCATCGGCGACGATACCCCCGCCCGGATCTTTTCCAACGAATCCGTTATGAAACAGGCCCATGTGCAGCCGCCCCAGGTCTACGCGGTGGTCAACGAGCTGCGCCGGGAGGGACAGTCCATCCCGGAGGAAGCCTATACCTGTTCCCAGGCTGCCGGGCTGGTCGCCGCGATGAAAGGAGCCGTGCCATGCAGAGTGTAACGCTTTACTACCCCGGAACCTCCTTTTTTCATCTGTGCGACTGCCGGGTGAAGCTGCTGCTGATGCTGATCTTCACGGTGATCGCCTTCCTGTTCTACAATCCCATCGTACCGGCGGCGTTGTTCATTGCCGCGCTGCTGATGAATCTCAGCGCTATTGGCACCCGCACATTCAAGAATTTTCTTTTCAAGATGATCCTGGTGATGATGGCCTTTCTGCTGGTCCTTCACGGCTTCGCCAACCCCAACGGCTCTGTGCCCGCCCAGTTCTGGGGACACCAGCTGCGGATTCCCTTCTTCGGCTGCTACACCGTGGACGGGTTCTATCTGGGGCTGGTGTTCTGGCTGCGTCTCTCAGCCATCGTGCTCATCGCCATGCTGTTTGTGACCACTACCTCCTCCGCAGAGATCATGCGTGGCTTGCAGAAGCTGGGGGGTTCCTTTCCGGTTCTGCTTCATGCTCACTATGTCCTTGCAGCTGATCCCCATCACCGCCAGGGAGGCCGGTATCATCGGCTCCGCCCAGCGGGCCAGAGGCCTGCCGGAGAAGAACTTCATCGACAAGCTCAAGGGTCTGGTGCCTATGTTCGTGCCCATGGTGGTCAGCTCCCTGTCCCGCATGGAGACCATGTCCATGGCGCTGGAGAGCCGGGCTTTCGGCAACACCAAGCATCCCACCGAGATGACGGAGATCCGCGTCCGCCCCGGCGATCTGGCGCTGCTGGCGGCAGGCATCATCCTGATGATCGTTGCTATTGTAATCCGGGTCCGCTTCGGGAGCCTGAACTGGGCATCCCAGGTGGACTGTTGGAGCCGCGTGTTGCTGCCGCAGCTGTGAGGAGGCCCTATGAATCAGCCTGTATTGGAATTTAAAAACGTCACCTGGACCTACGAGGACATGGACCATCCCGCCCTGCGGGATGTCAGCTTCACCGTTGACCGGGGAGAACTGGTGGGTATTGTCGGTGTCAATGACGCCGGTAAGAGCACCCTCTGCCGCCTGTGCAACGGTCTGATCCCCCACTCCTTCATCGGCCAGCTTACCGGCGATGTGCTGGTGAACGGCCAGAGCATCCGTGATATGGAGACTGCTGCCCTGGCCCGGTCCGTCGGCTCCGTCTTTTCTGACCCTGAGGCTCAGATGAGCCAGGTAACGGTATTGGACGAGCTGTACTTTGGCCCTGCCAACCTCAACCGGCCCAAGGAGGAAATTCTGGCGGCGGCCCAGTCCGTCATGGAGCTTCTGGACCTCGCCAAATTCCGGGATCGCTCCCCCTTTCAGCTCTCCGGCGGCGAACAGCAGCGGGTGGCCATCGCCTCCGTGCTGACCATGCAGCCGGAGATCCTGGCTCTGGACGAGCCCACGTCCAACCTAGACCCCATCAGCACCGAGCGTATTTTTCAGGTCATCGCCCAGCTGAACCGGGAAATGGGCACCACTGTGCTGCTGGTGGAGCATGAGATCGAGCTGCTGGCCCAGTACGCCACCCGGATTCTGGTGGTGCATGACGGCGCCATTCTCCTGGACGGAACACCCCAGGAGGTCTTCTCCCGCAGAGATATTTTTGACGGCATCGGCCTGGAGGTCCCCCAGGTCACACAGATCGCCGCCTGCGCCGGTGAGGAATACGGCCTTTGGACCGGCGAACCCCTCCCTATCACAATGGAACAGCTCTGCCGCCGCATCCGCGGAGACGAGAGCGGAAATGAGGATTGAATATGGAACACTCTATCTTTGCACTGAAGGGCATTCTGGTTCACACCCCCGCTTTTGACAGCATTGAGTATCACGAAAACAAGTATGTCGTCTGCAAGGACGGCCACTGCGTGGGCATCTTCGACACCCTGCCGGAGGAATACAGCAACATCCGCGTCTATGACTACACGGACAAGTTCATCGTTCCCGGCATGGCGGATATGCACGTTCACGCCTCCCAGTACGGCTTCCGGGGCATTGGTATGCTGCTGGACTGCAATTCCGAGTGGGAAACCTGGTTCGACCGCTACTCTTTCCCTGAGGAAAGCCGCTTTGCCGATTTGGACTACGCCGACAAGGCTTATACCCGCTTTGTGGACGATTTGCTGAAAACAACCACCACGACCCGCGCCTCTATTTTCGCCACCATTCACCGTCCTGCCACCGAGCTGCTGATGCGCAAGCTGGCGGACGCCGGTTTCAGCGCCTACGTCGGCAAGCTGAATATGGACCGCAACTCCCGCTTCGGCCTCCAGGAGACCACCGAGGAGTCCCTGGCGGAGACGGAGCGCTGGATTCAGGAGACCCAGACGGGTTACGGCGCGGTGAAGCCCATGATCACTCCCCGCTACACCCCCACCTGCACCGACAAGTGCATGGAGGGTCTGGGTGCCCTGTCCGAAAAATACCAGGTGCCTGTCCAGTCCCACCTTTCCGAGGGTCTGGATGAGATCGAATGGGTCAAGAAGCTGAAGCCCGGCCTGTCCTGCTACGGCGAGGCCTATGATATGTACGGTATGCTGGGCAGCAAGCAGCCCGCCGTCATGGCCCATGTGGTTCACCCCAACGCCGCCGAATATGAGCTGCTGAAGCACCGCAACGTGCTGGTGGCCCACTGCCCCCAGTCCAATACCAACGCCGCAGGCGGCGTGGCCCCCATTCTGGACATGGTGCGGGATGGCATCCAGGTGGGCCTCGGTACTGATATGGCCGGCGGCTACACCCTGAGCCTGCTGCGCACCATCACCGATGCCATTCAGGCCAGCAAGCTCCGCTGGGTCTACACCGAGCGCAACGGCGAGCCCTTTGCCAAGAAGCGCTTCATGACCATCGCAAACGCCTTCTATCTGGCCACCAAGGGCGGCGGCGCTTTCTTCGGCAAGGTAGGCAGCTTTGAGCCGGGCTACGAATTTGACGCCGTGGTGCTGGACGACGCCCCCCTGGCCGATTTTGTGGAGCGTCCCCTGCCGGACCGCCTCCAGCGTATTCTCTGGTGCCACACGCCGGAGACTGTGACCGCCAAATTCATTCAGGGCAAGCAGGTCTACCAGGCTTGACGTCATAGGTGCGAACATACAAAAGTATGTCTTTTGTATGTATACAAATGACATACAGGACGCTGCCGCAGAATAGATTTTCCTGAATTATATCTTTATACTTTAATGGGAGGAACCTCAGATCTATGGGTTCCTCCCAATTTTCCCGTTCCTGGCAGAAGCGTATTAACGTTTCTCAAAGCGCTGTACTGTAAACAGGCAGACTACCTGCTTTGTCAAAGAAAATAGTTTGAGGGTGGAGTGTTTGGGCAACGGCTCGGTTTTGACCCACATTCTGACCTGCGGACGGAAAATCCGGGGCGGAGATAACGGAGCCAATGATGATTCCGGATAACAAAATTCCTGGTAAAAGGCGTAAATGGGTAATGCCGCAATGATCATTACCATTGGATATTCACACGCATGAGGCCACTGGTTCAAGTCCAGTAGTCTCCACCAAAAGCCACCGGAATCAAGCGGTTCATGTTCATAGGTACACAATGTGACCTATGGGGCAACCCGGACGGTACAGGGCAACAAAGAAGCAAGGTAAGAACTTATCGTTTTTAATCCTTCACAAACTGCGGCGCGTCTTCCGGAAGCGGATCGACCACGCCGCCGGCAAGCGCGTAATTTCCGCTTTTATAATCCTCAGTACGCTGTTTATTCATGGCCGCCTTTTTTTCATAACGGGCATCTGCGGTATCCTCACTGTCAAAGTAGCCGTTGGCGTTGACACGGGTCATATCGTACATGGTCATGGCTGCGGTGGCCTTGATGCGGGTGTCCTGTGCGGCTGATCGCCATACCGCCCCAACCGCAGATGCCGATGATCCCGATGCGCGCCGGGTCTGCATTGTCCTGTACGGACAGAAAATCCACCGCAGCGCAGAAATCTTCGACGTTGATGTCCGGGAAGCTCCATACCGGGGCTGTCCGCCGCTCTCGCCGGTAAAAGACGGGTCAAAGGCAAGTGTCAGAAAGCCGTACTCCGCCATTCTCTGTGCATACAAGCCGGAGGACCGTTCCTTTACTGCGCCGAATGGGCCGCTGACCGCAATCGCCGGCAGCTTTCCCGCCGCATCTTTCGGCGCATACAAATCTGCCGCCAGCGTAATGCCATAGCGATTGTGGGAAGTCACCTTTCTGTGATCTGTCTTTCCGCTCTGGGGGAACACTTTGTCCCATTCCTGCGTCATATTCAGTTTTTCGTCAATCATGTTCATAAGTTTCCTTTCCAATGTTTCCTGCTGTGCTGTGAATCGGCTTCCAACCACCCGTCGGGACGGTTCTATGATCCTGTATGCACAAGACAGCCGTTGCAGTATAAATACCGCAACGGCTGTCTTATGTCGTGCAAAATCCGTGTTTATCGGGCAGGAAGCAAACGGTCGGCGGTGATCCTGTGCAAACCAACAGTGGAGACACCCAGTTCTCATAACAGCCAAGCTGTGTCTTTTATCAAAGCAGATGTCAGGAAAAAGAGGCCGCCATCTTCACTTTGACAGCACAAAAGCCAGCTCCGCAGCAGCGCCCAAAACGAAAACCGCTTCGTCTACATCAAACGCGGCGTTATGATGCGGTGCGCCGCTGCCCAGCGATTCATTCCGAATTCCCAGCAGGCCCAACGCTCCCGGCCAGCGCTCCAGATACCGACTGAAGGTTTCCGAGGCATACCATGGGGCGCAATCCTTCAGAGCCGCCTGCCCGCAGGCAGCGGAAACAGCAGCCCGCACACGGGCTGATACAGCCGCGTCATTGATGACCGGCCCCAGAATGATGCCTGTTGTCGGCTCATATTCCACCGTGCAGCCATGGAGTACAGCTATGCCGTCTGCGGCACTGTGAATCAGGTTCAACACCTGTTCCCCGTCCTGACGCCGAAAATACCGGGCGCTGCCGGACAGCGCCGCTGTTTCCGGGATGACATTCCAGGTATCGCCTGCCCTGAATTGGCACAACCCCAGCGTTACCGCCGCATCCGCTGCCAGCCGGTTTCGCAGCAGGGAATCCAGTTCCCCCACCATGTGCGCTGCCGGAATGATGGGGTTTACCGCCAGATCCGGCCGGGAGCCATGCCCGGCACGTCCCTTGAAAGTCAGGTCAAACCGCACCGCTCCCGCCATTCTTGGCCCCGATGTCAAACAGATTTTTCCCGCTTCCAGGCCGCTGTAAACATGAAGGGCAAAGCACTCGTCGATTTTCATGCCGTCCAGCGCAGTCATCATGGCAGCAGCCCGCAGTTGGTCTCTTCCCCCTCCTCAAAGCAGGCGGACACTGTGCCGTGCAGCTCCTCCCGCATGGCTGAGAGAACCCGCAGCGTTCCCAGCAGCATTGCCATATGGGCGTCATGACCACAGGCGTGACAGACCCCCCTGCTTCTGGACACGCATACTTTCGCCTGCACCGGGTTGTCCGGCAGCTCCTCCAGCGGCAGGGCATCCATATCGCTCCGCAGCAGACGGGATGGGCCGGGCAGTCTCCCCTTCACCTGTGCAATCAGCCCTGTACCCGGCAGAAGCGTATAAGGGATGCCCATATCCGTCAGTTCTTTACAGAGCGTTTCCCTTGTTTTGAATTCCCGGCCGGATAATTCCGGTTCCGTATGAAAAAGGCGGCGCATAGCCGTCATATAAGGCTGCTGTTCTTCCGCCAGCTGCCAAAGTCCAACTGTTTCCATGGTGCGCGCCTCTCTGCCCGTAAGCACCCAAAACCCCGGCAGGATTCTGCCTGCCGGGGCTTCTGATTTAGATTTCCAGATTCTTCTGAGTCTCCCGGTCAAAGAGATGCGCCGTGGAGCCGCTGAAGGTGAAGGCGATGGGGCTGCCGATTGTAAAGGCGGCAGAGCTTTCAATCTCCGTGGTGGGTACGATCATAATGGTATCCCGGCCGCAGGCGCTGACGTGGAGATGGACTGCGCTGCCCATCATCTCGCTGACGTCCACCGTGCCGCGGATGGCGTTGTCCTCACTGCCGCTGAGCAGCAGATGCTCCGGCCGAACGCCCAGCGTAATGGGGCCGGGCTTCACATGGTTCTTCTTCAGGTTGGCCTGCTTTTCACCGGACAGAACCACCTTGGCGCCGTCCAGCGTCACGGCATAGCTGCCGTTCTCCTGGGTCAGCTCCGCATCATAGAAGTTCATCTGAGGCATCCCGATAAACCCTGCCACAAACAGGTTGGCGGGATGGTCAAAGACCTCCTGTGGCGTGCCGATCTGCTGGATCACGCCGTCCTTCATGATCACGATCCGATCGCCCAGCGTCATGGCCTCGGTCTGGTCGTGGGTCACATAGATAAACGTGGTGTTGATGCGCTGGCGCAGCTTGATGATCTCCGCACGCATCTGGTTGCGGAGCTTCGCATCCAGATTGGACAGCGGCTCGTCCATCAGCAGGACCTTCGGCTCCCGGACAATGGCGCGGCCAATGGCCACCCGCTGGCGCTGGCCGCCGGAGAGCGCCTTGGGCTTGCGGTCCAGATATTCCGTGATGCCCAGGATCTCCGCCGCCTGATTCACCCGCTGGTCGATCTCCGCCTTATCCACCTTGCGGAGCTTCAGGGGGAAGGCGATGTTCTCCCGCACTGTCATGTGGGGGTACAGGGCGTAATTCTGGAACACCATGGCGATATCCCGATCCTTGGGGGCCACATCGTTCATCAGCTGCCCGCCGATGTACAGCTCGCCGCCGGAGATCTCCTCCAGACCGGCCACCATCCGCAGGGTCGTGGATTTGCCGCAGCCGGAGGGGCCGACCAGCACGATGAATTCCTTGTCTTTGATCTCCAGATTAAAGTTATCGACGGCATCAGAACGCCCTCGTCCCGAAAGGCCACAGTATTCATCCAGATTGATAGAAACTACCCGGCTGAAATCCACATCTCCCTTTTTATACCAGTCAATTAACTGGTGATAAATGCCGATAGGGGTAGAACCAGTGGCAAGCCCCAGAACACTCTCTGGCTTCAGGATCACCTGTGCAGAAATGATATTTGCCGCTTTCCGGCTCATATCCTGATAATCTTTTGCTCGAATCAGCCGCATAAAGCCTCCTTATGGTACTTTCGGATCAACTCTGGCGTAATCTCCGCGCCAAAGCAGCCTACGCCAGTGGTGGACTGTCCCGCAAAAATGTTTCCCAGCCGAGCACACCCCTCCAGCGTTTCATTCTGCAAGAGGCCATAGACGACGCCCGCAAGGAAATTATCCCCCGCGCCAGTAGTATCAACCGTCTGAAAATCATCCACTGCCGGCACATAGTGGATGCTTCCGTCCTGCCAGACAGCGCAGCCTCCCTTGCCCAGCGTTACAATAGGATGCGGAGTATAGCAGGCCAGAAAACGTACGGCTTCTTCCAAATCTCCGGTACCAGCCAGCTTCATAGCTTCCTTGTCATTGGGAGTATACACGTCAATCTCCGGTAGGAACGCCTTAAAATCGTCAATGGAAAGGTCATCGCTCCAGCCGTTGTCATACACCACCTTGACCCCCCTCCCGATGCAGGCGGCAGGTAATCTCCGGATGCCCTACTGGGGCAAAGATTACTCGTGCATCCCGTAGAAAGCGGTAGACAGTTTCACTGTCCAGACTGCTTTCATAGACTCCCTCATTATGCGACAGAAAGCCACGATCCTCTTGCCAGGAAAAGACACTGGTTACTACCTCCGGATCCGAAACCGCCGTCGGGAATACATCATAGGAAGAAAAACATCGTTGTTGCAGCATCTGACGGTACAAACCGCTGACTGTACTCTGCCCCAGGAATATGCCCAGCCGTACCCGAAAACCAAGCTTTTCCAACACCATGGGGCAAACGCTGGGGCCGCCGCCCAGTTGCAACGTAAACTGCCGGGCAAAAACCTCCTCCCCAGGCTGGGGCAGGCGGTCAAAGTCCTTGAAAATCAAGTCCACATTGGCCTGAGCAAAGGTTTTGAAGTCATACATACCCGTTTTCTCCTGATCGCATTTACTGGCCAGGTGCCTCATTCATGTGAATAAATGAAGCATACTCCTTGAAAAAAATTCCCGACAGAGTTTCTGCCAGTTCAAAATCATTGACCAGCGGATGTAGCGCAAGTCCTTTCACAGCAGAATCCCGATCATCATGCAGAATGGCCTGAATTGTACAGCGCTCAAAGTATTTCAACCGCTTGATCTGCTGAAGCTGGAACTCGTCAATAACGCCGATATGAATGGGGTGTGCGCCATCGGAATGGATGTCACAGGTGATCTCCACCACATCGTCATCCTCCAGTCCATCAATCGCCCCCTCATTGGGAACCGACAGTACCATCCGGCAGTCCTCGCCGTCAGTGATCGCTCGGATGAACCGTAGTGCCACAGCAGCATATCCGCCCTCGTCCGGCTCTGCCAGGAATTCTTCGACCGTAGGCGGATTCCAGACTTTCTCTCGGCGGGCGCCGCTCTCCACCGAGAAATAAGCGTTTTCACGCTTTCCATAGGCGTTCATATACAAATTGAACGCCTTTTCAAAGTCCCTGGGTAACTCCATCTGCGCCAGCTGCGTTTCCAGTTCCCGATTGATCAGATAGATCATTTCACCACGGGGATGCTCCGCTTTTTGAACCATGGAGAGGGACTTTTCCCTGCGGTAATAAAAATAGAGATACTCATTGAGCATACACTCGCCACTAAGCCGTGCCATTTCTCTGGTAAACAGCCGCATTTCAGAGTGTTGATAGGTGCGGGGATTATTCAGCAGCTCCTCCTGCACATCCCTGCCATCCAGTTTGGCATTGCGGAACCACGAGAGATGATTCAGTCCGTAGCATTCAATATCCAGCGCACCGTATGGCACATTCAGGATTTCCTCCAACTGCTTGATAAAGCCGCTGGGGGCATCGCAGATACCATAAACATTCGCAAAACCGCAGGAGCGCAGTGCCTGTGTAATGATCCCGCTGGGATTGGTGAAATTAAAAATGAGGTGGCCTGGATTGGAAACTTCCCGTGCCAGCGTGCAGTAATACACCAGGGTCGGCACGGAACGGATCGCCATGGCAAAACCGCCGGCGCCGGTGGTCTCCTGCCCCAGCACGCCGTGCGCCAGACAGGTCTTCTCGTCAAAAAGCCGGCCCGCGTCGCCTCCAGCCCGGATGGTGGTAATGATATAATCCGCCCCAGTAAGCGCACCGCGGGCATCCGAAGTAATGTCAAAGGTCAATAACGGCTCCATCCGCCGAGCCAGTTCTTTGGAAATTTGCCCATAGGTCCGCAGGTGTTCTTCATTGTTATCCAACAGTACAATGTGATCCACCCGAATCTCCCGCGCACTTTTTACCAGAGACTTTGTCAGGAACGCAGAGCGAGCGCCGGCTCCTCCGATAACACATAGTTTCATACGATTCTCCTTACTGGAACTTGGCAATCTCCGCTTTGAGGAAATCAATGTTGTGACGGATCAGTTCCGCATCCTTTCCTGCGGGAATACGGTCATAGAGCGTGTCGGCATATTTCAATATCATACCCACATCGATCTTTTTTATCCGTCCGGCGAATGAATTTATGGTAGTTGTTGAAATAGATGTCCCGCAGGGGAGCCTCCGGCAGATCCAAGCCGATGCAGTTTTCCTCAAAGGCCGTAAACGCTTCGTCCGTTTCCATCACCCGCCGCAGACAGGAAACCGTCTCCCGCCAGTGATCAGAGAACGTATCCGTACCATAGAGGATTTTATGGGAATACTTATCAAAGAAATGTCTCCAATAGTCCCGATCTTTTGCAAAATTCTCAAACATCTCCCAGCCGGGCGTGATATCGAAAAACAGATTGGGATAGCGATCCAGCATCTCACAACAGAGTCCCGGCTGGTCGGAAACAAAGAAAAAATGGGCAATACACAAATTCAGATTGGGATGCTTGTGCAGGAATCCGAAAGTTTCCTCATCAATCTGATATTTGTGAGGAAAAACTCCCGTCACCGTAAAAGAAATCTTTCTCCACCGCCCACTGGGGGAAGACGATCCCGATACCAGAACTCAATCGGGTCGTTGATGTGATAGAGAATCGGAAACTGTGTCCGCTGGGCATAGTCAAACATCTTATCATAGTTAGGCGCATCCAGTGGCAGATTCTGGCGCCGACGGACGCCGGGCTTACCGTCCAGCATTTTAATACCGTCAAAGCCGGCTTTATCGAACCACTCGATCTGGCGCAGCAGGTTGTCTGCGTCAGGCACCTGATCGCCGTTATAGTGGAAGGAGCCGAATGCCTGACACCGTCCACCCTCCCGCAGCTTCATCAGGGCGCACAGGAGATTCTGCGTCAGGGCGAAGGGGCCTCCGATGACCGTACAGGCCAAAAACGCCCAGTTGGTGTAACCGCATTCATCGACCATGGCGGTGCATTCGTCCATGTCCTTGGGGTCAAAGAGGTGGATATGAACATCGTTGATGGGATACCGGAAATACATAGCTACGCTCCCTTTCTGTCTCTGCTCCGGCTCCTCCGGAGCAGGCAATCAGCCTTTGATACCGCTGTGGGCAATGCCCTCCACAAACTGCCGCTGGAAAATGATGAACAGCACGATCAGCGGCAGCACGGCGATGATGCCGCCGGCCATGACCTGCTCATAGTAAGTGGTATGCTCACCGATGAGCATGGCAAGCCCCGCCGCCAGCGTCATTTTTTCCGACTGAGAGTTATTGATCAGCGGCCACATCAGGTCTTTCCATGTCCCCAGCATGGCCAGGATCGCCAGTGTGGTCAAGCCGGGTTTCACCAACGGCAGCAATACATTCCAATAGGTGCGGAAATAGCTGCACCCATCGATCCGGGCCGCTTCATCCAATTCACGCGGCAGCGTGGAAAAAAACTGCCGCATGAGAAACACGCCAAACACGTTGAACAGCCCCGGCAGCACCAGACCCGTCATGGTATTGGTCAGTCCCAGCTTCACCATCATCTTGAACCGGGGAATAATAAAGATCTGGCCGGGTACCATCATCAGCGCCAGCATACAGAGAAACAGCACATTCTTACCCGGAAAATTTAGCCGGTCAAATGCATAGGCGCAGATGGTGACAACCAGAATCTGCCCTATGATCATGAGAACTGTTACGAGAATGGTGTTCAGGTACAGCTGCGGAAAATTCAATTTGTTGGATACTATGGCATAGTTGACCCACTGAGGGATTTCCGGCAGGAATTTCATGGGAATGCGGATGGTCTCCTCATAGGTCTTGATGGAGGTCAAAAACATCCACACAAAGGGTCCGAACGCCAGAAACGCGGCAAAAACCAGCACCAGATGCGTAATTCCTCTGGACAGTGGGCTCTCCTGATTCAAACAGGATTTTCTTTTTCATCGTGCCCCTCCTTAATCGTTGGAATTGACCCAGTATTTTTTCACAACCATCTGCACAATGGTGATCAGCATAATAATGATGGCCAGCACCACACTGATGGCCGCGCCATAGCCCCGCATACTGCTCTTGTTGAATGCACATTCATAGAAGTAAGTCACAAGGCTCATGCTGTATGTATACGACAGGGTCTGCCGATCCACCATCAGATAAATAAAATCGAATATCTGCAAAATGCCAATAGTCACCATGATGACGGAGAAGAAAATCATGGGGGTCAACATGGGCAGAGTAATTTTAAAAAAAACCTGACGGCTGCTGGCGCCATCCAGTCGGGCCGCCTCATAATAAGAACTGTCAATCCCCTGCATTGCCGCCAGCATGATGATAACATATGTGCTGACCATGGACCAAACCACTACAAGGATAATGGCCCAGCGGACATACTTCACATCGCCCAACCATGACACCCGCGGCAGCCCCAGCTTCTCTAGAAGCCAGTTAAAAATGCCGTACTGATAATTAAGGATCCAGCGCCAGAGGATACCGATGGCCGCCGGAATGGTAACAGCAGGAATAAACAGCAGTGTGCGGTACAACGTCCGGCCGCGTAGCTTCTTATTCAACAGGTGCGCCAGATAGATGGAAAACACAATCACCAGGGGTACACCTACTACCGCATAAAATACCGTATTCTTCAATGCCAGCCAGAAAGTGTCATCTGTCAGCAGCTTGCGGTAATTGGCAAGTCCAACAAAGGTTCCATCTCCGAATGTACCCATTTTACGAAAGCTGTAGAGGATATTTTGAATAAACGGAATAATGCTGAACAGCAGCAGTCCCCCAAACATGGGCAAGATAAATAAATATGCCGTGCATATTTCAGACCGCCGTAGGCGGTTAAAGTTCTTTTTCTGTTTTTTCATAGCAGTTCCTCCTGTTTTCCGCCAGCCTGCGCCGCCCAATCTTCTCCGGATTCAAAACTGAGTTCCTCCAACAGAGCTCACTTTTGAAGTCGGAGCTATCGTTGCATCCGCTGCGGTGGCCCCGAAGGGCCACCGTAAACGGAAACTGTCATTTTTTAACGTACCGGTTCAGCCAAACACTTCATCCAGAATAGCCTGTGCATCGGCTGCACCCTGATCCAATGCTTCATCCACGGTCTTGACCCCACCAAAAGCAGCCTGTACAGCTTCATCCACGCTGGAAGTCCAGTCAAAGTTGCCGTTGGAGGGATAGGCAAAGCCGTTGGCAGAAGCGTCCATGAACACCTGTGCGTTGATGTTCTTGAAGTTGGCCACATAGCCGGCCTGTGCATCCAGATAGGCGGGGATGTCGATGCCGGCCTCAGCCTCGCGGGTCATGGCGTCCTTGCCGGTAATGTACTTCATGAACTCCCATGCCTCAGCCTTGTGCTGGCAGTTGGCAGCCATCACGTAGCCCAGACCGCCCATGCAGGTCTTGTTGTTCACAGCCATGGCGGGCATCTGGATCAGCTGCACGTTGCCCTCCTGTGCGAGGCTGCTGCCCTCCAGCACGCTGGACTTCCAGGAGCCGATGAACACGATGGCAGCCTGGCCGGAGATGAACAGGTCGGTGCCCTTGGTCTCCGTCAGCACGGAATAGGGAGCCATCTGGCCATTATCCATCAGGTCCACCACCTGCTGAATGGCATCCTTGGATTCAGGGAGTGCCACGTTGCAGGTCTTTCCATCCTCGCTGAGATAGCTGCCGCCGTTCTGATACAGGAAATTCATCCAAGAGGGCTGGGAATCCAGTTCCATCACAATGGGATATTCGCTGCCGCCGGCTGCTGCAATGGCATCCTTCAGCTCAGTGGCGACGCTCCGCATATCATCCCAGGTCCAACCATCCTGAGGCAGTTCCACACCATACTTTTCAAACAGGCCGGTATTCAGCGCTACAGCCACGGAGTCCAGGCCCTTGGGCAGGGCATATTCCTGTCCGTCCACGGTGAACGCGTCCACGCGGCCCTGAGCGTATACGCTCATGTCGTAGTTTTCACCGGCAATATAGCTGTCCAGACTCTCCAGCACACCGGCGTCCACATATTTCTTCACATAGGTGTTCATCCAGAACACATCGGGGGCTTCCTTGGTCTCCAGAGACGCATCCAGCTTGGTCCAGTAAGTATCCCAGGGGATCTGCTCCACAGTGACCTTGATGCTTCCCTCATGGGCAGCATTGAACGCATCCACATTCTCCTGAATCGTGGGCAACTGTGCCTCGTCCCACAGGGAGAGGGTCAGCTCCACAGGCTGGCCGGAGGAGCCGTCTGCGCTGTTGCTGTCCCCGTCAGAGGCTTTCTGTCCGCAGCCGGTGAGGGTTGCCGCAGAAAGTACCGTAACCGCCGACAAGAGCAGTGCCATCATCTTCTTTTTCATAACCGTTCTCCTTATGATATAATTTATTCTGAGGCCTGGTTCCCAGGTCGGAATAACTTTTTTATGCCATCACTCGGCTGCATCTCCATTGAGACGCCAGCAGCTCTGCCGTTCCACAATGGAGTGTGGCAGCAGGATCTCTGTATGAATAGCCTGAGGCGACTGGCTGAACAACTCCAGCGATTTGCGAACAATCGTGTCGATGGGCTGGTGTACCGTCGTCAATGCCGGACGTACCCTTGTGGCGCAGGGAAGATCGTCATACCCCAGCACCGACACATCTTTCGGTACCCGTATTCCCTCATCGTACAATGCCGCCATGGCACCCAGCGCCAGCTCGTCACTGAATGCAAAAACTGCTGTAAAGCGCTGTCCCTCTGACAGCGCGCGCCGCATGGCGTCATAGCCATCGCCGAAAGTAACGCCACAGCGCAGTACCTGTTCTTCTGAAAGAACCAGTCCCTGTTCCTCCATAGCCCGGCGGCTACCTGTAACACGCTGAAATCCCGCGCAAATCTTCCGCTCGTCGTCTGAGAGAAATAGAATGCTCCTGTGTCCCAGATCCAGGAGATAGCGAGTCCCCTCATAGGCTGCCGCAATATCATTACATGAACCCGGTCAGACTGACGGTCAACAGCAGTACCGCCGCACATCACCGTCCGTAGGCCGCACTTTTGCAGATAAGACAGAATCTGTTGATCCATTTCCTCTTCAAAATAAATAACACCTGCGGGATGGTTTCTGTTTACGAAATTATGAACCAGTTCCGGGTGACATGGGTCATAGCGAAGCAACGCCAGCGCCCAGTTGCCTTCCGGCTCCTGACTTAACAGTTCTGCCAGAGTCTGACTGTAGAAATCAAAGCGCAAGTGCGTCAGCAGCACCAATACCATCCGCTTCTGACTCTGCCGCACAGCCGGAGTACCTCCCAGCGTTATCAGAGCCTTATCAATCTGATCCGCCAGAGCGAGACTTACGCTTTCCGAAGCATTGAGGTAGCGGGAAACGGTTGCCGGCGACACGCCTGCCATTTCCGCAAGTTTTCGGACGGTGACTTTCATCCAGCCCCTCCATTCGTTTCAGAAACATTTTATTTTCCATTCCAATCGCTACATATTGCAAAGTTCCAAAATTATTTCTGTTTTGATGATTATAAGTGTCGATTTTCATTCTGTCAATATGACGGAATATCCATAAATTTTTCAAATAGTTTCATAATTGTTTCTTGTTTCTGTGAAATTGTTTTAGATTTTCCTCCGTATCTGCAGAAAAACGTTTTCCTGTGTCTGTCACATTGTCAGCTTGGATATTTGTGCAATATTTTTGTTGATTTTATAGGAAAAGCGAAATCTATTGACAAGCTCTGCGCTTTCTGCAATACTCGTTTCAGCCAGCGAATCATTGGCACCCACCTGATCCGATTGGAGGAAACGTTTTGAAACAAAATATGTATTCACAAGAAGCATGCCTGCTTCCTGCGATTCTTCGTTTTTCCCTCCCTCTCATGTTGACAGGAATCCTGCAACTGGCATATAACATGGCAGACTCTATTATTGTAGGCCGCTATGCGGGTCACGCCTCGTTGGCGGCCGTCGGTTCCACCACTTCGATTATTTTCCTGATTATCACCCTGTTTAACGGCGTATCCGTCGGTGCCAACTATATGGCTGCAAGGGACTTCGGTGCCAGAGATAGCGAAGGGCTTTCCCGCACGGTTCACTGCGCTGCACTGCTGAGCATCATCCTCGGTCTGCTGGCCTGTGTATGCGGACTTCTTCTCTCGCCCCCATTACTTCACTGGGCGGACGCGCCGGAGGATGTTTTGCACCTGTCGGTGCTGTATCTGCGTATTTACTTTTTAGGAGTTCCCGCTCTGGTGGTTTACAACTTTGGCAGCGCCCTGTTAAGAGCCGTTGGAGACACGTTTACTCCCTTGCTGTTTATGGTTTTCTCTGGTGCGCTGAACGTAGGTCTAAACCTGCTGCTGGTGGTGGTCATTCCTCTGGATGTAGCCGGCGTGGCCATTGCCACTTCCGTTTCCCAGCTTCTCTCTGCATTATTGGTTACAGTCCGCTTGTGTACCTTTCCGGGGCTATGCCGACTGGATCTGCGCCGGATCCGGCTCTACCCGGATCGAGTGGGGCAGATGCTGCAGTTGGGCTTTTCCGCCGGTTTGCAGGGGGGTCATTTTTCCGCCGCTAACGTAATGATCCAGTCAGCCGTCAACTCTTTCGGCTCCGCTGTCATGGCGGGCAGCTCCGCCGCATCCGGTATTGAGAACTTTATCCATACCGCACTGAACGCTTTCTACCAGTCAGCCATTACTTTCACCGGCCAGAGCATGGGTGCATCCAATCCTCGGCAGGCTCTCCGGGTTTTTCAGATCAATCTTTCTCTGACAGCAGGCCTGGGCATCGTGTTGTGTGTACTGACTCGGATATTTCAGGTTCCCTTGCTGGGACTGTATGTTCAGACCACCGATCCAGCCTACAGCGCAGTCATTTCTGCCGGAATTGTCCGAGTGCTGGCTCTCAGCCGTTTCCAGTGGATCGGCGGCCTGATGGAAACGGCCTGCGGCACTCTCCGGGGACTGGGACATTCCATGAATCCTACCTTAACCACTCTCATCGGTGCGTGTCTGCTTCGGGTGATTTGGCGCTACACTGTGTTTGAAGCTGTTGGCACCGTGGAAAGTATGTACTGGTCATACCCGGTCAGCTGGCTTCTGACCTTTTTTTGATCCATCTGATCTATCTGGAACGTGACCGCCGTCGGCTGATGACGGAAAAGAAGGAGGATGTTCGTGCTCCAGTTGTTTGATTCTAAATCGTCCCTTATGGCCGCATTGGGAGCGTTGCTGGACTGGTTTTTGCTAAGCCTGCTGACATGGATATGCAGTGTGCCAGTTATCACCGCAGGGCCTGCATGGACTGCGCTTTTATGGAGTGATGGCCAATCGTATCGGAGATAATTCCCCCCCTGCATTCCGCAGCTATCTCACCCACGTCAGGCGCTTATTCCGTCCTGCGCTTACCAACTGGCTGCTCTTTTTTATTGCAGGATGTTTTTGTCAACAGAGTTTTACATTGTGGGAAAAATGCCCAGCAAAGTACGGACTCTGTTCTGGGCTGGTGTCATTTTTCTGGCGTTCTGTCTCATTCTTACGGGAGTTTTTTTAGTACCGTTGCTGTGTGCTAAGCCGACGCTCCCATGTAAACAGCTCTGGAAAGCAGCTTTTATACAGGGCATCGCTCGCCTGCCACAATCTTTGAAAATTCTGAGTGCACTGCTATTCCCTGGTATTCTATTTCTCTTTTTCTGAAAAATGGTTCTGGCTTCTTCTTCCTGTATGGGTTTTTTTCTGGCCGGCGGCTTTTGCGTGGCTCTGGTCGCGCACGATTGCCTCGCTGCCATCAGATATGCTAAATCAGCTTTGATTTCATGGGAATTTGAAAGCTTTAAGCCAATTTAAGCTCTGCTAATTGCTTATGTGCATTCAAAAAAGTTGCAGATTATGAAAGAAAATCACCGGAATCAAGCGATTCCGGTGATTTTTGGCGGAGACTACTGGACTCGAACCAGTGGCCTCATGCGTGTGAAGATTCGATAGGGATGCCTTCTGCCGAATTTTGGGAGAATAAAGCGGGTTTGCCGCATGATTTCCTCACCCGCAGATACGCTTTGTTCCGTTGTTTCCGCCCCGCTTTTTTCTGTTCGTGGGTCACGGCGTGGGTCAACGGGAAATTCCCGTTTGCCAAGGTATACCAGCCATCCCACCATGAGAACCTCCCGCCCCGAAAGCCTGGCCGTCCCGGTTTTGTCCCGGATTGCAAAATGGTCTTGCAATCCGCCTGTCGCCGTGCTATACTTCCATCGTAATTGAATAGAAAATCTTCAGGGCAGGGTGTGATTCCTACCGGTGGTACAGCCCACGAGCCGCAAGGCATGATTCGGTGAAACTCCGAAGCCGACAGTATAGTCTGGATGAAAGAAGATGACAACGCAGGGGGACTGCTTTGCGTCTATGGAAGTTGCTCTGGGATGTGTTTACATTCCGGAGCTTTGCTTTTACACAAGGATACTTGTGTCAGCGTGTCAAAAAAGTCTTATCTCCCTGGTGAGCAAGTTTTCAGAACTTTATAAAAGTACTGAAAACTAAGGATTTCAATGGCGCAGGGAAACAGGCGAAGCGCCGCCGGTGGCGGATCAAGCGAGGGCTGTTTCGAGGAAGGCTCCCAAACAGCGGATACGCAGAATTCGCTGTTCGGCTTGAGCCGACGGTGTATCCCTTCTTGGGTTATCTCCGCGCTAAGAGCCGCCTTACGGCGGTTGCGCTCCGAAACACGTCTGCGGGCGTAGTCCCGCGCACACTCATCCTTACCGTTGCGGAGAATTTACCACTTTATCGACAGCCTCACCTGTGTCTTTCCGCCTTGCCCTGAACGGTTCGTTCAGGGCTTTTTCTTTTGGAGGTAACGGTATGAACGATGCGGAATATATGCGTCTGGCCTTGGCGCTGGCGGAACGGGGCCGGGGTTGGACGGCGCCCAATCCCATGGTGGGCGCCGTGATCGTAAAGGACGGCGCAGTTATCGGACAGGGCTGGCACGAGCGGTACGGTGAACCCCACGCGGAGCGGAACGCGCTGGCATCCTGCACCGCCGACCCCGCCGAAGCCACCATGTATGTGACGCTGGAGCCCTGCTGCCACCACGGAAAGCAGCCGCCCTGCGTGGATGCGATCCTGGCATCCGGCATCCGCCGGGTGGTGATCGGCTCCGCCGACCCAAATCCGCTGGTGGCGGGAAAGGGCGTGGCGATCCTGCGGTCTCACGGCGTGGAGGTGACGAAAAACGTTCTGCGCCAGGAATGTGACGCGCTGAACAAGGTCTTTCTCCACTACATCACCACCGGGCGGCCCTTCGTTTCCATGAAATACGCCATGACGATGGATGGCAAGATCGCGGCCTATACGGGTGCATCCAAATGGGTCACGGGTGAAACGGCCCGGCGCCATGTCCAGCAGCAGCGCCACCGGTTCCGGGGCATCATGGTAGGTGTGGGCACCGTTTTGGCGGACGATCCCCTCCTGACCTGCCGCATGGAAAACGGGCGAAACCCCATTCGCGTCATCTGCGACACCCATCTGCGGACACCGCCGCAGGCGCAGGTGGTCACCACCGCAGACCAAATTCCGACCATCCTCGCCACCTGCTGCGCCGACCCGGAAAGGCAGGCGGTGTATCAGCGGGCCGGGTGTCAGGTGCTCTGCCTGAATGAGAAAAACGGCCATGTGGATCTCCGGCAGCTCATGGAACATCTGGGGCGGGAGCAGATCGACAGCATTTTGCTGGAGGGCGGCGGAACGCTGAACTGGGCCGCACTGGAATGCGGCATCGTGCAGCAGGTGCAGGCGTATATCGCTCCGAAGCTGTTCGGCGGAAGGGACGCGAAAACCCCTGTGGAGGGCGTGGGCGTCCCCGCCCCGGACGACGCCTTCCGATTGAAAAACAGCCGGTTGGAACGGCTGGGCGAGGATCTTCTGATAGAAAGCGAGGTGGAATATCCGTGTTCACAGGAATCGTAGAAGAAGTTGGAGCGATCAAGAACATCAAGCGCGGGCAGCACTCCGCCGTCCTGACGATCCAGGCGAAAACTGTTTTAGAGGAGACCCGGATCGGAGACAGCATCGCCGTGAACGGCATCTGCCTGACGGTGACCCGGCTTTTTCCTGACGGCTTTTCGGCGGACGTGATGCACGAGACGCTGAACCGTTCGTCCCTTGCGGGGCTTACGGCGGGGAGCGTAGTCAATCTGGAACGGGCCATGCCTGCCAACGGCCGATTCGGCGGGCATATCGTAGCGGGCCATGTGGACGGTGTCGGACACATTGCCAACATCCGCCGGGACGATACCGCCGTCTGGTACACCGTCCTCGCGGGACCGGAGATATTGCGCTATGTGGTGGAGAAAGGCTCCATCACCATCGACGGCATCAGCCTGACGGTGGCCGCCGTGGACGGCGAGGGCTTTTCCGTGTCCACCATCCCCCATACGGTGACCCAGACCAATCTGAGCCAGCGGCGCCGGGGCGATCCGGTGAATCTGGAGACCGACGTGGTCGGCAAGTACATCGAAAAGCTGCTGCGTTCGGAAGAAACGAAACCGCATACCCCCGCAAACGAAAGCACCCTCACAAAAGAAATGCTGCTGCGCTGCGGCTTTTAATAAGGAGTTTTTACTATGAATTTCAATACCATTCCCGAAGCACTGGAGGATCTGAGACAGGGGAAGATCATTCTGGTCACAGACGACCCTGACCGTGAAAACGAGGGCGATTTCATCTGCGCCGCCGAATTTGCCACCACGGAGAACATCAACTTCATGGCCACCCACGGCAAGGGCCTGATCTGTATGCCCATGTCGGAGGCCTTTGTCCGCAAGCTGCAATTCCCCCAGATGGTGCAGAACAACACCGACAACCACGAAACGGCCTTCACGGTGTCCATCGACCACATTTCCACCTCCACGGGCATCTCCGCCGCCGAGCGCTCCGTAACGGCGATGGCCTGCGTGGAGGAGGGCGCGAAGGCGGAGGATTTCCGCAGACCGGGCCATATGTTCCCGCTGCTGTCGAAGAAAAACGGCGTGCTGGAGCGGGAGGGCCATACGGAGGCCACCGTTGACCTGTGCCGTCTGGCGGGGCTGAAGGAATGCGGCCTGTGCTGCGAGATCATGCGGGAGGACGGCACCATGATGCGCACCGCTGAGCTGATGACGCTGGCGGAGCAGTTCGGCATCAAGTTCATCACCATCCGGGATCTTCAAGCGTACCGCAAGTGCCACGAAAAGTTGGTGGATCAGGTCACGGCGGTGAATATGCCCACGAAATACGGCGATTTCAAAGCCTACGGCTTTGTGAGCCGTCTGAACGGCGAGCACCATGTCGCGCTGGTGAAGGGCGACATCGGCGACGGGAAGGACGTTCTCTGCCGGGTTCATTCCGAGTGTCTGACCGGAGACACCTTCGGCTCTCTCCGCTGTGACTGCGGACAGCAGCTGGCCGCCGCCATGACCCAGATCGAAAACGAGGGCCGGGGTATCCTGCTCTATATGCGGCAGGAGGGCCGGGGCATCGGCCTCATCAACAAGCTGCGGGCCTATGAATTGCAGGAACAGGGCATGGACACGCTGGAGGCCAATCTGGCTCTGGGCTTCCACGGGGACGAGCGGGAGTATTTTCTCGGCGCGCAAATCCTGCGGGAGCTTGGCGTCAAGAGTCTGCGCCTGCTGACCAACAACCCGGACAAGGTGTATCAGCTCTCCGAGTTTGGGCTGGAAATATCTGAACGCGTTCCGATTCAGATGGCGGCAACGGCGTATGATCTGTTCTATCTGAGAACCAAGCAGACACGGATGGGCCATATTTTGAAATATTAACAAAGAAAGAGGTACTTAAATATGAAAAACCTTCGAGGGAAAACTGGTCTCCAAAAGCATCAAGGTGGGCATCGTAGCCGCCCGGTTCAATGAATTCATCACCTCCAAGCTCCTCAACGGTGCGCTGGACGGCCTGCTGCGGCACGATGTAAACGAAAATGATATCCATGTGGCGTGTCCCCGGTGCCTTTGAGATCCCGCTGGTGGCGGCGAAGATGGCAAGGAGCGGCAAGTATGACGCCGT
>VOFC01006325.1_pt1 | contig 60049 bp, 78 predicted proteins | sample 5384161 | NCBI WGS metagenome assembly VOFC01 (sample SAMN12384722, study PRJNA508395) | human gut metagenome | isolation source: healthy gut B | host: Homo sapiens
CGCGGAAAGCGCCACACACATTCCCGACAGAGACATGGCTTTTCCCAATTCCATGTGCAGGTACTTGTTCATGATCTTTGCCACGATATCCAGCCCGCCGGAGGATGCATTGCGGTTGAACAAAATACTCAGCCCGATGCTGACCACCAGAATATAGCACAGCACGTCCAGCTCCTGACTGCCGGTCATCGAGCCGAACTCCGGGAACAGCTTTTCAAACAGCCCCAGAAACACCGGCAGCAGCACACTGGTGTATACGGTCTTTGCGCCAAATTCTCTGCCGCAGGTAAAGAACCCGATGATGAGAAGCACGACGTTCAGGACCATCGTAATGACCGACAAGGGCAGCGGCACAAAATTGGACAGCACGATGCCAAGGCCGGAAATGCTGCTGACGGATGTATGGCTCGGCACCAGAAAAAAGAAAACGCCCGCCGCAATGATCGCCACCGCCCCGGTCAGGACTGCCGTCTCCCTCAGGACTGCGCCGGTCTTTCCTTTTACATCACTCATCTTTGTCCCCTAAAATCAAATTTGTTTCACCGATCTCCTCATCTTTGTCGATGCATCTTATGTGCGTTGTGCTTTGGCTCACACGACCAACGTTTTACTCAATTTCGATCAGATTCGGGTTCTCAGGCAAAGCCTTCGTCTGCTGAGGAGCAGGCAGCTCGACGTACAGGACACCATCCTCGAACTTTGCGTGGATGTCTTCCTTCTTCACATCGCCCACATAGAAGCTGCGGGCGCAGGTGCCGGAGAAAGATTCGCGCCGCAGATAGCGGCCCTCTTGATCCTTTTCATCATTGCTGTGGCTGCGCACTGCCTGAATGGTCAGGTAGCCGTCGTTCAGTTCCATCTGAACGTCTTCCTTCTTGCAGCCCGGCAGATCAACAGCTACTTCGTAGCCATTGTCCGTCTGTTTGACATCGGTCTTCATCATGTTTGCACCACGCTTACCAAAAGGCACCACGAGCCTCACGGTTCATCATACGTTCCAGTGCAGCGTCATTCCAGAACGGATCGAAGAAATCATCGAACAGGTTTTCATGGAAAACAGTCGGCATAAGCATAAATCATTCCTCCAATCCCGGCGTTCGGGTCGGGGCAAAAAATCTGAAGCGTCCATTCAGAAGGGCTTTCCGGGGAGCCTAGCGGCTCTCCTTTTGCCCTTCCTCCTGAGCACGCCACTGTTATAGCACCGTTCATTAGCAGTGTCAATAGAAGAGTGCTAAAATTCATGAAAGAATAATACTTTTATAAAATCCTATGCAATCTTTTCGAAATTAAGTCGCATCATCGTGTTTTTATCATTTCTGCCGGTACATCGGCGTAGACAGATATTTCATGCCGTTGTCCGGGACGATGACCACGATGTTCTTTCCTTGATTCTCCGGTCTGCGGCCCACCTGCACCGCTGCGTGCAAAGCCGCTGCTGCCGATGTGCCCAGAAACAGTCCTTCCGCCCGCAGCACCTCATGGGCCGTTTCGTAGGCTTCCTCGGTGCGGACATTGATGCACGCATCGCTCCAGTCTGGCCGCAGATAGTCGGAAAGTGCGCTTTCCGGCACATCATACGCCGGCAAAACGCCATCTATGATCTGCGCATCCGGGTGCTCCGGGGTCAGGCGGGAGTCCGGATGGGGCTGCACCAGAACCACTTGCAGATTCGGGTTGCGGCTGCGCAGATAACTTGCTGTGCCAAAACCCGTGCCGCCGGTGCCCGCCATGCAGACCAGAATATCCACATGGCCTTCTGTATCATTCATTTCAACTCTTTGATTTCCGGGATGTTATATCTTTTTTACTCCATTCTCTGAATCACCGCACCCAGCCATCGGCACAGGGTATCGCCTGCCTGATTTGCGATCTCCAGCACGCGGGCGTGGCTATGCTTGACCGTCTGGATGCCGGTGGCCATGTTAGTGATGCAGCTGACGGCCAGCACCTTCATGCCCATGTAGTTGCAGACCATGGTTTCCGGCACGGTGCTCATGCCCACGGCATCGGCTCCCATCCCCGCAAAGGCGCGAATTTCAGCCGCCGTTTCATAGCAAGGGCCCATAAAGCCCATGTAAACGCCCTCCTTGTAGGCAATGCCCAGTTCATCGGCGGTCTGCTTGGCAAGGTTCCGCAGTTCCAGACTGTAAGGTTCGGTCATGTCCGGGAAGCGGGGGCCGAAGCGCTCATCGTTGGGGCCAATGAGGGGGTTCGTGCCCATCATGTTGATGAAGTCGGTAATGAGCATCAGGGTGCCCGGCGCAAACTCCCGGTTGATGCCGCCGCAGGCGTTGGTCAACACCACCTTTTCCACGCCCAACAGCTTGAACACATAGAACGGGTAGCAGACTTCCTTCATGGAGTAGCCCTCATAGAAATGGAAGCGGCCTTCCATGGCGTAGACTTCCGTGTCCCCCAGCTTGCCAGCCAACAATGCGCCTTTGTGTCCTGCCACCGTGGATACCGGGAAGTTGGGGATATCCTTGTAGGACAGTTCTTCCGTGTCCGTAAAGTCCGCGGTCAGCTTGCCAAGGCCGGAGCCCAGCACCACCGCGATCTTCGGGCGCTTTTTCGTGTGCGTCTTGATATATTCCGCACTTTCCAGTGCCTTTTCATAAAGATGTTCCATACCGTTCTCTCCTTTTCCCAAAAAATTCGATATACTCTCTGGGTTCAGTATATCGGATTTTTCAGGCCGATGCAAGACGCCCTCCATCGAGTCTTATTAAAAACCAAGGAGCAGATACTTCACATCACGAGTGTGTTGTATCTGCTCCTTGGTTCTCCGAATGTCTTATCTCTGGCCGATGTTCCACCGAAACAGCTCATATCCTTCCCGGATGTCCTCCGGCAGACGTTTCAAAGTCTCGTCCCGCAGTTCCTGCGGCATCCCGTAAAAAGCTTCGGCAATGCCGCCGGTGATGCAGGCAAGGGTGTCGCTGTCGCCGCCCAGAGAGACCGCATTGCGAAGTGCATCCTCAAAACTGGCGCTTTCCAGAAAAGCAATGATTGCTTCCGGCACAGTTTCCTGACAGGTCTCCACATGATGATAGGTCGGGCGTATTTCATCGCAGGTGCGGTTCAGGTCATAGCCGAAGGTCTGCTCCACATACTGTTTGATTTCCGGCTTGCTGCGACCGGTACGAGCCAGAAAAATTGCTGCCGACGTGGCCTGCGCGCCTTTGATGCCCTCCGGGTGGTTGTGGGTGACTTCAGCAGTCACTTTTGCCATTTCCAGCGTTTTGTCCAGCGTATCGAACAGCCAGCCCGCTGCCGACACCCGCATAGCCGAGCCGTTACCGAAACTGCCATAGGGATTCGGATTTTCTGCGTGCAGCCACCGGCGGAACATCCCGCCGTAACCGGCATGAGGGTATGTTTCGTCCCCACGCATCTCATGCTGCTTTGTTTCTTCAAATGTTCTCTCCGGGATGCCTTTACCTGCAATCAATCCCCGTGCCACCGCAACGGTCATGACCGTATCATCGGTGAAGTGCGATTTCTCGCTCAGCAGCGGAAAATCCTTGTGCTTGTAATTGTTGTGGTCAAATTCATAGGGACTGCCCACGATGTCACCCAAAATTGCTCCTAACATGGCTGTTTCCCCCCTTACCTATGATGCCGCTTCTGAAAATCAGCTTCGATCTGCTCTTTCCACTCCGCACCGATAGACGCGCAGCAGGGTGCTTCCCGCATCCGGGAAACCGTCTCGCTGACAACGTGGTAGTTGACCGCCACGCCCTGTGCGTCATTCTCGAACCGCACCGCCCGGTCAGCCCCGATGCCGAAGCGGGCAGCTTCCTTCACGGCGTCCATGTTGGCACCGAGGAACAGGAACTCCCAGCTGTACTGCTCTTTTTCCTGCTCGATCATCCGGCGGATCTTCTCATAGCTAAACCGCTTGCTGGCGTTTTCCAAGCCCGTCCGTGGTAATAACAAAGATGACCTTTTCGGCGCGCTCACTCTCCGGCAGATGGCGCTGAATGTTCACCATCTTCTCCATGCCATAACCAATGGCATCCAGCAGGGCCGTGCAGCCACGGACGTAATAGTCCTTTTCGGTCAGCGGTGCAACAGCCTTCAGTGGGAAACGGTCGTGCAGCAGCTGCACCTCATGGTCGAACAGGATCGTGGTCACGTTGGCTTCGCCCTCCTGCTCCTTCTGCCGGGTCAGCATAGCATTGAACCCGCCGATGGTGTCCTGCTCCAGCCCGCCCATGGAACCGCTGCGGTCCAGAATGAAAACAAGCTCGGTAAGATTTTTCTTCACAATAAATGCCCTCCGTTTTGTGGTGTATCGCTTTCGTTGGCAAAAGGATACCACAAACCGGAGGGCAAAAGGTCAACGGGCAGGCGACAAATCACGCACCCAGCTGTTCCTGATCGTATTCAAACAATAGCGTATTGACCTGATTGATGTTATAGATTTTGTGTTCCAGGCAATACCGCACGATCCAGTCCCGCTTGGAGCCATCGGAGAAGGCATAGCCTGCGCTTTTGAGCAGGTCGATGGTCTCATCTTCAGACAGATGCAGCCCCACCGCAAAGGCAAGCACCGTTTTCTTTTTGGGGTTGTAGTCCCGGTTGCACTGAATTTTGGAGAAATGCTGCCGGGAGATGTTGGACTGCTTGTACACGGTGGAGTCTTTCAGCCCCCGCTCGTCAATGAGCCGCAGCAGCCGAGTGGTGAAGCTCTCGCCAAGGTTGTCCATCAGGCTTTCCAGACTGCGGGCTGTCCTGGGTGCCGCGGCGGGTGCCGGAACTGCACCTAGCATCGGCAGGGCGGCATTTTCTTCCAGAAGTCTCCGCCGCTCTGACAATTCTCTGCGCCGACGGCCAAATCCGTAGCTTTCATCGTTCTGTGCTACATAGTGGTCGTCAATGTACTCCTCCACCGAGGCGAACAGCTTCCGGCTCACGGCCAGCGAGCCCCGGTCGTAAAGCACCAGATACACGGTCAGGTCGTGCTCCATGACGTACTGCGTGATGGTGTCCACCGCAATGCGGAAGGCCTGTTCCTTGGGGTAGCCATAGTTTCCGCTGGACAGCAGCGGAAAGGCCACGCTTCTCGCAGTGGTACTCTGCGGCTAATTTCAATGCGGAGTGGTATGCACCGGCTAATTATTCAGCTTCGCCGAACCCGCCGCCGTGCCACGCTGGGCAGACTGCATGGAAAACATATTTTGCGGGCAGACCGAATGCCGGAGTACACACGGCCTCTGCCCAAATCGCAGCGGCCGATGGCTTCACAGGAAGCGGTCAGCTCCTGCTCCCCTGCCGCCTGATAGATGGCGCGGCTGGTGCCGCTGCCCTGCAAAAGGTTCCGGTTGGCCGGGTTGACAATGGCATCCGCTGCCACTTTGGTGATGTCGTTGCGGATCATCAGAAACGGCATGGTGGTTCCTCCCTCACATGGTTTTCTTCATCCTATCACATCCGGCGGGGCGGCGCAAGTGGTGCTCTTGTTTCCTGTCCGCGCAGCTATTATAATAATAGGTATCGAAAGAAGGTGAGCTTCCTGCACGACATCTGGAATCCATGGCACGGCTGCGTCAAGTGCAGCGAGGGCTGCCAGAACTGCTACATGTATTTTCTCGACCGGATGCGGGACCAGAACGGAGCCGAGATCTACAAAACGAAAAGCGGCTTTTCCTATCCGCTCCAGAAAGACCGCACCGGACACTACAAGATCCAGAGTGGTGAGCAGATCCGGGTCTGCATGACCTCGGACTTCTTTCTGGAAGCAGCTGACCCGTGGCGGGTCGAGGCGTGGGACATCATGCGCCAACGCAGCGACGTGGTGTTTTTTCTGCTCACCAAACGGCCGCAGCGGGTACGGGAGTGCCTGCCGCCGGACTGGGGCAGCGGTTGGGACAACATCTTTTTCAACGTCACCTGTGAAAATCAGCGCCGCGCCGATGAGCGCATTCCCATTCTGTTTGACCTGCCCTTCAAGCACAAAGGGCATCATGTGCGCGCCCTTCATCGGGCCGGTGAGTATCCGGCAGTACCTTACCGCCGGGCAAATCGAGCAGGTCATCTGCGGCGGCGAAAACTACGATGGTGCCCGCCCCTGCAATTTCGATTGGGTCAAGTCTCTCCGGCAGGAATGCGTGGATGCCAACGTGACCTTCTGCTTTATCGAGACCGGCACCGTGTTCATCAAAGACGGTAAACGCTACCACCTGCCAAACAAGCAGCTGCAAAGCCGAATGGCCTGTAAATCCGGCATGAATTTTCAGGGCAGGCCCATTCATTTTGACCTCGTGGACGACTGGGGCTACCCCATCCCGCAGGAAGATCTCTATGTGCCTCATTTCCGCCGCGCAAACTGCGAGACCTGCGGCAGCAAGTTGATCTGCAACGGCTGCAGCGATTTGAAGCCGACCGCAAAAACCTCCCGCGGAAAATGATTATAAAAAAATAAAGGAATTCCGCGAACCAGCTATCAATACAAATGGAACTTATGGCTGATCTGATGTGCAATTTCATCCGGCAGCGGACGGAACCCGATGCAGGTCAGGGTCATGCCCTCTCCGTTTTCATCAAATTCTTCCGGCTCCAGCTCGGTGTGGCAGGCATCCCGGATAAGGAAGAAGTCTTTGTTTTCCACCAGTCCCAGTTCTTCGGCAATTGTTTTTGCTTTCAACAGCTGATTTCGATTCTTGGCCCCACATACGGTCTTGGTAAACGAACCATCGAACCATTCTTCATAGGTTGCTTTCTCCAACATGATTTCTGCCCGATAGCCGGTAATTTCTCCGTCTTTCTCGATGGGTTCCACGCCCTGTCCCATGCCGATGGGGTCGGTGAGGAATGCCAGCGAAGCATGGCAGCACTGCGCCGCCAGCTTACCGGGAGACATCTGCAGGTCTTTTCGGGCAATGATGAGTTGACGCATTTTTTCTCCTTCTTACGACAGCTTGATCTTCAAATCTGCCAGCAGATTCACCGCTTCCGGCAGGGAAAACTTTGCATCCTTCAGGCGGCTGCCCAAAATGTCCACCTTATAACCGGCGGCATCCCGGAAATCCGCCTTGCGCAGGTCACACTGGTAGAATTCCGTTTCGTGAAGTTCTACACCCTTGAAATTTGCCAGCTGCATCTCGCATTTGGCAAACATTGAGCCGACAATTTCGTTGCCATCCGAAAAGTCGAAGCGGTTAAAGTTCATTTCGGTGAAGGTGTTATATTTCAGACTGCACTCTTTCAGCGTGTGAATGGGGTCTGGGAAGGCACCGTTGGACATCAGCGGTGCCCACTCGATTTCCTGCAAACGGCAGTCCTCAAAATCCAGCGATTGCACCGAAGAATGAGTACTGCGCAGACCTGTGATCTCACACCGCACGAATTTGCACTCGTTCAGCGTGGTATGATCCAGTTCGCATTTGGTAAAGGAGCAATCCGCAAATACGCAGTCGGTAAAGTCGCAGTCCTCAAAAGTCTCCTCGGTGAACGACAGGTCAGCAAACCGTTCACCTTCACAATAACGCTCTGTCATAAAATTCTCCTGTCAGCGCAGTTCTTCCAGCAGAGCCGTGCAGCCTTCCAGCACATCCTGCCAGGTAGCTTCAAAGTCCCCGGTATACCACGGGTCGGCCACATCGCCGGGGCGGCGGGTATGATCCATCAGCAGAGACACTTTATGCTCCGGGTCGCTGCCCACAAAACGCGCCATGTTGCGCAGGTTGTTGTGATCCATGGCGATCAGGTAATCGTAGGTTTCGTAATCCCGCTGGGTCATCTGTCGGGCGATTTTACCCTCGCAGGAGATGCCGTGCTCGGCCAGTTTCCGCCGGGCGGGCGGATAGACCGAGTTGCCGATTTCCTCGGTGCTGGTGGCCGCGGATGCGATTTCAAACTGGTCAGAAAGCCCAGCTTTGGCCACCAAGGTCTTTCATTACAAATTCGGCCATTGCAAATGTTGCCGTGGCAGATAAAAAGCACTTTCGTCATACCAAAATATTTCCTTATATCGTATCATTTTGATTTTTGCACACATGCATGCAAAATTCAGTTCTGCTTCAAGAACTCCCGCAGCACATCCTCTGGGCGGGGTGTATGGTTCGGGTACTTTTCCCGCAGCGGTGCGGCGGCACCATCCATAATGTAGGGCACACCCACAATGTCCAGCATCGACACATCGTTATAATTGTCGCCAAAAGCCATCACATCGGCAAGGGCGATGTCCAGCGTCTTGCAGATGCTGCGCACACCGATGCCCTTGTTGGCAAAGGTGGTGTCGATCCAGTACGGCCCTGCCACAGCGCAGTTCGCCTCTTTCCATCGTGGGACAAACCGTTCCGTGTAAGATTCTACGCCTTCGTGCAGATACACCGATACTTTTGTGATCTCCTCCGGCACCTCAGACGGGGCATGAATGATCTGATAGTTGTTCCCGATGAACTGATGCGCTGGAGCATTCCCAGACCCCGCTCCATCAGGTATGCAGTATTCTGGCCGGAAAGCATCACTTCGCCCTGCCCGTCGCTGCGGGTCCACAGGTCGTTGGCGATTTCTTCGGCCAGCGTACGCGGCATCGGATTCTTGGCGATGCACTGTTCGTCCTTATAGATCACGCCGCCGTTCTCACAAAGAAACACACAGCAGTCTGCCACCGGTGCAAAGAGCTTGTACAGGCTGGTATACTGCCGACCGGATGCCAGGCAAAACAGAATGCCGCGCTGATGCAGCTCCCGTATCTGCTCAAAGATCTCGTCTTCCAGTTCCTTTTTGCCGTATTGCAGCAGCGTACCGTCAATATCGCTGCAAATCAGTTTGATTGACATTTTCCGTCCTCATTTTTCAAGATAATTTTAGGCAATTCCCCGGCATCCAGAACACGGACGCCTTCGTCCATCAGCATCTTGGCAAAAACGCCCTGTCCGGGAATCTTTGTCCCGGAAAACGTTCCGTCGTAGATTTCCTTCACGCCGCAGCTGGGACTGCGGGATTGCAGGATGGCAAGCTCCACCCCATTTTCTTTTGCGATGGCAAGGGCCTTGGCTGCGCCCGCTCGGAACTCCCGGTCTACATTGGTGCCCTCTTTGTTCGTGACAACGCCCTGCACGATTTCCGCCGGGCACCGCGGTGTGGGCAGGCCGCCCAAAACCTCCGGGCAGACCGGAACCACCTGATATCCCCGCGCAAAATCACAGACCGCCTGATTGTAATTGTTTCCGCCGCTGTATTTGCAGTTTTCGCCCAGCAGGCAGGCGCTGACCAGAATCTTCATTGTTGCGCGCTCCGTTTTTCAGATACTGAATCTTTTCCCTATTCTACCACGCTTTTGGGCATTGAAAAAGAGGATTCTGCTTTTTTTTCCTATCCCCATACCGGGAGGTCCGCCGTAATCTTTTCTAATTCCTGTGCAAGAAACGTCAGTCTTTCCCTCAGATGGTTGTTATGCGGTGCATTTCCGTTCAGCAGATAGTCCGTTCTGACATTCAGGCAGGACGAAAGATCCTGCAGCAACTCAATCGAGCAGCAGCGGTTTCCCGTTTCAACTTTTGCAAGATGGTTCGCACTAACATTCAGCATTATACTCAACTGTTCCTGTGTAATCCCCTTCTTTTTTCCGCAAATCGCGGATACGTCCGCCGAATTCTTTTTGCATCAAATCGCATTGTTCAATCCTTTCCTTTGCGCCGAAAACACAAACAGGCCGAGACTCCTTTTCCGAGTCCCGGCCTGTTTTCAGCTTGAAAATGCACAATACTTGAAAAAGACAAAGTTTTCGGCTAAAATGGAATCATAAGAAAAATCGGCCGAGATTGGAAGCAGGTGATCAATATGAGTTACATTACAAGAAGTCTTGAGAAAGTTGTGCAGCAGGTCACGCAGGAATATCCGGTTGTGCTTGTGACCGGCCCCCGGCAGGTAGGAAAAACAACTATGCTGCAAAAGCTCATGGAAGGAACTTCCCGTGGATATGTTTCACTGGACGATTTGAACGAGCGGGCACTCGCAAAAAATGATCCAGAATTGTTTTTGCAGCTGCATAAGCCGCCGGTTCTGATTGATGAGGTTCAATATGCACCGGAACTATTTACCTATATCAAAGTCTATGCAGATACTCACCATGAGCCGGGTGCCTTTTGGCTGACCGGGTCACAGGTGTTCAAGCTGATGCACGGGGTACAGGAATCACTTGCCGGGCGTGTTGCAGTGCTGTCAATGACTTCTCTTTCGCAGTCAGAAATAAACGGTGCAGATACCGAGCCATTCCGTGTAGATTTGGACGCTCTGCTGAACCGCGAGGAAAAAGCTGTGCCCGCAGATACCAAAGATATCTTTGAGCGTATCTATCGGGGCTCCATGCCCGCTATTGCAAGCGGAAAAAATACCAACAGCCAGATTTTTTACAGCAGCTACCTTTCTACCTATATTGAACGCGACGTAAAAGAGCTTTCAGATGCCATCGATGCGCTGAAATTTCTGCGTTTCATGACAGCGGTTGCAGCGCGCTGCTCCCAGATGCTGAATGTTGCCGAAATTGCACAGGATGCGGACATCAATCAGAAGCAGGCAAAAGATTGGCTGCACGTTCTGGAAACACTGGGTATCATCTTCTATCTGCACCCCTATTCCAATAACCTTCTGAAGCGTTTGGTAAAAACCCCAAAGCTCTATTTTTATGATACGGGATTGGTCTGCTATCTGACCAAGTGGAGCAGTGCAGAGGTTCTGGAGTATGGTGCCATGAACGGTGCAATCCTCGAAAACTATGTTGTTTCCGAAATTGCGAAGACCTATCTGAATACCGGCAGTGAGCCGTTTTTGTACTACTACCGCGACAAAGATGCAAAAGAGATTGATATTGTTCTGGAGCAGGATGGTGTTCTGAATCCCATCGAAATCAAAAAGACCTCGAATCCCGGCACCGAATTGACGAAGGTGTTCTCTTTGCTGGACAAAGCCTCTGTCCCACGTGGGAAAGGTGCTATCGTCTGCATGAAGCCAAAAGTCGGCATCATAGATCGAGATAACTATATCGTTCCGATTTGGATTATCTGAATGGTATCTTCCTCATCCGGGCAGACCCGGAGCAGCAAGTCCACCTCCAACGACTGCATAAAATACGCTTCCAGCCGTGTGCGCTCATCCGGTTCGTCCTCCGCATCGGAAGAGAAAGGATCAGGTTCACTCCCCTCGGTTTTATTCCACTCAGTCTTATTTCCTCGTGATTTTGCCGCCTCCGGCTGCGCTGAATCCGCGGCTCCGGAACCGTTCTTTTCACGATTCTGGAATCGCGGGTCTGCAAAGTTTTTGACGTAAATCAGATTGGGTTTTCCCAGCCCGCGCTGTTTGCGCTCAATCAGTCCAAACTTTTCCAATTCCCGGAACAGTTTGGTAGCCTTGTTGTCTGCGCAGCCCAGTGCATCCATCACTTCCTGCACAGGAAAAATGATATACACTCCCCCCTGCTCATCCAGCCATCCGTTTTTCACGGACAGGCTCATGCGGTCCAACAGGATGCCGTACAGCGTTTTGGCATCGGTGGACAGGTTCTTGAATTTTATGTCCCGGAATAAAATTTTGGGCACCCGGAAATACGAGAACATCTCGCCCGACTGCCCACAGAAATAGTCAAACATCCTGACTTCCTCGCTTGTTCTGCCTTGTCACATCCTTGACACCTCCGTTCGTAGTATGATGAAATATGTATGACTATCGTTATTTTTCTTTACAAAGACGGCCTGTCATGCTACAACAGCCGCATCTACGGCCACCGGACAACAGGAAAGGAGTATCTTATGGCCAAAACTGCCGACACCATTGCCATCTATTCCCGCAAATCCCGCTACACCGGCAAGGGCGAAAGTATCGGAAATCAGATCGACCTCTGCCGCGAATATATCCGCACTCACTACGGAGATGCCGCCGCGGAACATGCCGTTGTCTTTGAGGACGAGGGCTTTTCCGGCGGAAACCTGAACCGCCCGGACTTCAAAAAGATGATGACTGCGGCCAAGGAACGGAAATTCAAGGCCATTGTGGTCTACCGTCTGGACCGCATCAGCCGCAACATCAGCGACTTTTCCAGCCTGATTGAAGAACTGGGACGGCTGGGCATCGACTTTGTGTCCATCCGTGAAAGTTTTGACACGTCCAGCCCCATGGGCCGCGCGATGATGTACATCGCATCCGTGTTCAGTCAGCTGGAACGTGAGACCATCGCGGAGCGCATCCGGGACAACATGCACGAGCTGGCAAAGACCGGGCGCTGGCTGGGCGGCACGACCCCCACGGGCTACGCTTCCGAGAGCGTCAAGAGCATCACGGTGGACGGCAAGACCAAAAAGGCCTGCAAGCTCAAGCTGCTGCCGGACGAAGCAGAGATCATCTACAAAATTTTCGACCTCTACGAGCAGTACGATTCTCTGACCATGACCGAGACCGAACTGCTGCGGCAGGGCATCAAAACAAAAAACGGGCGTTCGTTCACCCGGTTTTCCATCAAGTCGATTTTGCAGAATCCTGTCTACCTGATTGCAGACAAGGACGCCTATCAGTATTTTGTGGACAATGAGGCAGAACTGTTCGCCCCGGAGTCCGATTTCGACGGTGTGCGCGGCGTGCTGGCCTACAACCGCAGCGATCAGGAAAAAGGCCGTGCTACGGTCTACAATCCCATCAGCGAATGGATCGTTTCGGTGGGCGAACATCCCGGCATCATCTCCTCGAACCGGTGGATCCGGGTGCAGGAATCGCTGGAGCGGAACAAATCCAAATCCTACCACAAGTCCCGCGGCAACGAAGCTTTGCTCACCGGTCTGCTGTGGTGCTCCTGCGGCAGCCGGATGTACCCGAAGGTCACCGGGCGCAAAACTGCCGACGGGCAGGTGGTCTTTCCCTATATGTGCAAACTGAAGGAGCGCAGCCGGAGAGAGTTATGTAATGTCCGGAATGCCAACGGCAATTTGCTGGATGCTGCCATCTGCGAGCAGGTCAAGCACCTTGCCGACCATTCCAGCGACTTTATGAAGCAGTTGGAAAAGGCAAAGTCCGCCCACGCAAGCAACCGCTCCGAGTTTGAGACCAAGCTTTCCACCCTGCGCAAAGAGCAGGCCGAGACGCAGCGGAAGATCAATGCCCTGATCGATTCCTTGGCTGACTTCAGCGACAGCACCGCTGCTGTCCACCTGAAAAAGCGCATTGAGGAGCTGAACGGGCAGGATGCCGCCCTGAGCTCCCGCATCCGGGAATTGGAAAGCCTCACCGACAGCGGTGTTCTGGACGGCATCGAGTTTGACGTGATGCGTCAGCTGCTGACCGTGTTCCACGACAACATCGACGATATGACCGTGACCCAAAAGCACGTGCCGCCATCCGCACCGTGGTGCGCAAGGTGGTGTGGGACGGCAAGGTGGCACATGTGGTGCTCTTTCGGTTCACCGGAGGATGAGATCGACTGGACCGCCTTCCCGGTAGACCCGGAAGAGGACGAGAATGACCCCGAGGGCGGTGGAGATGGTTCCGATTCTCCATCCGGCGTTCGCTCGGGTGAGGATAGCATTCTCAATGCATCTGCTGGCATAGGTCGCAAACCGCGCCTTGCGGGTGGTGTCAAAGGTATCCACGGCCTTCATCAGCCCAATGGTTCCAATTGAGATCAGGTCCTCCTGGTCGCCAGGCTGGGCGTAGTATTTCTTTGCCACATGGGCCACCAGCCGCAGGTTGTGGCGAATGATCTTCTCCCGCGCACTCCTGTCCCCCGCCCGCAGGGCCGCAAAGGCTTCGATCTCCTCCCGTGCACTGAGCGGCTTTGGGAAACTCCCCGCTTCCAGATGCAGCGCCAGCACCAGAAATTTTGTAGCGAAAAATTGCAGCAGCGTTAATAGCATACACAGCACCCCCTGGTGCTACTGTATGCTGTTGGAAGATCACAAAGTATTCCTCCGAATCCGGAGCGCAGGGATGGCATTCTGCAATTTTCCTGCGGGTTCGTTCGTATTAAGGATAAGGGACCGAATTTTGTTGGTAAAACGGAGGAACCATTATGGCGATCTTTGAAAAGACCATTCAAAACAAAAAATTTGATCAGCTGCTCTGGAAGTTGGAAAACGAAATTCCGCCAGCAGCTGGTCGGCAGAGCTGGAAGCCGGAAGTGATTTCAAAGAGGGCGATGCCCGGTGCAGCGTCCGCGTCTTTGAACGGTACAGCGTGATGGGCGGTAATCGCCTGAGTCTGACGCTGACCATGTTTCAGAACGGGGACAGCCCGATCCGGTTATCCGCCATCACCGCAGGCGGCAGTCAGGCGGTGTTCTTCAAAGTGAACACCCTTGGAGAGGAATCCTTTTTGGAGGACGTAAAGGGACTGCTGGAAAAATTTGGGAGGAGTAAGATGTTTTTCGCTGGATTTGATCTGTTGTTCAGCATCCTGTTTCCCATCCTGTTCCTTGTGGTTCTGGGCATGATCCTGTATGCCATCATCGGAAATATCCGCACCTGGAATAAAAACAACCATTCGCCGCGGCTCACCGTTCCGGCAGCGGTGGTGGCAAAGCGCACGGAGGTCTCTCATCACCACACGGACAACACGATGATGCATACGTTTACCACCTATTATGTGACCTTTCAGGTAGAGAGCGGCGACCGCATGGAGCTTACCGTAGACGGCTCAGAGTATGGAATGCTTGTGGAGGGCGACATTGGAAAGCTGAGTTTTCAAGGCACCCGCTATCTTGGGTTCCAGCGGAACTGAGTGTTTCTGCACTGCTGCCCAACTGGATGAATCGTAAGTTGAACAAGGCAGGATTACACAAAAAAAAACATCTGCTGCCCCTTTGCCGGACGTGACAATCTCCGGCACGGGACAGCAGATGTTTTCTTTTTTACGATGCAGTCAGATTCACTCCGCAATGGGCATGGTCTGGTAGAACCAGTCCTCAATGGCCTTGCGGGTCCGGGCGAAGAACTGCTTCACCGGGCAGGCAGCGTCGCGGGCTTCCTGCTCCAGATCCGTACCTGCGGGGAAATTGCGGATGACGGTATAAGCCACCGACTGCGGCGGCAGCGACATCATCACGGCAGTGTCGTGCACTACACAGATCTGCTCCCCCACTGCAAGGGTAGCGGGATCAGAGGTGGTCTTTTCGTCATGGTCCTGCCACTGGGTGCGCTCAGTGATCACCATTTCATAGGTCTCCTGCCCCTCTGCGGTCACCAGTACAGACTCCACCGTACCGTCCGCAGCGCGGCTGATCTCTTCTACCGTACCATAGTAGTAGAGCCGCTCCGAAAACAGTGCCGAGGCAGTGGGCAGTGCACTGACACTGAGCAACAGCACTGCAAGCAGACAAAAGAACGAGCGATAGGTCTTTTTCATAAAAAGCCTCCATTATTCATGTTGAAGCGGAGCACCCGCCGCATGGCGCTCCCGGATGCCTTATTCTAACACAACTCTTGTCGGATTTCTATATCCAGGCTTAACCGGCGGAAAAATATCGCAAAAATCGCGTCATAACCCTCTCAGTCATCGCTGGCGGCTCCCCCGAGGGGGGAGCTTTATTTGTGCTGACCGGATCTGGCGTCGTTTTGCCTGAGAAAAAGCAAGCCCGGAAGGCACACAGACCTTCCGGGCTTGCACTTTTGGTGATGCGCTGTGCGCATCTCAGACTACTTTACAGCTGGCAGGCGGTATCGTAGCCGGTACGGATGGCGTTGGAGATATCTGCAGCCTTGCCTGCGGCATCGCCGATGGAGTACACCGGGATGTTGGCAGTTTCCAGCGCAGCAGCGTCAAACTCATTGGAGCGTGCGCCCATAGCCAGCACGATGTAATCGCAGGGGATGGTCACCTCTGCGCCGTCCTTGTTCTCACAGACAACGGCATCCATGCGGAATTCCTTGACCTTGTGGCCGGGGTACTGCTCCACACCGTAGGTCTTGTAGTTTTCCAGCAGGGTAGGCAGAATGGTGGTGCTCTCGCCTGCTGCGATCTTGTCCATCATCTCGATGACAGACACCTTGCAGCCCCGGGCAGCCAGATACTCTGCGGTCTCGCAGCCCACCATGCCGCCGCCGATGACAGCCACGGTGCCGTAGACCTGCTGCTCACCAGCCAGCACCTTCCAGGCATCGGCCACATTCACGCCGTCAATGCCGGGGATGCGGGGTGCGGCGCTGTGGGCACCCACAGCGTTGATGACAGCCTCAAAACCGGCCTCCTTCAGCTGCTCTGCCGTGCAGGTCTGTCCCATGCACAGGTGCACCCCGGCATTGCAGACCGCGCGGATCAGATCCTGTGCGGCGCGGCGCATCTCCTCCTTGCGGGGAGGCACGCAGGCGATGTTCAGCTGACCGCCCAGAGAGGTGGACTTCTCAAACAGGGTCACATCGTGACCGCGCAGGGCTGCCACACGGGCAGCTTCCAGACCGGCAGGGCCGCCGCCCAGAACAGCCACCTTCTTTTTCTGTGCGGCAGGCTGGATGCTGCGGCTGTTCTCATAGCCATTTTCGGCATTGAGCACGCAGGACAGGAACTGGCGGTTCTGGATGGCATCGGTGCAGCCCTTGTTGCAGCTGATGCAGCGGCGAATATCGCAGGCCTTACCGGCAGCGATCTTTGCGCCCCAATCAGGGTCTGCCAGCAGCGGACGGCCAACAGCCACCATATCAGCCATGCCGCTCTCGATGACACGCTCTGCCATCTCGGCATCCACGATACGGCCCACGGCGCTGACCGGCACGTTGACAGCCTTTTTGATGTCCCCGGCGATCCTGACAAAGAAGCCGTAGGGCTGCACACCCATGGGAGGAATGGTATCGGCCATGTTGCCGGTGTGGTTGGCCTGGGCAACGTGGAACATATCCACGCCGTCCTCCACCAGCCACTGGGCGAACTGCACCGCATCGGCCTCGTCGATGCCGCCCTTGCCGCGCTGCGGGGTGACGATGGACAGCTTGTAGTCAATGATCATCCCCGGCACAGCCTTGCGGATGGCCGGGTCAGCATCCGGGCAAAGCGAACCCGGTTCTCCAGACTGCCGCCGAACTTGTCGGTGCGGTGGTTCATCCGGGTGGAGCACAGGCAACCGTTCAGGCGGTCGCCGTGGATCTGAATGACGTCCACACCGGCCTTCTGGGCACGCACTGCGCAGGCGCACATCTTATCGATGATGGACATCAGCATCTCCTCGCTGGCCTCATCGGTAAAGAACATCATGTCGTGGTGCAGGCGCTGACGCATCTCGTCAAACTTCTTCTGCATAAACAGGCTGTTGATGGCGTCCACATCGTACTCCGGGTGGAAGATCTGGACGCCCAGCTTGGTGCCGTAGGCGTGTACGCTGTCGGCCAGTGCCTTGAAGGCAGGGATCTGGCTGTCGTCAAACAGCTTGGGGGTGGGAGAAAAGCTGTTGATGGGTGCCACATCGCCCAGAACGATGTAACCCACGCCGCCCTTGGCCAGGCGGGTGTAAAAACCCATGTCCTGCTCGCTGATCATGCCGTTTTCTCGTAGCCGGTGGTCAGCGGGGGAACATGATGCGGTTTTAAAGGTCTGTCCGCCCACCACGATGGGCTGCAGGATCATGTTTTCCATACAAATGCCTCCTTACAGATGTGCTTTGATGAATGCGGCGGTCTTTTCCTCCACGGCGGCACGGGCGGTCAGCGTGGCAAAGTTGTGTCCGCCGCCTGCAATGGTATCCACCTCGGGTGCGGTGTACACCCTCGGCATAGCGGCTGCAGGTGCCCTCGTCCACCAGACGGTCATCGTCGGCGCGCAGCAGAAGCACCGGGCCGTTGTAGCCCTTGGCCTCGGTAAAGGGATCGGGGTGCTTGGCCATCTCATAGTTGAAGGCCATCTTGTAGCACAGTCCCTCCATGTCGGCGTAGTCCTTGCCGGTCTGGGTCACACCGTCGGCGCGCTGGGCGCAGCCGAACCACATCCCTGCGCCCGGGCACAGCAGGATCAGGCCGTGGGGCTGGATCACCGGAGCGCAGGAGGCAGCAATGTAGCCGCCCATGCTCTGGCCGGAGAGGAACATCTTTTCGCTGTCCACATAGGGCTGCTGGGCTGCCCATGCAAAGATATCCTGTGCATCGGTGTGCAGGCCGTCAAAGCTCATATCCTCGAACTCGCCGTCGCTCTCGCCGTTGCCGTAGAAATCAAACCGGGCGCTGCCGATGCCCTGCGCTGCCAGAGCGCGGGACAGGTGGGTGTACATGGACTTGTAGCCGCTGCAGCTGCCGGCAAAGCCGTGCAGATGCACCACAAAGGGTACCTTGCCCTCCGTATCAGGCAGGGTCACGATGCCGCGCAGGGTGTGGCCATTGCGGTTTTTAAACTGGACCTGTAAGATCTTCATGGTTTACTTGCTCTCCTTTGCGGCGCGGCGGCTCTTCAGCTCTGCCAGCATCTCGGCCGTCTTCTGCTTGGTCAGGGGGATAGACGAAGAACAGGATGGCCACTGCAATGCCGTAGCCCAGGAAGTAGATGCCGGTGCAGCTCTTCCAGATGGCGTTCACAACACCTGCGGTCTGCACAGCGCCTGCGGTGACGTTGTAGCCGATGGCACCCAGCACAAAGTTGGACAGGCTGCCGGAGATGGCGCTTGCGAGCTTGCGGAAGAAGGAGTAGGTGGAGTAGACGATGCCCTCGTTGCGCTCGCCGGTCTGCAGCTCATGGTAGTCGATGGCATCGTTGACCATGGCCCAGATCAGCACCTGCATACCGGAAGCGCCCAGGTAGCAGATGCCGTTGATAACGATGAAAGCCACGGGGTTATGGATGGGGAAGAAGAACAGGATGCCAAACACGACGGCAGCAAAGCCTGCGCCCATGCAGCACCACTCCTTCTTGCCGAGCTTGTTGGCCAGAGGCTGGGTGATGGCAAAGGACAGCACAGCGTACAGAACGCTGAGCATACCGGAGACGGCCTGAATTTTAACGTTGCCGAAGAAATCCTTGTACAGGTAGGTGTTCAGGCCGTTGACCACGGATGCGCCGATCATGCCGGTCAGGCTGAAGAACATCACGCCCAGCAGGGCTTTGTTGTGGGAGATCTCTTTGAGAACGTGCAGGTAGTTCAGCTTTTCGCCCTGCGGACGCTCAGGCACTTCCACACGCTCCTTGCACCACACGCAGGTGATCTGCAGGCACAGCAGGCCCAGCATGGCGCAGATGCAGGCCAGCATCAGGAAGCGGCCAGCCACAGGCTGGTTGTCCACATACAGGAACAGGGGGCCGACCATGACCATGACGGTCATAAAGATGGTGCCGCCCAGGCTGCGGTAACGGGACAGGGCGGTGCGCTGGCTCACATCATCGGTCATCACGCTGGACAGGGTGCCGAAGGGCACGTTGACGCAGGTGTACAGTGCCTCATACAGCACATAGGTGATGAACATGTAGGCCAGACGCAGGCCGTAGCTGATGTTGCCCACATTGACAAAGGCCAGCACACAGAGCACTGCCATGGGGAACGAGAAAGCGCGGATCCACGGGATGAACTTGCCGCCCTTGGTGGCCTTGCGGGGAGTCCACGATAGCGCCGATGATGGGGTCGTTGACGGCATCCCAGATCTTGGTGATCAGCAGCAGGATACCCACATGGAAGGGGTTGACCTGCAGGATCAGGGTGTAGAAGATCGACAGATACATGGCGCGGTACTGCTCCGTGAAGCAGCAGCCCAGATCGCCCAGTGTATAGCCGATCTTGTCCTTCATGGAGAAGGGCCGAACGGTCTTTTTCTGGTCCATTGCGTTTTATCCTCCTTAAAAAAAACAGATGAAACCACGAGGCTTTTCACACAAGCCTCTTCTCTTCGATTGCATTATACGTTAATTTTGCGTCAAAGCATATCCAAAAAATGATTGAAAACTATCGCAAATTGATGTATTATGCAATTATGACAGTTGTACTTTTCAGTTGTGTACAACAAACTGTCGCATCTGACAGTTCCACGGAGGGAATTTTGGTGAATTATACAGCCAAACGTTATCTTTTTTGAACAAAGCACGGTTCGGGAATTCTTTTCCGGCGCGTATTATGACCTGTTTCTGGTCATGCGGGGCAGCGGTGTGTTCCGGTGCAGCGAAGTGGTGCTGCCCGCCCAGCAACAGAATCTGATCATCCTCAAGCCCGGGCAGGGCGGCAGGCTGGAATATGCCGGAGCCTACGGCCCACTGGAGATCATCCGGGTGCAGTTGTCTCCCCAGATGCTGGCGCAGTTGTCGGATGAGGACACTGACTTTGAAAAAAGCTTCAATGTGGTGCCCTTCCGGCAGGTGGCTGTCCGGCCGGACATCCAGATCTATATGCTGCTGAAGAATCTTGCCCGGAAGCTGCTGGTGCTCCCCCAGGAGAGCAGTCAGTTCGGTGCGGCGGCGTTCGAGCACGGCATCCTGCAAATGTTCGTGGTACTGGCGCTGCGTGCCTGCATCCATGCCGAATTCCACACCGCTTCGGTCAGCCGCCACCACCTGATGCTGGACGAGGTATTCCTGTTTATTCAGTCGCACCTCACCGAGGAACTGACGCTGGAGCGTCTGGAAAAGGAGTTTTTCGTCTCCCGGGAGCACATTGCCCGGGAATTCAAGCGCCAGACCGGCCAGACCGTGCACCGCTACATCGTAAAGGCCCGGCTGGATCGCTGCTGCACCCTCATTGAGCAGGGCCTCCCCATCACCGAGGTGTACAAGACCAGCGGCTTCGGGGGCTACAACCACTTTTTCCGCGCCTTTAAAAAGGAGTACGGTATGACCCCCAAGGAATATTTCAGCACCACCCGGCAGGATGCCCGGGGATGAACCTTTGCAAAAGAAGTCCCGGCGGCAATTTTTGTGCAGGCTGAAACGTATTTTATATAAAACGGCAGCTGCCGTTTTTCAACGAACGATCTCCATTACAGACAGGAGGAAAGCTCTATGAAATTTTCTGCTGATTATCGTGCCCCTTGCGCTGGATGCCCTGCGAGGCAGATGGAAGACAGCTGTTCTGGCCGGACTGATCGCCAGTTTGCTGAGCGCCAACATTGTGAGCAGCTCAGACAGGGTCATCTCCAACATGAGCCAGAACGCCAACGGCGACACCCCAGGGTTTGCCGGGCTGTTTTCCACCGGCAGCGGCGGCGTGCTGGCGGTTCTTGTGGTCTGCATCCTTGCCTGGGCAGTGTTCACCTTCATCGTGAGCGGTGCGGTGCGGCTGGGCTACGCCCGGTTCAACCTGAACCTTGCAGACGGCAGGGACGCTGCCCTCTCCGACCTCGCTTCCCAGAAGCACCGCCTGTGGGACGGCTTCTGCATGAATTTCCTGCAGGGACTTTATGTGGCGCTCTGGTCGCTGCTGCTGTTCATCCCCGGCGTGGTAAAAGCCTACAGCTATGCCATGACCCCCTATATCATGGCCGAGCACCCCGGCCTGACGGCCAACGAAGCCATCACTGAATCCCGGCGCATCATGGACGGCAACAAGTGGCGGCTGTTCTGCCTCGATCTCAGCTTTCTGGGCTGGGAGCTGCTCTGCACCCTGCCCATGCTGATTGGTTTCTCTCTCGTCTTTGCCTTCACCCGCTCGGCGGATACGGTCCTCGTTCCGCTGATCCTGCTGTCCATCCCGCTGAGCGCCGGCTTTTTCTTTCTGCACCCCTACGAGGAAGCGGCCTGGGCGATCTTTTACCGGGATATCACCGCCGCACCTTCTGACACCGAGGAAATCTGAGAATGAAACATACCGCCTGCTATCACCTGCCCGGGCTCTTCGAGTTCTACGAGCTCTACCGCCTGTTCCTGCCCCTGTTCCGGGAGCACCGGGAATATTTTTATGACTGGTGCGAGATCGGCTCCATCTACGGCGCGCCGCCGGACTGCATCTGGGGCGGGGGCCGCGTGGAGGCCGGGGAGCACTCCCCCCGCCGAAGTTCTGGCCCTGACCCAGGAATACGGCATCTCTGCCCGGCTCACATTCAGCAATTCCCTGCTCCGCCCGGAGCACCTCTCAGACCGGAAATGCAACGCAGTGTGTCAGCAGTTTGCCCAGCGGGGCACTGTGCAGAATGGGGTCATCGTTCACTCCGAGCTGCTTTTGAACTACCTGCAGCAGCATTACCCGGAGCTTTATCTCGTATCCTCCACCACCAAGGTCCTGACGGATCTTCAGGCGTTTCAGGCAGAGGTCCGGCGGCCGGAGTTCCGGTATGTCGTACCGGACTTCCGGCTGAACAAGGCCTTCGATGCCCTGGATACGCTCTCCCAGCCCGAAAAGGACAAGGTAGAATTTCTCTGCAACGAGTGCTGCTGGTTCGGCTGCACCGAGCGCAGGCGCTGCTACGAAGCCGTCAGCCGCAAAAATCTGGGGGAGGTCTGCGAACATCAGTGCACCGCCCCCGGCGCGCAGGAGGGCTACCGCTTTTCCAAGGCGATGGAAAACCCCGGGTTCATCGGCACTGCGGACATCCGGGAGCGCTATCTGCCATTGGGCTTTTCCAATTTCAAGCTGGAAGGGCGCGGGCTGGGCAGCGCGCTGGTGCTGGAGTTTCTGCTCTATTATCTGACCCGGCCGGAGTATCAGATCCACGTCCGGGAGGCGATCTATCTGGACAACATGCTGGACCTCTTTTAAGGGTTGCGCCACCGGCGCAATGTGGTATAATCAGCATAACAGAGCACCCGCAAGCGGCGCTCTGTTCCGTCCAATCAAGTCAGGAGGAGATCGTTATGGAATTCACTCAGCTTATTGCACAGCGGTATTCCTGCAAAAATTTTGGTGCAGGCAAGGTAGACGCTGCAGCACTCCACACCATTCTGGAGGCCGGTCGGCTGGCACCCACCGCCAAGAACACCCAGGAACAGCGCATCTACGTCGTTCAGTCCGAAGAGGGGCTGGCAAAGATCGATGCTGCCACTCCCTGCCGCTACGGTGCCCCCGTTTGTCTGGTGGTCGCCTATGACAAGAACCACACCTTTACTTACCCCGGCGAGCGGATGAACTCCGGCATGGAGGATGCCGCCATCGTGGCCACCCACTTGCTGCTGGGCGCTGCCAATGCAGGCGTAGACAGCTGCTGGGTCAACTTTTTGACCCGGACAAGCTGGCAAAAGCGCTGGGTCTGCCCGAAAACGAGGAGATCGTGATGCTCCTTGATCTGGGCCACGCTGCCGAGGGTGCAGGCCCCCTGCCCAACCACAGCTCCCGCAAGCCTCTGTCTGAAACCGTCACGTTCCTGTAACCATCACAGGGATGCAAAAAAGCCCCCGCACGCTGGTTTTCCGGCCAACATGCGGGGGCTTGTGTTTTATTCCAGTTTTTAGTTCTGCGGGTGGACGATATCCCGCCAATCCAGATCTCCACGCTCCAGACCGTGGATGAGCACCTCCGCGGTGGCGATGTTGGTGGCCAGCGGGATGTTATGCACATCACACAGGCGCAGCAGGGTCATCTCGTTGGGCTCGCTGGGCTTTGCGTTGATCGGATCGCGGAAGAACAGGAGCAGATCGACCTCATTGCAGGCAATGCGGGATGCGATCTGCTGATCACCGCCCTGAACACCTGCCAGAAAGCGCTGGATCTGCAGACCCGTTGCCTCAGAGATCAGCTTGCCGGTGGTGCCCGTAGCCACCAATTTATGCTGGCTCAAAATCCGGCAATACGCCGTACAGAACTGAACCATCAGCTCTTTTTTGGAGTCATGCGCAATCAGTGCAATCGTCATCGGTCAACCTCTCCTTTGTTTTGCCAGTGGGCGTTTTCTTGCATATATCATAGTATCACAGTTTCCGTTCTTTTACAACCGTTTTTTAGACAAACTTCATACTTTTTTCGGAAAAAAGCGCCAGAATTCACCAAAAGCAGTGTTTCAGCGTTTTATCCTTCTTCAATTGTCTAAAGCATCCTGCCCGGCAGGTGCGGTCTCCTGAGTAACATCCGTAGTGCCTGCGGCGGGATCTGTGGCCGTATCCGCTGCCGTATCCGCGCCGGTTTCGGTCTGGGCGGGGGCAGTCTGGTCAGCGGGAGTGCTGTCTGCAGCGGTCTCCTGCTTGCCGATGGTGCCGTCCTCATTCAGGGTGCCGTCCTGCATGGCGAAGTAGGCGTTGGCAATGTCCACCACCAAATCGCCGGTTCGGGCACCGTAGCCACCGTACTCAATGGTAATGCCAATGGCGATCTGCGGGTCATCGGCAGGCAGATAGGCCACCATTATGGCGTTCAGGTAGTGCTTGCCCGGGGCGTAGGTCTCACTGCGCTGAGGGGTGCCGGTCTTACAGGCAATGGCAATGGGGTAGCTGCTGATCTTGCTGTTGGTAATGGTGCTGGGCACCTGCCGCATCCCCTGCCGCACCAGCTCAAAGGTGTTGCCGGTACCCTCGATGATATCCATCACCTCGGGCTGAGTCTCGCTGATCACCTCGCCGGTGTTGGAATCCAGGATCGCCTTGACAAAATGAGTGCGGTAGCGGGTTCCGTTGTTGGCCAGCGTTGCAGCATAGGTGGCCAGCTGGACGGGAGTGACCACGGTGTTGCCCTGACCGATGGCTGCCTGAACGTCCAGCGATGCGGCATAGTTGGAGTCGTTCTTGGTGGTCAGCCGTCCCAGCGCCTCACCCACCTCCACGCCGGTGCGCTGACCCAGGCCCAGCTTATAGGCGTAGGCATCGTAAACATCACTGGTCAGGCGGCGGCCCACATCATAGAAGAATACGTTGCAGCTCCACTTGATGGCCGTGACCACATCGATGTTGCCGCTGTGGCCATGGCGGGTGCAGCGGGGGCTGTACCCTTTATAAAAGGTGTACACGCCGTTGCAGAACACTGTGGAGTACTGGTTGATGAGCCCGGAATCCAGCGCGGCCACTGCCACGGCAGGCTTGAAGGTGGAGCCGGGGGGTGTACAGGCCCTGCAGCGCCCGGTTGAACAGGGGCAGGCTCTCGTCCGCGCTGTACTCGCTGTACTGGGTGGCATACAGGTTCTGGTCAAAACTGGGATAATTAGAAGCGGCCAGTACACTGCCGTCCTTCACATCCAGCACCACGGCGGCACCGGCGGCGGCTTTCATGCTGCCGGTGTTGTAGACCCGGTTGATCATGTCGATGTTCTCGGCCAGTGCCTTGTCCACCGCCTTCTGGAACCGGCTGTCGATGGTCAGCTGCACGGTGTGGCCCGGCTCGGGCACAGTGGTCAGGGCCGTATCCACAATGACACCGTCGGAGTTGCGGGTGATGGTCTCCACGCCATCCTTACCCCGCAGTTCGTCCTCATAGGCCGATTCCAGGCCCGAGATGCCGATGATGTCGTTCATGTTGTAGCCTTTTTCGCGCAGGGGGTAGGTGGTCTGGCCGTTTTCGTCGGTCACCTTCCACTTTTCAGCGGTGATCTTGCCCACCCGGCCCAGCACATGGGGCAGCACCGTGGATTGCTCATAGCTGCGGGTACTCGTTTCCACGATCTCCACACCGGGCAGCGAGAGGCTGTGTTCCTTGATGGTGGCCACGGTGGCCTCGCTGACATTCTCGGCCATGATGAAGTTGTTCACGTTGGAGAACGCCTGCAGCTGCATCTCATAGTGGATGCCGCCCAGCGTGCGCTGCCAGCTCAGCGGATAGCTGGCAAGGTCGTAGTCCTCCACCAGCTTTTCCATCACATCATTGGCCGTTGCATACTGCTGTAAACCAAGATTGTCCTTCATGGCGGCAAGGGCTTTCTGATCCCTGGTGCTGCCCTCTTCGGCGGTAAAGGTATAACTGCCCGCTGCATCCGGCTGGCTGATGAGCAGAGTATCGTTCCAGCTCTCACCGTTGGCACGCAGCAGCTCGACGATCTTCTGGAGCATCCCGTCCAGATCTTCGTCTCCCATCAGCAGCTTGTTGAGCACCACGTTGTAGCCCGTGACGCTGGTGGCAATGCGCTCCCCCCGGCTGTCCACAATGTCACCGCGTGCCGCCGTGACCGTAAACTTGTAGTCGGTGGTGTTGGTGGCCTGGGATTTGAAATCGTCCCCGTTGACCAGCTGCAAAAAGATGAGCCGCAGCCCATACAGCAGCATGAGGATGCAGGCGGCGGCAACGAGAACACGCATCCGCCGGATGGCGGTTTTCCGTTCTTCTTGGTTCATGGATTCTCCTTCCGGCGCGGGGTGCGTTACACCACGCCGTTGTCGATCTTAAATTCTTCGTGGATGCGGCGCACGACCCCGAACAGAGGGAAGCAGACGGGCACCGAGAGCGCCGCCGTGGGCAGCACGAACCACAGCCAGCGGCTGGCTGCGCCGCTGTAACCGGGCATGTAGTAAAAAACAGCCAGTCCAGCGTGAGCACCAGCAGGGCGGCAGCAGACGCAATGAGTGCAAAGTTTGCGGCCGAATTCTTGAAATAGAGCTGCACCACCGCCGAGACGGCGAAGCAGAGCAGCATCAGCTCCAGCGCCAGCATGCCCACGGTGCGCCCGGCCAGCCAGTCCCACAGCAGGCCGCAGACCGCCCCAAAGACAGCCCCGGCGAACTCGCCCTCAAACACGGCGACCGCCAGCGCCAGCGGCAGCAGCCAGAGCGGCTTTGCCGCCCCGAACTGGAACAGCCCGGGCGTGGTCTGCAAAACAGCACAAAGAAGGCCCAGCAGCGCATAGCAGATCCATTTGACGATCTGGCCCCGGCTGCGTTTCCGGCGTGATTCCATCAGGGTCCCTCCTCAGAAACTGGTAATGATGAACGCATGGCGCACCGTGCGGGGGTCGGTACCGGGTTTGATGACGGCAATGGTCGATTTGCCGCTGACCTCGGGCACCAGTTCCTGTACCACGCCCACCAGCAGGTCAGCCGGGAACACCCCGCCCAGCCCGGTGGTAACCACCTGATCGCTTTTCTCCGTCAGGGTGTTGCGCGCAAGGTTGGTCAGCACGCACAGGCCATCGGCGGCGTATTCGGAGCTGCCGGTGACGATGCCGTTGTCACGGGTGCGGGATACCACACCCGCCGCGTTGAAGTTGGGGTGCAGGGTGGTCATCACCTTGCAGCTGGTGGCCCCGGCCTCCACCACCATGCCGATGAGGTAGCCCTCGTCGCTGACGACGGCATCGTTGACGGCCACGCCATCCAGCGTGCCGCGGTCCAGCGTGAAGCCATAGAAGGAATCCAGCGGGTCACGGCCAATGACAAAGCTGGAAAGATAGCTCATCTCGGGCCGCTGGCTCTGGATGCTCTCCAGCGCCTTGTAGGCCTCGTTCTCGGCCTTGACGCGGTCGTAATCCACCATCTGCTGGCGCAGCTCGGCGTTTTCGGCCTTGAGCGTCTCGTTCTCAGCCATCACGTCATCGATGCTGGTGTATTTCTTTTCCCACAGGGAGGCCACGCCGCCGCTGACCACGGCCGCCACTTTCTGGAATGGAGCAGCCGCCACGCTCAGCAGCTCCTGCGGGGCGGCGGTCAGCCGTCCGTTGGCACCGGCATAGGCCATGATGCCCACCAGGAACACCGCGATGCCCACCAGGATCTTGAATTTCCAGGTATCGAAAAATCTTTCACGGGGTCGTTTCCTCCGGTTGCAAAAGGGCGCGGATAGCCCAGAGCCGTCCGCACCCTCTGTTACATCGTTACATATGAGCTCCGTCGGTGTCCAGCACGTCGTGCAGGACATCCACATGATCCAGCACCGCACCGGCACCCTTGGCCACGCAGTCCAGCGGGTCCTCCGCCACATGGACGTCGATGCCGGTCTCGCTCTGGATCAGCTGATCCAGGCCCCGCAGCAGGGCACCGCCGCCGGTCAGGGTGATGCCGTGGTCGATGATATCGGCACTCAGCTCAGGCGGGGTGCGCTCCAGGGTCTCCTTGATGGCGCTGGTGATCTTGACCAGGCACTCCAGCAGGGCCTCGCGCACATCCTCCGAGTGGACCACGATGTTCTTGGGCAGGCCGTCCACCAGGTTGCGGCCCTTGATCTCCATGGTCATCTCGGGGTCCATGGGGTAGGCGGAGCCGATCTCGATCTTGATCTGCTCGGCGGTACGCTCGCCGATGAGCAGGTTGTACTTGCGCTTGATGAAAGCGATGATGGCCTGATCGAACATATCGCCGGCCATCCGCACACTGCGGGAGGCTACAATGCCGCCCAGAGAAATGACTGCGATCTCGGCGGTGCCGCCGCCGATGTCCACGATCATGCTGCCGGTGGGCTCGCTGATGGGCAGGCCCGCGCCGATAGCAGCAGCCATGGGCTCCTCGATGACAGAGACCTGACGGGCACCGGCCTTGAGGGTCGCCTCACGCACAGCGCGGCGCTCCACCTCGGTCACGCCCGAGGGGATGCAGATGACCACGCGGGGGCGGGAGAACATGCTGTTGCCGCAGGCCTTTTTCAGGAAGTTCTCCAGCATATTTGCCGTGATATCGAAATCGGCGATGACACCATCCTTCAGGGGGCGAACCGCCACGATGCTGCCGGGGGTACGGCCGATGACAGCCTTTGCCTCGGCACCCACGCAGCGCACCTCATCGGTCTTGGTATCCACAGCCACGACCGAAGGTTCCCGCATGATGATGCCCTTGCCCTTCATGTAAACCAGGGTGTTGGCGGTACCCAGGTCAATGCCGACGTCCTTTGACAAAAAACTCATAATGAAGCTCTCCTTCGTATTTCTGGTCTATTCCAAAACGCACAGCAGCCCAAACTCCACAGGGTTTGACCGCCTATCGCAGAATAACACGTTTCTATTATAGCCGCAAGTCAACGTTTTCTCAAGCGTTTTGTCAAGTTTTTCCGTATTTTTCATTTTTCTGTGCGTTCCGCCGCGCAAACTGTCAGAACTGTTCAAGCAGGCGAACCGTCCGGCTGACGGGCAGGCCCATAATGGTGTAATAATCCCCCTCAATGGCATCCAGCCAGACCGCCGCGCGGCCCTGGATGGCGTAGGCACCGGCCTTATCGTAGGGCTCCTCTGTGGCGGCGTACCGCTCGATCTCCTCCTCGCTCAGTGGGAAGAAAGTGACCTTGCAGGTATCCACAAAGCTCTCGGTGCGGGTGCCATCGGAAACGCAGACACCGGTGTGCACATAGTGGGTCGCACCGGACAGCGCGCGGAGCATCCTTCTGGCATCATCCGGGCTGTGAGGCTTACCGAACACCTCGCCGTTCACATCCACCACGGTATCGCAGCCCAGCACCACGGCACCGGGGTGTTCCTTGGCCACAGCAAGGCACTTGCCCCGGGCAAGCTGTTCCACCAGCCGGGCGGGGGTATCCGCCGTCACGGCATCCTCGTCAAAATCGCTGACGCAGACGGTAAAATCCGTCGTGTACAGGCTCAACAGCTCTTTCCGGCGGGGGCTCTGGGAAGCCAGGATCAGATCTTTCATACGCTTCACTTCCCCGTCGACCCAAAGCCGCCCGCGCCGCGCTGGGTATCCCCCAGTTCGGCCGCCTGAGCAAAGGCGGCGGTGTACACCGGGGCGATGCACAGCTGCGCCACCCGCTCACCGGGCTGGAGGGTATAAGCCTCGGTGCCCAGATTGATCATGGGCACCTTCAGTTCCCCGCGGTAGTCACTGTCCACCACACCCCCACGCCGTTTGCCATGCACAGGCCGTGCTTGATGGAAAGGCCGCTGCGGGCATAGACCAGCGCCACAGCGTGGGGGCCGGGCAGCTCGATGGCAAGGCCGGTGGGCACCAGCGCCCGCTGCATGGGGGCCAGTGTCAGGGGCTCATCCAGCACGGCGCACAGGTCGGCCGCCGCTGCCCCCGGCGTTGCATAGGCGGGCACCTTGGCCCGGGGGTCCAATACTTTATAGTTTACGGTGATCGGTTCCATAGTATACCTCTTGTTAAAGTTATATTCGGGCGTGTTCCGGGAGCTTTCTCCTCGGACACGAAACGGGCCATTCCATCGCCCGCCCTACTGCCTGCGGCAGCAGGGTCCCACCCCAGCGGACGGTCCTCGGAGAAACTCTCGGCTCCCGCCCGGACTGCATCTTTAGTTGGTTCCCTTGAAATACAGTCCTCTTGTAAACTCTCCCTCAAAGGGTGCGTGGACACGGATGCTGTCCAGAATGGCGGCTGCTTCTTCCCGGGATTCCAGTGTGAAGTAGGCCACGCCGTAGTCCACAGTCAGAGCACCGGGCTTATCACCCATATAAATAGGTACGGGGTTATAGATCGTCCGCACGCCCATGCCGCAGCGTACCGGGAACTTTTTGGCCTTGCGGTCGGTCAGTTCCCCTGCTTTATTGCAGTGGGCGCAGTCATGGATGTTCTGCAGCGGGCAGGCACGGGTGACCATCAGCGGCATATGCCCATAGACCAGCACACCGGTGGGCACAGGGTTGCCGTTATGGGTGGGGGCAATGGTGCTGATATCGCTGTCCTTGACTTCGGGCAGGATCAGCACACTGTCCAGCCCCTGTTCGGCGTAGAACTGCGCCGCCATCTGGTTGGTGACGTTCAGCCCGAAACCGCCGGTCATCGGCAGGCCACGGCAGAGCCGCAGGTGGGCGATGTTGCTTACCTCATAGCCTGCAAAACCCGCATCCTGAGTAGCGGCAATGCGGCGGGCGGTGTCTTCCTCCAGCGCGCCAAACATCACGCGCGGCAGCTCCAGAAGGGTCTTCTCCCGCCACTCCCGGGGCACCCGGTCGGCCTGGGCAATGGGCAGGATGAGATACTCCACCCCGCTCAGGGCCTGCTCCGGCACCTGCTCCCAAGCTTCAAAGCGGGCGCGCAGGGTGCGGCGAGGCGGCAGAGTGCGCAGGGGCAGAGCATCCGGCTCCGCCTCGTGTACCGGCCAGGGGCGCAGGACCTCCCGCTTTTTCAGCAGGGCCTCCAGCGCATCCCGGCGCAGCTCGTTCACGGCACTGCCCGGCACGAACCAGGGACCGCCGTCCATCTCCACATCGATCTTTTCCACCGCAAAGGGGGTGCCGCCCGTCTTGGAAAGGCTGCGCTGCAGGCTCTCGGTGGGGTCGGTGCGGGCAGGCTGCGGTTCCGCATCGCCGTAGGCAAAGGCATTGTAGCCGTCCGCGTCGGTCACGCTCCGCTTCTCGCCGCCCTCTTCGATCTCCAGCCTGAACTGCACCGGCACCCGGCTGCGCTCGCGGCGGTAGAGCTCGCGCAGGGCAGGCAGGGTCTTTTTGGTCAGCTCCGCATCAGCTTCACTGCGCACGCCGAACATAGTGCCGTCGATCTTTCCATCCAGATAACCGGAGGTAAAACCAGAGCGGCTGAACGCATTTTTCAACAGGTCACGGTCGTAGGCGCGGCCCTCGCGGCCTGCCAGACAGGCACTGACCGCCGCCGCCACATACTCCGGCGTGCGCAGACGGCCCTCGATTTTTGGCCGATGCCACGCCAACGGCCTGCATCCGATCCAGCTTGTCGATGACGGAATTATCCTTCAGGGAAAGGTGGTGCAGACGGCCAGGCTTGCCCTCGGGCAGCGGGTTCGCCTCAAAGGGCAGGCGGCAGGGCCCGGCGCAGGAGCCCCGGTTGCCGCTGCGGCCGCCCAGGAAGGCAGACATATAGCATTGGCCGCTGACGCACATGCAGAGCGCGCCATGGACAAAACACTCGGTCTCGACGCCGCAGTGCTTTGTGATGTGCTCCACCTCGGGCAGGCTCAGCTCCCGGGCCAGCACCACCCGGGTAAAGCCCAGCTCCTTCAGCTCCAGCGCGCCCTGCAGGGTATGGACGCTCATCTGGGTGGAGCCGTGGCGGGGCAGGTCGGGGGCGATCCGCCCGATGAGCTGCGCCACCGCCAGATCCTGGCAGATGACCGCATCCGCGCCGCTCTCGGCCACAGCCTTCACGGCACCGGCCAGCGCGGCCAGCTCCCCGCCGTAAACGGTGGTGTTCAGTGCCACGTGCACCTTGACACCCCGCGCGTGGCAGAACCGGACTGCCTCCTTCAGGCTGTCCGCATCAAAATTTCCGGCCCCTGTGCGGGCATTGAAGCCCGAAAAGCCCAGATATACCGCGTCCGCACCGCTGAACACCGCAGCGCGAAGCATCTCTTCACTGCCCACCGGGGCAAGGATCTCGATCTTTGGCATAATACTCCCTTTGTTCCGGCGCGCTCACCGCGCCCCCATTCACGCTTCCGTCTTTGCTTCCCGGTCGGCCTTCTGCTTGGCCTGCAGGCGTGCCAGCTGCTCCCGCAGGGCATCGTTTTCACGCCGCAGCGTTTCATTTTCCATTCTCACCTTATCCTCAGCCAGCTTTGCCCTGGCGGCATCGGCAATATAATCCTGGATCTGGCTGCGCATATTCTCGGCGCTGCCGGTGCTCTTTTTGTACTCGTCCAGATAATCCATGGCACAGAACACCGCCGCCTTGGTCACCGAAAGGTTTTCGTTGGTGTCCAGCAGTTTGGTGATATCCTCATCCAGCCGTTTGGCCAGAGAGGCGATATACTTTTCGGAATCCGTCGTTGCGATCGCATAGGGCGCGCCCGCAATGGTCACTCTCACTTTATTAACCATCGTATCCTCACTAATAATTACTCTGAGCGGAGTTTGTGGCCGAGTTTCCTGCCCCGGTGCACGCTTTTGTTTCCCCCCCGCCGGGACAACCGTTCACTTCTTATTATAATATAAATGCGCTCCAAGAGAAAGTGTTATTTTTGAATTTTTTGCATATTTACCAGAAAGATTGTGACAAAAATGTCAGTTACGGCAAAAATCGGCGTTTTTCCTTGCTTTTACGAATAGAACTGATTATAATGTTCTTGTTGTGGTAACAGGGAGAGGGAAAGAGGAGAAATTCTCTGTTACGATATTTCAAAACAGCACAAGTGTGTGTGCGGATAGGAGTTCCTTATGACTACAAAAGAATTTGCAAAAATTCTTCAGGACAAGCTGACCAGCGAGTACGGCGTGGATCTGAGCGTTGCTTCCAAGCAGCAGATCTACCGTTCCCTCGCTCTGATCTGCCGTCAGATGATGAGTGAGAACCACAAGAAGTTCCAGTCCAAGGCCATTGGCACCGGCACCAAGCAGGTATACTACCTCTGCATGGAGTTCCTGATGGGCCGCAGCCTGAAGGTGAGCCTGTTCAACCTGGGTCTGGAAGATGTTGCCCAGAAGGTGCTGGCTGATGCCGACATCAACATCGAGGGCATCTTTGAGGAAGAGCCCGATGCAGGCCTGGGCAACGGCGGTCTGGGCCGTCTGGCTGCCTGCTATCTGGACGGCATGGCCACCACCGGCATCTGCGGCACCGGCTACTCCATCCTGTACGAGTACGGCATTTTCAAGCAGAAGATCGTGGACGGCTGGCAGCAGGAGCGCGCCGACAACTGGCTGCCCGGCGGTCAGGTCTGGCTGAAGAGCCACCCCGATCAGGCCATCGAGGTCCGCTTTGACGGCGAGATCCGCGAGAACTGGGATCACGGCTTCCACTATATCCAGCACACCAACTACAACAGCGTTATGGCTGTGCCCTCCGACATGTATGTGCAGGGCTACGACGGCAAGGGCGTGGCCAAGCTGCGCCTGTGGCAGGCCAAGGCTCCTGACTTTGATATGTCCAGCTTCTCTCTGGGCAACTACAACACTGCCATGAGCAAGAACGCCAGCGCCGAGCTGATCTCCAAGGTGCTGTACCCCAACGACAACCACATTGAAGGCAAGATCCTGCGCCTGCGCCAGCAGTACTTCCTCTCTGCCGCATCCATCGGCGATATCGTACAGAACCACCTGTCCACCTACGGCACGCTGGAGAATCTGGCTGACAAGGTCGCCATCCAGCTGAACGACACCCATCCCACGCTGGCCATCCCCGAGATGATGCGCATCCTGCTGGATGAGTGCGGCTTTGACTGGGATAAGGCCTTTGAGATCTGCCAGAAGGTCTTTGCCTACACCAACCACACCGTTATGGCCGAGGCTCTGGAGAAGTGGAATGTGGACATCTTCAAGATGACCCTGCCCCGTATCTACCAGATCGTGGTGGAGATGAACCGCCGCGCCCGCGAAAAGCTGGAGGCCGCCTTCCCCGGCGATGAGGGCAAGATCAACTATATGGCTCTGATCGGCGACAACCAGGTCCGCATGGCCAACATCTGCGCCTACACCGCCAACAGCATCAACGGCGTGTCCAAGCTGCACAGTGAGATCATCAAGGAGAGCGTCTTCCACGACTACTACCTGTTCAAGCCTCAGGCCTTCAAGAACGTGACCAACGGCATCGCTTACCGCCGCTGGCTGCTGGCCTCCAACCCTGAGCTGTGCAAGCTGCTGGACGAGACCATCGGCGAGGAGTACAAGCACGACGCTTCCAACCTCTCCAAGCTGAACAAGTATGCTGCCGACAAGACCGTCCTGAAGCGCCTGAACGAGATCAAGCTGAACAATAAGAAGAACTTTGCCGCCTATCTGGAGAAGAGCACCGGCCAGGTCATCGACCCCAACTCCATCTTCGACTGCCAGGTCAAGCGGATGCACGAGTACAAGCGCCAGCACCTCAATGCACTGAACATCGCCGCTCAGTACCTGTACCTGAAGGAGAACCCCAACGCTGACTTCATCCCCAAGACCTATATCTTCGGCGCAAAGGCTGCCCCCGGCTACTACATGGCCAAGCAGATGATCCGGATGATCTGCAAGCTGGGCGACCTGATCAACAACGACCCCGCCGTGCGCGACAAGCTGCGCGTGGTCTATCTGGAAGAGTACTGCGTCTCCCTGAGCGAGCACCTGATGCCCGCCGCCGAGGTCTCTGAGCAGATCTCTCTGGCAGGCACCGAGGCTTCCGGTACCGGCAACATGAAGTTCATGCTGAACGGTGCCATCACGCTGGGCACGCTGGACGGCGCGAATGTTGAGATCGCCGATGCCGCCGGCAAGGAGAACGAGCTGATCTTCGGTATGCTGACTCCCGAGGTCAACAACCTGAAGCGGGTGGGCTACCATCCCAACGCGTTCATCATGGGCGATGACGTGGCAAATGCCGCTCTGAACTTCCTGGAGCGCGGCTGGAACGGCGAGGACTTCCACGAGGTCACCGAGAACCTGCGCACCAGCGATCCTTATATGGTCATGGCCGACTTCAAGGATTACCGCCGTGCTCAGGCCGACCTGCAGCGCCTGTATGCTGACCGCGAGAAGTGGGCACAGATGAGCCTGAAGAACATTGCCAACAGCGGCATCTTCAGCGCAGACCGTTCTGTGCTGGATTACGCCCGCGATATCTGGCACGCTTCTGCTGTGAAGTAATTGGAAAAGTTAACCCCCCAGTCACCTACGGTGACAGCCCCCCTAGTAGTGGGGTCTCTGGCGTTACGGGAAGTTTTACAGCTTTTCCTTTACGCACAGAACCGTTCTGCCAAGGCCTCCCCTATAGGGGAGGTGGCAATGCGAAGCATTGACGGAAGGGTTTAGCACAAATATATCTCTGCCCCGGAGCCATTACGGAACCGGGGCTTTTTTTGAGAAAGGAACGACCCCACTTGTCTTGTCTGTTCAACAGTTTTGACCCCTATTTCAAGCAGCCCTTTGGTGCGGTGCGCGCCGGGCAGACTGTCCGGCTGTCGCTCTGCATCCCCGAGGAGCTGGGCTATGTAGACCCGCACCTTGTCCTCAGAAAAAAGAGGGTAAGTTCGATGTTCCCGTCTACTACCGGATGAACTTCGATGGCCAGACCCCCAGGCAGAACCACTTTTCTGTGGAAGTGCCTCTGAATGACCCGGGCCTCTACTTCTACTACTTCGACCTCTACACCGACTTCCGCCGCATCGTGCGCGGCCCCGACAACTGCGGTGTGATCAGCTGGCAGGATGGCGAAAGCTGGCAGATCACGGTCTATGAGCAGGATTTTGAGACCCCCGAAAGCATCAAGGGCAAGGTGTTCTATCAGATCTTCCCGGACCGCTTCTGCGAAGGGGTGGAGAACAAGCCCATGCCCTTTGCCGACCGCATCTATCAGGCCGACAAGCACGCCGAGCCCTTCTGGCAGCCCAACGAGGTGGGCGGCCACCTGAATGAGGATTATTTCGGCGGTGACCTCAAGGGCATCCAGCAAAAGCTCCCTTACCTGCACGAGATGGGGGTGGATTTCATCTACCTCAACCCCATCTTTGAGGCCCACTCCAACCACCGCTACAACACCGCCGACTACCTGAATGTGGACCCCCTGTTGGGCACCAACGAGGATTTTGAGGCACTGTGCACCGCCGCCCAGAAGTACGGCATCGGCATCGTGCTGGACGGCGTTTTCAGCCACACCGGCTCCGACAGCCGCTACTTCAACCGCGAGGGCCGCTATGGCGAGGGCGGCGCGTACCGGGACCCCAACTCCCCTTACCGCTGCTGGTACGATTTCGGCCCCCAGTACAAGGGCGGCTACCGCAGCTGGTGGGGCTTTGAGACCCTGCCCGAGGTCAACGAGGAGACCCCCTCCTATGTGGAGTTCATCACCGGCCCGGGCGGTGTCATCGACACCTGGCTGCGGCGCGGCGCGGCAGGCTTCCGGCTGGATGTAGCCGATGAGCTGCCCGACGAATTCATTGAGAAGGTGCGCGCCGCCGTCAAGCGGGTCAGCCCCGAAAAGTTCCTGCTGGGCGAGGTGTGGGAGGATGCCACCACCAAGTTCGGCTTCAATAAGCGCCGCACCTACCTGCTGGGCAAGGGCCTGGACAGCGTGATGAACTACCCCTTCAAGAACGCCGTGCTGGATTTCGTCAAGGGCAAGCCCGCCGAGCAGGCCATGACGGAGATCCTGACCATCTGCGAGCACTACCCTGCCCCGGCCATGGACACCGCCCTGAACTTCCTCTCCACCCACGATACCGAACGCGCCCTCACCGTCATTGCGGATGAGCCCGCCAATGGCCGGGGCCGTGCGTGGCAGAGCGGCCGCTGTGTGACCGGCGATGCCTACGAGGGGGCCTGCTCCGGCCTGCGGATGGCCTACGCCATCATCTACACCCTGCCGGGCGTGCCCTGTCTATACTACGGCGACGAGATCGCCATGCAGGGCTACCGGGACCCCTTCAACCGGGCTTTCTTCCGGTGGGATGCCCACGAACAGCGCCTGCGCCCCGTGCTGGCACAGCTGGCACAGCTCCGCCACACCTGCGAGGCCTTCCGCACCGGCCAGCTGCGGGTTCTGCGTGCCGAGGGCGGCATCCTGCACTACCAACGGGTGGGCAAGGTGGAGACTGCGGAGATCATCGTCAACCGCACCGAACATATCATCGTGGAGACCCTTGCCAGCGGCAAGAGCACTGAGGTGAATCCCATGGGCTTCACCATCGTGGTGGAAGAGGTGGGGCATAACCCGAACCACAGCTATTATGATTATGTATAAGGAGACGGATTAAACCTCTCCGTCATTTCGCTGACGCGGCGAAGCCTGCAGGTTGGACAGAAGCACTCGCCCTTAAATAACAACATATTGTCATTTCCACGTCTTTGTTATATAATAAACGAAGAAGGAGGGATGTTCGATGTCCATTGACCCCATTTTCTGGCTCCTTGCTGCCGTCGGTTTCCTGGCGCTGGAGGGCATGACCTTCAGCATGGTATCCGTCTGGTTTGCGGCAGGCAGCGCGGCAGCCCTGCTCTGCTGCCTGTTCACCCACTCGTTCCGGGTGCAGGCGGTGGTGTTCATTGCGGTCAGCGCGGTCTGCCTGCTGGCATTCAAGCCCCTGGCCAAACGGCTGCACAAGCAGCCCACCCCCCACCAACGGTGACCGCGCCCTTGGCCGGGAAGCCCGGTGCTGACCCCCGTTTCCGCCCAGCAGACGGGCCGGGTGCGGCTGGATGGCGTGGATTGGAGCGCCCGCTGCGCCACCCCCGGCGATACCCTGACCCCCGGGCAGGCCTGCCGGGTCACCGAGATCCACAGCACCCTGCTCATCGTGGAACCCATCCTGACCGAATCCATCAACCACTGAAAAAAGGAGCGTCTCTATGCCTATCATGCTGTTCGTGATCCTCGCGCTCATCTTTGTCATCCTGCTCATCGTCGTTACCAACATCGTCATCGTACCCCAGTCCATGGTGTACGTTGTGGAGCGTCTGGGCAGCTACTCCGACACCTGGTCGGCCGGCCTGCATGTCAAGATCCCGTTCATTGAGCGGATCGCCAAAAAGGTCAGCCTGAAAGAGCAGGTGGCAGACTTCCCTCCCCAGCCGGTCATCACCCGCGATAATGTCACCATGCAGATCGACACAGTGGTCTTCTTCCAGGTAATGGACGCCAAGCTCTACACCTACGGTGTCAATCAGCCCATCGCAGCCATCGAGAGCCTTTCCGCCACCACCCTGCGCAACATCATCGGTGAGATGGAGCTGGATCACACCCTGACCAGCCGCGATGCCATCAACAGTAAGATCACGGCCATCCTCGATGAAGCCACCGACAAGTGGGGCATCAAGGTCAACCGTGTGGAGGTCAAGAACATCATCCCGCCGCGCGAGATCCAGGAAGCCATGGAGAAGCAGATGAAGGCAGAGCGCGAAAAGCGCGCCGTTATCCTGAAGGCTGACGGTGAGAAGCAGGCCGCCATCACCGCCGCCGAGGGCGAAAAGGAAGCCGCCATCCTCCGTGCCGATGCCGTCAAACAGCAGCGCATTCTCGAAGCTGAGGGCGAGGCGCAGGCCATTCTCGCGGTGCAGAAGGCCAACGCCGATGCCATCCGCCTGCTGAACGAGGCTATGCCCAACGATAAGGTGCTGGCCCTGCGCAGCCTGGAAGCACTGGCCAAGGTCGCCAACGGCAAGGCCACCAAGATCATCATTCCATCGGAGCTGCAAAATCTGGGCGGCGTTGTGCCCAGCATCAAGGAGCTTCTGACCGACCCGAAAGAGGACTGATCCATGATCTACGATACCCTGAATAATCTCCCCAACTATCTGGGCCTGTGCGACAGCCTGGACAGCGTCATTGAGTTCATCATGGCCCGGGACATCAACACTCTGCCCGCAGGCAAGACCCGTATCGACGGCGACAAGGCCGTTGTCACCGTGAGCACCGTCACCCCGCAGGTGAGCGAGAAAGCGCCTTTTGTCCGGCACGACAACCATCTGACCCTTGAGACCGACCTTGAGGGCAGCGAGCTGTTTGAAGTTTCGCTGGGCGAGTTCTCCCCCACCAAACCCGCCGACGAGGCTGCTGATACCACCGTGGGCAGCGCCGGCACCAGCATTGCCGGAATGCTCTGCGAGGGCCGCTTTGCCCTCTATCTGGCCGGGGAGCCCTATAAATCCGGCTTGAAGGCCCAGGGCTGCGGCAAGCTGAAAAAGGCCGTGTTCACCATGGAGCTGGATCCGGACGAGGAAGACGAGACCGAAGCCGAATAATTCCTGAAAGCACGAACTCCACGCAGCGTAGGTTGCGCGGAGTTTTTTTGTATAGTATACTCTGGTTCAACAATTACGCTTGCCCGACTTGCCAAGGGCTCCCCCCTATTAGGCAACGACGACGACCGCCGCCAGTGGCGGATAGGGGAGTTGTTGGGGCCGCGGCCAGCAAGGAGCACAATACTTTGTGCGAAGTGGATGCCGGGAGCCGCAACCCGTACGCTGTCGAGCAACGCGAGACTGAGAGGTTTCATTCATTATGAACACATACGTCACAGGCAGCACCATCCGGCAGCTGCGGGAAGCCAAGGGCCTGACCCAGGCAGAGCTTGCCGGAACGCTCTCCGTCAGCGCAAAGACCGTCTCCAAGTGGGAGACAGCCAAAGGCCTGCCGGACATTTCCCTGCTGGAACCTCTGGCGGCCGCGCTGGGCGTCAGCGTACTGGAACTGATGCAGGGAGAGCCCGTGGTCAACCAGAACCGGGCCGCCAATCTCCTGCGGAGCAAGCTCTACGTCTGCCCCGTCTGCGGCAATGTGCTCCACGCCACCGGACAGGCTGTGGTGAGCTGCTGCGGCATCACCCTGCCTGCGCAGGACATTGCGGAAGCGGAGGACGCCGACGAGCACCACCAGCTGACCGTGGAGCGGGTGGAGGACGAGCTTTTCGTCACCCTGCACCACCCCATGGACGAAGGACCATTACATCTCGTTTCTCGCCTACCTCACTGGCGACAAGCTGCAGCTGGTCAAGCTCTACCCCGAGGGAGATGCCTCTGCCCGCTTCTCCCTGCGGGGCGCAGGTGTGCTTTACTTCTACTGCAACTGCCACGGCCTGATGAAGGCTCCGGATTTCCGCACCGCCACCCGGCGCACCTCACCCCAGAAGATCCACCTGCGGGAGCCGGATGAGGGCGACCGGGAACAGGTAATGGCCTACCGGGAGGAGTTTCTGGCCATCGGCTCCCGGATGGACGGCACCTCGGCTCTGGACAAATACCCCGACTTCGACGCCTGGCTGGCCCAACTCCGCGCTTTGAAAGACCCGGCCACAACCCCCGGCGGGCTCGTACCCGCCACGGAGTATCTTGCCCTGGACGAGCATGAGCATCTGGTGGGCATGACCAACCTGCGCCACCGTCTCAACGATTACCTGCTGACCTACGGCGGACACATCGGGTACAGCGTCCGCCCCTCGGAGCGGCAGAATGGCTACGCCACCCAGATGCTTCGCCTGACGCTGGAAAAGGCAAAAGAACGAGACATCGAAAAGGTGCGCATCTGCTGCGACCACTACAACGTCGCCTCCGCCAAGACCATCCGCGCCAACGGCGGCGTCCTGGAAGATGAGCAGTTCGATTCCTCCGATGGAACGCTGACACAGCGGTATTGGATACAGAATAAGTAAAAAAAAGAGGCTGTTGCCAAACTCTCTTCCGTCATCGCTCACGCGATGCCACCTCCCTCAATGAGGGAGGCTTTCACAGATTGCCATTACGTCAAGGCTCCCTCCAAGAGGGAGCTGGCGCGGCGAAGCCGTGACTGAGGGAGTTGTCGGCAGCAGCCTTTTTCTCTTTTCAGCCAAAATGGAACATATCGATCAGCACCACGGCGGCCAGGCCATAGTAGACCACCACAGCCACCAGATCATTGACCGTCGTGATCAACGGGCCGGAGGCCACGGCGGGGTCGATGTGGATCTTATGGAACAGCATGGGGATGACCGTGCCCACCAGGCTGGAATCACCATGGCCACGACCAGAGATACGCCCACACAGCCCGAGAGCAGGAAGGCCTGCCCCCAGGCGTAGGCCTTGAAGAAGTGGATGTAGCAGCCCAGGAAGCCCAGCGCCATCACGGCCAGGAGGGCACCGTTCATCAGGCCCACCCGCATTTCCTTCCAGAGCAGCTGCAGCTTCTTGGCGGTGGTCAGGTTCTCGTCCACCAGCACCCGGATGGTCACGGCCAGCGACTGGGTGCCCACATTGCCGGCCATATCCAGCACCATGGACTGGAAGCAGATGACGATGGGCAGCACCGCCACCACCGATTCAAAGGCCCCCACCACCGAGGACACCAGCATCCCGAGGAAGAGCAGGGCAATCAGCCAGGGCAGGCGCTTTTTCACGCTCTGGAACACACCCTCGTTCAGGTCTTCCTCGCTGGTCAGGCCGCCCAGCTTTGCGTAATCGTCGCCCATCTGGTCATTCACCAGCTCCACGACGTCCGCCGAGGTGATGATGCCCAGCAGCTTCCCGCCGTCGTTCAGGACAGGGAGCGAGCGCTCGGCGTAGTCCACGATGCGGTCAATGCTGTCGCTGATCTTTTCGTGGTCGGTCACATAGGGGTAAGAACGGGCGATCAGCTTTTCCAGGCTGTCCTCCGCCCGGGCCACGATGAGGTCTTTCAGGTCAATGGCACCGTAAAAGTGCTCGTTCTCATCCACCACATAAAGGGTCGAGATATTGTCATTCTCGCCCGCCTGCTTCACCAGCTCGCTCATGGCCTGCCGGATGGTCATGTCCTTGCGGATGCAGATATAGTTGGTGGTCATGCAGCTGCCGATCTCGTCCTCGTCGTAGGAGAGCAGCAGCTTGACGTCATCGGCGGCGTCCTTATCCACTTTGTCCATCTGGTGGACGATCTCTGCCTTATCGTCCTCTTCCAGGTCATCCAGAGCATCCACGGCATCGTCCGAATCCATGTGGGAGATGACCCGGGCGGCCCGCTCGGGGTCCAGCTCCTTCAGGTAAGGCTCTGCATCATCCAGATAGGAGAAGATCTCTGCCACGGTCTCCACGCCCAGCACCTGGTACAGCTTCTGCCGCTCGTCGGGGGTCAGGGCCGTCAGGGCCTCGGCCAGGTCGTTTTCATGGTAATCGGAAAGCTTTTCCGCCAGCTCCGCCTGCGGCAGGCCGCTGTGGATGATCTCCAGAATTTCCTGTACATAATTCTTCTGCTGCATGGTTTGGTCCCTCCGTATCCCGTTCCCGGGCATAAAAATACACCGCATCGGTCTGGTTACAACTCCTGCGGTGTACAAAGGGCATGCAGTTCAGGATGCGGCTAACACGTTTGCACGGCCCGCATCGCAGGAGAAGCGTTGTTTTGGGTGATCCGTATGGTCACTGGACATGGAAACAAACTCCTCCTTGGTGTAAGATTTTTCTTTCAGCCCCGTTATCATACTACGCCGGGCCGGATTTTTCAACCCCTTTTACAGTTTTTTACCGGATTATTGCTATATTGCACAAAGAAGAGCTTACTTCTTATACTTTCCATACCATGCCACCGACACCCGCCAGGACACGGCATACAGGGCCAGTACCGCCAGCAGAAGCACTGCGGCCAGCCAGAGGGGCACAGGAAGCGGCCCACTTCCCGGGCCGTTCTGCTGCAGTTCATCCATCACGGCACCGCCGCCGCCCAGCATGGCACCCAGTCCGGCAAAGGTCAGGACGTAGATCATGCGCGCTTTTTCGGCCCCAAAGCGGTACAGCAGCGGCAGGGAAATACCGTTGATCAGCAGGATGCTGCACACCTGCCCGCCAGCAGGGACAGCGACATCCTTGTCCGGGGCGCATTCCGGTGCGCAGAACCGGATCACCGTTAGAACAGTCCTCCAATTACGCCGCCGCAGCGCAGAACAGACCGATGAGGTACTTTTCCGCCACCAGCGTTTTTTGCTCACCGGAAGTGTCCGGCCATACTCCGTCCACCCAACCGACGCTCTGGTCGTAGGTGAGCAGGTTCACCGGCAGGATGCCCAGAAAAACGGCCGCATAACTCACCGGCAAACACATAGGCGTTCGATGTGCTGAGCACCCAGATCACCAGCACAAATGCAACCGTCAGGTACATGGTCTTCATATCTGGTTCTGACCTGATACCAATCCTTCAACAGCAAACCTTTCATCGCACATTCTCCCCTTTCACCATCAAAACGAACAGTTCTTCGATGCTCACCGGTGTCAGGGTGCTGCCCGCCGGGACAAGTTCCCTCTTCACCAGTGCCTCGGCCCCGTAGGCTGTCACCCGACGGCTGACGATGGCGTTCTTATCCAGCTCCTCCAATTGCCCGGCAGTGCCGTGCCAGAGGGCGTATTCTTCCCGCAGGGTGTCCTTGTCCTCACAGAGCAGGAGCCTCCCCTTGTGCAGGAACGCAATGGTATCGCAGAGCTTTTCCAAATCGCTGACGATGTGGGACGAGATCAAAATTGCATGGTTCTCATCCCGCACAAAGTCCAGCAGCAGATCGATGAGTTCATCCCGGATCACCGGGTCCAGCCCGCTGGTCGCTTCGTCCAGCAGCAACAGCTTCGGGTGGTGGGAAAGCGCCACGGCAAGGCGCTGCTTCATCTTCATGCCAGTGGAGTAATCGGCGTAGCGCTTTTTCTCCGGCAGGTCAAAGCGCTTACAATAATCCGCGTAAGCTGCGGCATCCCAGTTCGGGTAGATGCCCGCCATCACTTTCCCCACCTGCGGCGCGGTCAGGCAGGTGGGGATGCCCTCGCCGCCCAGCACCACGCCGATATCGGCTTTGGCAAGCGGGGTGATTTCCTCCTGCCCGAACAGCTTCACAGTGCCAGCCTCCCCGTCGATCATGTCCAGGATCAGCTTAATGGTCGTGCTCTTGCCCGCGCCGTTCTCACCGATCAGCCCGCAGACTGTGCCGCCGGGCAGTTCCAGATCAATGGGCCCCAGTATAAAATCCGGGTAGTGCTTTTCCAGGCCGTGCAGTTCTAATGCGTTCATGGTTCATTCCTCCCACAGCAATTCCAACATTTCGGTCAGTTCCTGTTTGGTCAGCCCGCAGGGAGCCGCCAGCCGGACGGCTTCCGTCAGGTGTGCTTCGATTTTTTTCAGGTTCTCTTCCCGGAGCAGCTCGGTGTTCTTCGCCGCCACGAAAAAGCCTTTGGCAGGGACAGCATACAAGCAGCCCTCCTGTTCCAGCTCATCGTAGGCCCGCTTTGTGGTGATAACGCTGATGCGCAGGTCCCGCGCCAGCCCCCGGATGGATGGCATAGCTTCCTCCGGCTGCAGTTCCCCGCTCAAAATCTGGTTCTTGATCTGGGTGTAGAGCTGCTCGTAGATGGGTGCACCGCTCTTGTTATCGATGAAGAGATTCATGTCCGCCGCCTCCGTTGTGTCTGTATATTTACAGTATATACAGTAGATACATGGTTGTCAATAGGCAGACACCGAAAAAAAAAAGCAGCTCTCCCGCTGGACGGGAAAGCTGAAGCTTTTTTCATCTGATCAGGCTCTGACTATGGAGCGGCTTAGTAGGCCACGCCCCAGTAGACCATCTTGGTGGCGGGCTTGCCGCAGCAGGGGCAGACATCGCTGATGTGTTCCTGCTCGAAGGGCATGCAGCGGCTGGACAGGCCAGCCTCTTCCTTCATCTTCATCTCGCAGGCCAAGTCGCCGCACCACATGGTCTTGATGTAACCGGTGTTGGCCTTGGCCAGCTCCTTGACTTCCTCCATGGTGGTGGCTGCCCAGGTGCGCTTCTCGCGGTTGGCGAGGGCACGCTCGTACAGGTCCTTGCGCAGGGCCTCCAGCTGGGCCGGGATCGCGGTCTCCAGCTCGTCCAGGCTCACGAAGATCTTTTCACGGGTGTCACGGCGGACGAGAACGCACTGGTTCTTTCCAGATCCTTGGGGCCGATCTCGAGGCGCAGGGGCACGCCCTTCATCTCCCACTGGGTGAACTTCCAGCCGGGGGCGTTGTCGCTGTCGTCCAGCTTGACGCGGGCGTACTTGCTGATCTTCTCAGCCAGCTCGGCAGCCTTCTCGGAAACGCCGGGCTTGTGGGCGGCGATGGGCACGACCACGACCTGGATGGGAGCCACTGCCGGGGGCAGGATCAGGCCGTCGTCATCGCCGTGGGTCATAATGATGGCACCCACCAGACGGGTGGAAACGCCCCAGCTGGTCTGGAACGGGTGATGCAGCTGGTTGTCACGGCCGGTAAAGGTCACATCGTAAGCCTTGCTGAACTTGTCGCCGAAGTAATGGCTGGTGCCGCTCTGCAGGGCCTTGCCGTCCTTCATCATGGCTTCGATGGTATAGGTAGCCTCAGCACCGGCAAACTTTTCTTTATCGGTCTTGCGGCCCTTGACAACAGGGATGGCCAGATCCTGCTCGCAGACATCCGCGTAGCAGTTCAGCTGCTGCTGGGTCTCGGCCTCGGCCTCGGCGGCAGTCTCGTGGATGGTGTGGCCTTCCTGCCACCAGAACTCACGGCTGCGCAGGAAGGGACGGGTGGTCTTTTCCCAGCGCACCACGCTGCACCACTGGTTGTACTTCATGGGCAGCTCACGGTAGCTGTGCAGCACGCGGGACCAGTGGTCACAGAACATGGTCTCGCTGGTGGGACGCACCGCCAGGCGCTCTTCCAGCTTGTCGGAGCCGCCCATCGTGACCCACGCCACCTCCGGCGCGAAGCCATTGACCAGCTCGCCTTCCTTCTGCAGCAGGCTTTCCGGGATCAGCACGGGCATGGCCACGTTCTCGTGACCGGTTGCCTTAAACCGGGCGTCCATGTCCTTCTGGATCAGCTCCCAGATGGCCTGACCGTAGGGGCGCAGGATGATGAAGCCCTTGACGCTGGAGTACTCCACCAGTTCTGCCTTGACGCAGATATCGGTGTACCACTGTGCAAAGTTTTCTTCCTGGCTGGTGATCGCCTGCACAAGCTTCTTGTTGTCTTTTGCCATTTTGTTATATCCTCCTAAGCCGTGCGCCAAACGCCTGTGTTCCAGCCGTTCCGCACGAGCTCATATTAAAAGCCCCCCCGCAGTGCCGCCGTGTGCAGCGCTGCGGGTGCGGGGCCTTTTTGCAAAACTGTTATCAGCCCTTGTGGCTGTCCAAAAGTCCACCACGTCGCCCACGGTGCGCAGATTCTCGATGGCATCGTCCGGCACCTCAATGCCAAACTCATCCTCCAGCGTCATGACCATGTCCACGATATCCAGGCTGTCGGCCTCGAAATCACTCATAATGTCGCTCTCCATCGTGATCTTAGCAGGGTCGATATCCAGCTGTTCCGCCAGCAGTGCACGAATTTTCTCAAAGGTATCCATTGTCACGGTCTCCTTTTGTCAATGATTCTTTCTTTTCTCTGCCTGCACGCCCTCTCCGGCGCGCAAAAGCACTCTCTCTTTTTATATCCCATGGGCCGTATCTTGTCAAGCCCTGTTTTGCATTCCGGCCCTTTACGGGCAGAAAAAACCGATGAAAATTGCACAAAGCCCTCTTTTTTTTGCTTGACAGAAGCCCGTTTGATTCTTATGATTATATGTGACGAACCAAACCTCTCAGCCATGCTGCATCAGCATGGCCGCAGAGGTCCCGCCTGTAAAGGAGAATGCTCCATGAAATTGTCATTTACCAAGATGCAGGGCTGTGCCAATGATTACATCTATCTGGACTGCCGTGCATCCGGTGTGCCCGCAGACATTGCCGCACTTGCACAGCGGCTCTCAGCCCGGCATTTTTCCGTGGGTGCGGACGGCATCATCTGCATCTGCGCCCCTGTGACCCCCGGGGCCGATGGCCGGATGCGCATTTTCAACGCAGACGGCAGCGAGGCCCAGATGTGCGGCAACGGCGTGCGCTGTGTGGCCGAGTGGCTCTACACCCACGGGGTGGAAAAGCCTGTCCTGACCATCGACACCAACAGCGGTGTCAAGCGCATCAGCCGGCAGGGCGCACAGCTGTGGCAGGTGGAGATGGGCGCTTACAGCACCCTGCCGGCTGACCTGCCTGCCATCCACATGGGCGAGGGCCCGCTGGTGGATCAGCCGCTCACCGTAGAGGGCAAAGTGTGGAAGGTGACCTGCATCAGCGTGGGCAACCCCCACTGCGTGACCGTAGTGGAGGATGTGGACAGCCTGAAGCTGGAAGCCATCGGCCCGGCGTTCGAGCATCACGCCAACTTCCCGGAGCGCATCAACACCGAATTCGTGCAGGTGGTGGATGCCGCCCACCTGAAGATGCGGGTGTGGGAACGCGGCAGCGGCGAGACCTGGGCCTGCGGCACCGGCACCTGTGCCACCGTGGCGGCCCTGACCGAGTTGGGCATCTGCCCCGCCGGGCAGGATATCCATGTGCAGCTGCGCGGCGGGGAGCTGGTCATCCGGGTGCTGCCCGGCAGGCAGCTGCTGATGACCGGCAGCGCTGTCACGGTGTACGAGGGAGTTGCGGAAGTTTAACATCCTCGCCCTCTCCGTCATTGCTTTGCAATGCCACCTCTCCCAAAGGGAGAGGCAATTGCGGCTCAACGGTCAGCTTCTGCTGGCGTAGACGCTGCATCGGCTCTCCCTTTGGGAGAGCTGGACGCGAAGCGGCCTGAGAGGGCGGGCAATCATATAAAGTGAGGGAACAACTTATGAAAATGAATCACCATTACGGCGAGCTGAAGGCAAGCTACCTGTTCGTGGACATTGCCCACAAGGTGGCCGCCTATCAGGAAGCACACCCCGAAAAGGAGATCATCCGCCTGGGCATCGGCGATGTGACCCAGCCTCTGGCAAAGTGCGTGGTCAAGGCCATGCAGGACGCCGCCGCCGAGATGGGCACCAAAGAGGGCTTCCACGGCTACGGCCCCTGAACAGGGCTATCCGTTCCTGAAGCAGGCCATTCAGGGCTACTACGCAGGCCGCGGCACCCAGCTGGCTGAGGACGAGATCTTTATCTCCGACGGTGCCAAGAGCGACCTGGCCAACGTGCTGGGTCTGTTTGATGTGGACAACACCGTTCTGGTCCCGGACCCCGTTTACCCCACCTATGTGGACGTCAACGTGACCAACGGCCGCAAGATCATTTACGGCCGCACCAGCCAGGAGAACGGCTTCCTGGGGATGCCCGATGACAGCGTGAAGGCTGACATCATCTACATCTGCAGCCCCAATAACCCCACCGGTGCCGCCTACACCCGCGAGCAGCTCAAGGCCTGGGTGGACTACGCCAAAAAGAACAACGCCGTTATCCTGTACGATGCCGCCTACGAGTGCTTCATCACCGATCCCGCTCTGGCACGCAGCATCTTTGAGGTGGAGGGTGCCCGCGAGTGCGCCATTGAGATCTGCTCCTTCTCCAAGATCGCGGGCTTCACCGGCACCCGCTGCGGCTACACCATCGTGCCCCACGAGCTGGAGCGCGAGGATGAACCTGAACAAGCTGTGGCTGCGCCGCCAGACCACCAAGTTCAACGGCGTGCCCTACGTCGTTCAGCGCGCTGCTGCTGCCGTGTTCACCGAGAGCGGCATGGCCGAGATCCAGGCCAACCTCGATTACTACCGCCAGAACGCCAAGGTCATTGCCGACGCACTGGACGAGTGCGGCGTGTGGTACTGCGGCGGCAAGAACAGCCCCTACATCTGGCTGCGCTGCCCCGGCGGCATGAAGAGCTGGGAGTTCTTCGACTGGCTGCTGGAGAACTGCGGCGTGGTCGGCACCCCGGGTGTCGGCTTTGGCGAGTGCGGCGAGGGCTACTTCCGCCTGACCGCCTTCGGCGATGCCGAAAAGACCAAGGTCGCCGCCCAGCGCATCAAGGCCGCCATCCAGACTCTGTAATCTTACACAAGCAAAAAGGCGATGCAGTTTCGAACAGCTGCATCGCCTTTTTCTTTTATTTCCGGCTCGTCAGCCGGTTGAGCAGCATCACGGCCAGAACAATGATGCCGATGACGAGGATGATGCCGACCATCCCGATCAGCATCATCGGCAGCGTGGTCATCCACGAAGTAAGATGAAGCATGCGATCACCTCCGTTAAGCCATCAGGGTCAGGATCAGGCCGCCTGCAATGACGGACGCGATCTGTCCCGAAACGTTGACGCTGATGGAATACATCAGCAGGAAATTCTGGTTGTCCTCTTCCAGGCCCATCTTGTTGACCACACGGCCACTCATGGGGAAAGCCGAGATGCCGGCCGCGCCGATCATGGGGTTCAGCTTTTTGCCTTCCGGCAGGAAGAGGTTCAGCAGCTTTGCAAACAATACGCCGCCTGCCGTGTCAAAGACAAAGGCCACCAGACCCAGTGCAAGGATCAGCAGGGTGTCGGGCCGCACGAACTTATCGGCGGTCATCTGCCCGGCAACGGTCAGGCCCAGCACGATGGTGATAAGGTTTGCCAGCACATTCTGAGCCGTCTCGCTCAGGGCGTTGAGGACACCGCACTCCCGCAGCAGGTTGCCGAACATCAAAAAGCCCACCAACGCCACGCTGGCCGGGGCCACCATACCGGCAATGATCGTGACTACAATGGGGAACAGGATCTTGGTCAGCTGGGAAACACTGCCCTTTTCATAGGACATCCGGATGCGGCGCTCCTTCTGCGTGGTCAGCAGCCGGATCACAGGCGGCTGCACGATGGGCACCAGCGCCATGTAGCTGTAGGCTGCCACCATGATGGCACCGAGGTACTGGGAGTTGAGCGTGTTGGCCACGAAAATGGCGGTAGGGCCGTCTGCCGCACCGATGACAGCGATGGAGGCAGCATCCTGCAGGTCAAAGAAGAAGCCCGCCAGAAACAGGGTGAAAAAGATGCCGAACTGGGCCGCTGCGCCAAACAGCATGAGCCACGGCTTTTCCAGCAGGGGGCCGAAGTCGATCATGGCACCGATGCCGATGAAGAGCAGCAGCGGGAACAGCTCGTTGGACATGCCTGCTTCAAACAATGCAGAGACCGGGCCGACCGTGTCCCCCTGCGTGATGGCCCCGGAGAGGGGCAGGTTGACTAGGATGGCACCAAAGCCCATGGGCAGCAGCAGGCTCGGCTCCATCTTTTTGGCGATGGCAAGGTAGATGAGCAGTGCACCGATGCCCCACATCACCACCATCTGCCAGGTCAGATTTCCAAAATTGGAAAAGAGACTGGCGAATGTGTTCAGAAGATCCATATTTATTTTTCCTCCTTGTGTTCCGGTGCCGGGCAAGAAAAAAGAGACCCTTGCCACAGCACTCTGTCTGTGACAAAAGTCTCAAGCCAACACATGACATCGGGCATTTCTACCGTGATGACGCTGCCATGCAGCACCCCGCAGGCCCTGCGGAATGCCCTTTACTCCCTTTTATCGTATCTTATTAAATCAGAATGCAGTCCCCTCTGTCAAGGGGTTCCTGCATTTCTTTGCCAAACTTTACTTCAGCGCTCAAACGTTGTGCTGAGGGTGGTCTCCCAGGTCTGGCCGGGGGCAAGGCAGGCAGCAGCGGCGCGCCGGCTCCACTCCTGAGTGTCGGTCTGGGCACCGGGCAGGGAGTGCCACGGCTCAATGCAGACAAAGCGCACAGGCTTTGCCGGAGCCGACCAGATGAGGGTGTAGGGGTAGCCCTCCACATTGCAGACGATCCCCTTGCCGGTGTCCTTCTCGTAGATGCCCAGTGTGCGGCTGCGCAGACCGGCCATGCAGAAGCTGTCGTTTTCAAACAGATCGTCTGTCAGGGGGATGCTCTGCTCGTTCTTCCACCGGTAACCGCACTTGCCGGTCAGCAGACCGTTGGGGTAAGCGTCCAGAATCATCGGGCTTTCCGGCTGGTCGAAGCGGAACTCGTAATCGGTGGTGGTGTGCTTGTCATCAAAGGGGATGCGGAAGGCCGGGTGGTAGCCGATGCCGAACTGCAGCTCCTCGGCGGCATCGGCGGGGTTGGTCACCGCCAGCGTGTGGTGGAGCGTCTTGCCTTCCAGCCGGAAGGTGCTGGTCAGAACAAAATCAAACGGGAAGCGCTCTGCCTTGCTCTTTTCATCCGAGCGCAGCTCCAGCCGGATGGTGTCGCCCCCTCGGCACAGAGCAGGGTGTGCTCCACGTCCCGGGCAAAGCCGTGCTGACCGCCGGGGTAGGTCTTGCCCTTATGGGTAAAGGCCCCGCCGGTCAGCTTGCCCGTCCAGGGGAAAAGGATGGGGGCATGGCGGTTCCAGACAGCCGGGTCGGCCTGCCAGAGCATCTCCTGCCCGGCTGCATTTTTCAGGCTGACTGCTTCGGCACCATGGGTATCCACGGTCAGGGTCAGGAATTCGTTGTGAATGGTTGCCTGCATGATTCATCTCTCCTTTTTTACCGGTTGACGATGTTCTCGCCGTTCCCGTCCAGCCATGTTTTCAGGTTCCGGGTGGTAATGTCCATCAGGTTCTGCAAAGCCTCCCGGGTCGTCCACGCAATGTGCGGTGTGAGGATGGCATGGGGTTCTGCCCGCAGGGGACTTTCCTGAGGCAGGGGCTCGGTGACAAAGGCATCGGCCCCGTAAAAGCCCAGCTGACCGCTGTGGAGGGCCGCTGCCACGGCCTCCTCATCCACCAGCGCGCCCCGGGCCGTGTTGAGCAGAATGGCCCCGGGCTTCATCTTCGCCAGCGCCTCCGCGTTGACAAGGCCCCGGGTCTGGGGTGTAGCCGGGCAGTGCAGGCTGAGGATGTCGCACTTTTTCAGCAAGGTGTCGTAATCCACGAACTCCACACCGTCGGCAGCGTATTCAGGCCGGATGGTGCGGGTGCAGACCAGTACCTCCATGCCAAAGGCTCTGGCAATGCGGGCTGACTGCCGCCCGATGCTGCCGTAGCCGTAGACGCCGAAGGTCTTGCCGTACAGCTCCATCTGGGGCAGAAGGCCGATCTCCTCCGGCACGTCCAGCTGCCAGCACCCCTGCTTGACGGCACGGTTGTAGCGCTCCGCGCACTGGCAGATGGCCAGCAGCAGGCTGAAGGTCATCTGGGCCACGCTGTAGGTAGAATAGCCCGGCACATTGGCCACTGCAACGCCGTGGCGGCGGCAGGCTTCCAGATCCAGGTTGTCGGTGCCCGTGGCGATGATGCCCACCCATTTCAGGTTCGGGCACTGCTGTAAGATCTTCTCATCCATGCGGCACTTGTTCAGCAGAACGATGTCCGCATCTCCGATGCGGGGGGCGATCTCCTCGTAGGCCGTGCGGACATAACTGACGGTATCGGGCACCAGCGCCTTTACCCCCGACCAGTCCAGGTCGCCCGCTTTCATGACATAGCTTTCCAGAATGACAGCTTTCATCTCAGTCCTCCAACACTACGTCCTCGCTCAGCACCTGACCGATGGGCTTTGCAATGCACAGGTCTGCCTGCGCATCGGCCCCGGTGGGCTGCATGTTGATGACCACCAGATGGCGGCCCCGGAAGTACCGGATAAGCCCTGCCGCCGGGTAGACCACCAGACTGGTGCCGCCGATGATGAGAGTATCCGCCTTGCGGATGGCAGACACAGCCCCGGAGAGCACCTTTCCTCGTCCAACCCTTCCTCGTACAGAACAACATCCGGCTTGACGATGCCGCCGCACTTGGGGCAGCGGGGCACCCCGGTGCTGTTGGCAATGAAGTCCGCATCGTAGAAGGCCCCGCACTTCACGCAGTAGTTGCGCAGAGTGCTGCCGTGGAGCTCATAGACGGTATTGGCCCCAGCAGCCTGATGCAGGCCGTCGATGTTTTGGGTGACGATGGCCTTCAGCCTGCCCTCCCGCTCCAGCTTTGCCAGCCGCAGGTGGGCAGCGTTGGGCTTCGCCCCTTTCACGATGAGCTTATCCCGGTAAAAGCGGTAGAACTCCTCCGGTTTTTCCTCCCAGAAGGTGTGGCTGAGGATCGTCTCGGGCGGGTAATCGTACTTCTGGTGGTACAGGCCGTCCACGCTGCGGAAATCAGGGATGCCGCTTTCGGTGGAGACCCCCGCGCCGCCAAAAAAGACGATGCGGTCGCTCTCGGCAATGATTTTTTCCAGTGCAGGAACCATAAAAGAAACGCTTCCTTTCCGGCAGATCGTTGTGTTTTGGATAGCTCCAGTATAACACAAATCCAGAGGAAAGGAAGCGTTTCTTTTTTTGATGGGATCGTCCCCTTGCTCAGCGCCCGTTTTCGGCAAACAGGGTCCCCAGCGCATTCAGCAGATCATGCGGGAGCATCCCGGTTTCCCCGTGCAGGGCGGCGGCACGGTCGGCAGCTGCACCATGGAGATAAACGGCACAGGCAGCGGCATCAAAGGCAGGCAGGCCGCAGGCCAGCAGGGCGCTGGTCATTCCGGCCAGCACATCCCCGCTGCCGCCCCGGGAAAGCCCCGGGTTGCCGGTGGGATTGATCGCACAGCGGCCATCCGGCCCTGCAATGACGGTATTTGCCCCCTTCAGCACCACCACAGCATTCCATGCTTTCGCATAGCGCAGCGCCGTGCCTTCCCGGTCCGCGTTGATCTCTGCCGCAGAGTGTCCGGTCAGCCGGGCCATCTCGCCGGGGTGGGGCGTTAAAATCAGTTCTCCTTGAGGGTGAGGCATTTTTTCCGTTTGGAGCAGGTCAGCGGCGGCGTTCAGGCCGTCCGCATCCAGCACTGCGCTGCCGGAAAAGCCGGGCAGGAGCGTTTTTCACCAGCGCCCGGGTCTCGGCGGCCCGGGCCGCGCTCTGGGCCGTATAACCCAGCCCCGGCCCCAGCAGCAGGACAGAGGCCTTCTGCCGCCGGATGCGGTCGATATTCTGGGGCGAGACGCCGCCCCCTGCCCCCGCTTCGCAGGGGCAGAGACAGCACTCGGGCAGGCGGGCGGCCACAGCCGCCAGCACCGGCTCCACACTTGCCAGCGTAACGATGCCGGCTCCTGTGCGCAGGGCACCTTCCACGGCCAGTGCCGCCGCGCCCCGATAGGACGCACTGCCCGCCACCGCCAGCACGGAACCAAAGGTTCCCTTATGTGCATCCCGGGGACGGGGCTGGATCTTCTGCCAAACAAAATCAGAAGTTGTTTCGAACATAGGCCTCTCCTTTCGGGTGAGATTTCGCCCTCTCAGTCAAAGCCTTACGGCTTTGCCAGCTCCCCCAAAGGGGGAGCCTTATTGCGGGTCTTGGATAAAGGCAGCATTGCCTCTCCCTTTGGGAGAGGTGGCAGCGCGTAAGCGCTGACGGAGAGGGCGAGGATGTTACCCTTCCCCCTGCAAATACCTCCGGATCTCCTTCTCCGCCTCCTGCACCTCTTCATGGAACATGCGGGCAGAGACCCGGAGAGCACCATGGCCCAGAATGATGACCTGTTCCATGCCATCGGAGGTGGCCACGCGGACGCGGCGGCCCTTGCCGATTTCATGGGTGACACGCTCGATGAACATATCGGCGGTCTCGGCTTCCCGGGTGTAGACCACATGGATATTGTGGTACTGCTCTATGCTGGGGCTGCCCGGCACACGGTAGGCATCAAACACAAGGATGAGCACGCACTTCTTAAAGCCCTGATAGTTGCAAAGGATGTCCATCAGCCTGTGGCGGGCCGCTTCCAGGCTCTCTTTGGAGAGTGCGTTCAGCTCATCCCATGCAAAGATGATGTTGTAGCCGTCCACCAGCAGGTATTCGGGCTGGATCTCCCACTGCTCGGCGTTGAAATCGGGGCGTTCCCGCTTCTGGGTGGGGCGGAACGCCGCCAGCGGGTCCCGCTTGATAGGCCCATAGGTCTGTTCAAAGATCTTCAGCAGCTCAGCATCCTCTTCCAGGGTGGCGCGGTAGGCAGCCATCCGGCGGGGACGGGCCTGCACCGCTTCCTCGGTCTTTGCAGTCTTGCCCCAGCCGCTGTCTACATGCATGTGGCTGCGCACCTGTTCCCAGGGCACCACAAATCCGGCCCCGTGGGCGCAGAACACCGAATCCGCCGGGTTGTCGAGGTCGTGTTCCGGCATAGCCCGCGGCCTTGATGACCTCTGCTGCATTGTGGCAGGGACGGTAGCCGTCCAGCGTCAGGGTCAGGTGTCCCCTGCCCCGGGTGTAGCCCACCACCTCCATGGGGTAGCTGCGCATGGTGGAGGCCGGTGCGGTGCCGGTGAGCAGGGCGGTCTGTCCGTCGGCTCCGGTCTCGGCGGATCAAAGCTGCCGCCCATGTTCTGGATGTCGTTCATGGCGCGGCCCACGTTGTCCGAGGGCAGTTCCAGCCGGAACGCATACCAGGGCTCCAGCAGCTGGGTTTTGCGGTTCTGGTCTGCCATCATCAGGCCCTGCCGGACGGCGCGGTAGGTCGCCTGCCGGAAGTCGCCCTCCTCGGTGTGCTTGAGGTGAGCACGGCCCGCAATGAGGGTGATCTTCACATCAGTCAGGGGTGCCCCGATGAGCACGCCCAGATGTTGCTTTTCCTCAAGATGCGTCAGCACCAGCCGCTGCCAGTTCTTGTCCAGCACCTCTTCCCGGCAGTCGGCGGCAAACTGCATCCCGCTGCCCCGGGGCAGCGGCTCCAGCTTGAGATGGACTTCGGCATAGTGGCGCAGAGGCTCGTAGTGGCCCACACCCTCCATGGCTTCGGTGATGGTCTCCTTATACAGGATGCCGCCGGGGCCGAAGCGGACTTCCAACCCGTACCGCTCCGCCAGCAGGCTTTTCAGCACTTCCAGCTGGATCTCGCCCATCAGTTGGACATGGATCTCGCCCAGGGTCTCGTTCCAGACCACATGGAGCTGGGGCTCCTCCTCTTCCAGCCGATGGAGCTTTCCCAACGCGGCGTGCACGTCCGCGCCCTCGGGCAGCAGCACCTGATAGCTCAGCACCGGCTCCAGCACCGGCAGGTCGCTGTCCCGTTCCGCCCCCAGACCCTCGCCCGGGCGGGCTTTGGTCAGGCCGGTGACAGCGCACACCTGGCCGGGGCCGATGCACTCCGCCAGCGTAAACTTTGCGCCGGAGTAGAGCCGCAGCTGGTTGGCCTTTTCGGCCCATGGCTCCCCGTCGACCTCTCCGGTGAGCTGGGCTTTCACCTTGAGCGCGCCGCCGGTCACCCGCAGCCAGGTCAGGCGGTTTCCCTGCTCATCCTGGCTCACCTTGAACACCTTGGCCCCGAAGGCTTCCAGCGCGGGAGCCGGGCGGGTATAGCGGTCCAAGCCCTCCACCAGCGCATCCACACCCTGCAGCTTCAGGGCTGAGCCAAACCAGCAGGGAAACACATGCCGCCGGGCAATGGCGGGGATGAGGTCGGTATCGGTCAGGTTTCCCCGGTCCAGCATTGCCTCCATCAGCCGCTCATCGCAGAGAGCCAGCGCCTCGTCCCGGTCAGCCTGCTCTGCCCCAAAATCCACAAAGCCATCCCCCAGCCGACGGTTCAGCTGGGTCAGAAGCGCCTTCCCTGCCCGGGCCGGGCAGGTCCATCTTGTTGACAAAGACAAAGGCGGGGATGTGGTACCGCCGCAGCAGCCGCCAGAGAGCGTCTCGGTGTGGCTCTGCACCCCGTCGGTGCCGCTGATGACCAGCACGGCATAATCCAGCACCTGCAGTGTCCGCTCGGTCTCCGTGGAAAAATCCACATGGCCCGGGGTGTCCAGCAGGGTAAAATCGGTATTGCCCGCCGTGAAGAGAGCCTGCTTGGAGAAAATGGTAATGCCGCGCGCCTTTTCCAGCGCGTCGGTGTCCAGAAAGGCATCCTTGTGGTCCACCCGGCCCAGCTTCCGGATGGTGCCAGTGCCGTAGAGCATGGCTTCGGAAAGGGTGGTCTTGCCGCTGTCCACATGGGCCAGAATGCCGATGACCAGCTGCTTGTGCTCTTGTTCCATGCCGCGGCCCCCTTACAGTGCGCTGGCGATCAGCGCAGCAGCGACCAGCGGCAGGCCCAGCACCAGATTGGAGAGCAGGCTGCAATAGGTGCGCTCCTCGGGTTCCAGCTCCTCAAAGGAGACGATCTTCTCATCCGCATAGTCGATGATGGAGCGGGTGGAGTGGATCTTTTTCTGCCGCTTGCCCATCCCCTTGAATTCCTCAAGCAAATGGTGGATGGTCACGCCATCCAGCCGCAGGTAGTCCACCCAGGCCCAGATGAGCAGCACCACGCCGCACAGAAAGCCCGGGGCCTCCCAGATGGTAAACGTACCATCGCTGACATAGCGCTGCCACAGCAGCATCAGCACGGCCACAATGGAGGTGCGGGTCACGGTCTTATATAAAATGGGGTGGAACATGTAGCGTTTGTACATCGAGGTCAGTTTCTTCATGGTGCGCTCCTTATTGATACAGATACAGTTCTTTATTGTATCATGTTTTTGTGAAAAAAGATAGCTGTTTTGTGCGCACAGCGTGAACAGTTTCTCTCTTTCGCCTGTTCTTCATAGATATACAGTTCTTTCCATTTTATAGTAATTTTTTCCAAATTTTTTCCCATGAAAGCGTTTGTCACCGTTTTGTTTCCAATTCTATGCTGTGGTGGATTGACTTCTTTCCAGTAAAGTGCTAAAATATACAGTGGTGCGACTTTTTTGTCTTTCCTGTGCACTTTTTGGAAAGGCAGACAGCCTCACTGCGTTTAGGAAAAGGAAAAACGCGCGGCTCTGTCCGCGCAAGATCTGGGAGGATCATCCAATGAGCTTCAATTTTGATCGCCGCACCTTCCTGAAGGGTGCAGGTGCTGTGGGTGCCGCCAGCCTGCTGGCAGCCTGCGGCGAAAAGTCCAACAACACCGGCAATGGTGCTGCCGCCAGCGGCGCTGCTGCCCCCAACTCCACTGGCGCTACCCCCCCTGAAGGAATTCATCTCCTTTGAGAGCGGCAATCGTGAGCTGGAAAGCTGGAACATGCTGTACACCCAGAAGGCTGAAGATGCCAACGTGATCACCAACCTGTGGGACGGCCTGCTGAGCTTCGACTGCTACGGCAAGGTCGTGCCCGCCATCGCTTCCAGCTGGGAGCACAATGAGGATGCCACTGTCTGGACCTTCCACCTGCGGGACGACGTGGACTGGGTGGATTGCAACGGTGAGGTGAAGGCTCACCTGACCAGCAAGGACTTCCTGGTTGGTTTTGAATGGGTGATGAACGCCATCAAGAACGAAGCCAACAACACCTCCATGCCCAACGATACCATTGTGGGCGCTTACGAGTACTACGAGCTGACCAAGGAAGCCGGTGACGCTGCCGCTGACATGACCTACGAGGACATGCTGGCTGCCGGTGTGGGCATTGAGGCTCCGGATGATTACACTCTGGTATTCACCTGCCCCAGCGCCTGCCCCTACTTTGATACCGTTGCCGCCTACAACAGCTTCTACCCCGTGGCCCCTGCTCTAATCGAGGAGCTGGGTGTCGATGGCTTCCGGAGCTGCGACAACACCACCATGTGGTACAACGGACCCTATGTGGTGGAGGAATACATCCAGGGCAACACCAAGAGCTACATCCCCAACCCCAACTACTACGATGCTGCCAACGTCAGCCGCTTTGAGCGCTTCACTGTCACCATGATCAGCGACGGTTCCATCAGCCTGCAGCTGTATCAGAGCCGCGAGCTGGACGAGGTGGACCTGGGCGAGAGCAGCATCACCACCATCCAGGCGGATCCCAGCAACGAGTACAATCAGCAGCTGTGCGAGAAGCGTGCCAAGAAGTTCAGCTACTGCTTCATCTTCAACTACGACAAAAAGAACACCGACGGCACCCCCGATGAGAACTGGAACAAGGCCATTGCCAACAAGGCGTTCCGTCAGTGCTTCTCCAAGGGTCTGGATCTGACCAAGTTCTTCGCCCGTTACAACCCCATCAATCCCCTGAAGTGTGAGAACGATTTCTTCACCATGAAGGGCCTGTGCTACACCTCTGACGGCACCGACTACACCAACCTGGTGGCCAAGGAGATGGGTCTGGACGGCGAGGCTTACGACGGCAAGACCATGAAGCGCCTGCGCGCCAACAACGGCGACATCACCGAGCTGAAGAAGCAGGCCATGGAAGAGCTGAGCGCCATTGGTGTCACCTTCCCTGTTCACTGCTCCTACTACATTCTGGCCGGCTCCACCTCCGCTCTGGATAGCGCAACCGTGCTGAAGCAGTGCTTCACCGACAGCTTCGGCGATGACTTCATCGTGCTGGATATCAACACCTTCGTGTCCTCCACCATGAAGGAGGTCGTGGCACCCAAGCTGCAGAGCTTCGTCCACATGGGCTGGGGCGCTGACTTCGGCGATCCCATCAACTTCCTGACCCAGATCATCGTTCACGATGACAATGCTTACTACAGCTGCAACATGACCAACATCGCAGGCATTGTGAACAATGGCCCCGCCAGCTACCAGACCGAGCTGGTTGCAGCCTACGAGAAGTTCACCGATCTGGTGAACGAGGGCCGTGCCATCGTTGACGACACCGACGCACGCTACGCTGCATTTGCCAAGGCCGAGGCTTACTTCCTGGACGAGAACCTGATCTTCCCCACCGTCTACGATATCACCTGGTGCCTGACTCACGTCAACGAGTACAGCAAGATCAACGCTATGTATGGTCCCTGCAACTACAAGGCTGTGAACTGGGAGACCAGCGAGGAGGCTTACACCACCGAACAGTACGATGAGTTTGCCGCCGCATTCGATGCAGCCACTCAGGCCTGATCGCGTGAACCAATAGCCAATCGCAAAAAGCAGAACCGGACGTTTTTGAAGCGTCCGGTTCTATTTTTTCTCCCATAGCAGCACAAAACCCCGCCGCGCGGAAAAACTCCCAGCGCGGCGGGGTCATTGTGTTAAAATACAGGAAAGCGGTTCAGCTTACTGCTGGCTTTCATACTCCTTGCGGTAGCCTTCCAGCTCACGCTGGTTGCCATACACGAAGTGGCCGTTTGCGATCTCTTCCCAGACCGGCTTATCCACGCTGTAATCGTGGATCGAGGGGTCATAGACCAGCAGCTTCTTGTGCTTTTCGAGGCTGGGGTCAGGGATGGGAACCGCGCTCAGCAGGGCTTTGGTGTAGGGATGCAGCGGATGGAGGAACAGCTCCTCCGCCTCAGCCAGCTCCACGATGCGGCCTTTGCTGATAACGGCGATACGATCCGAGATGAACCGGACCACCGACAGGTCATGTGCAATGAACAGGTAGG
>VOFC01004287.1_pt1 | contig 60027 bp, 97 predicted proteins | sample 5384161 | NCBI WGS metagenome assembly VOFC01 (sample SAMN12384722, study PRJNA508395) | human gut metagenome | isolation source: healthy gut B | host: Homo sapiens
AAGGTGCAGCGGGGCTAAGCGCGTTTATGCGCACAGCAGCGCCGTCAGCGGAAGGCTGATCAGAAAACGGCGCGGCAACGGCAGCGGCGGCGGAGATCCCGTCCTGCCGGATATAGGAGCGGTACAGCGTCCGCTTTGACGCGCCCAGCCTGTGAAGGGAGCGGATCAGTGGGCGGCTGCCCTCGATGTAGTCGCAGAGCCGGACATAGAGGATCAGCAGGATGAACAGAACCAGTGCCGCAAAGATGTACCCCAGTAGCAGATACACGCCTGAGGACATCTCCCGCAGGAAATCCGACCCCGACTGACGGTTGGTGACAGCATACTCCGCGCCTGCAAAATGCGTCCCGCAGGGCGGCCTCCACCTGCGCGTTCATGGCAGGGTCGGTCAGGGCGATCTCGATGCCGGTTGCCGGCTCTGAGGCGATGATGTCCGCATACAGCTCATCGCTCACATAGATATCCAGCGCCCATCCGGACGGCTTCGTGTCCGTCAGCGCGGCCACCGTCAGCGCGGTCACATCCTCCGGTGCGGGCTGCTTGATACCCCCTGTTTACATCGCAATACGCTTCCGACCGGCAAAGCCGCAGTACATCCCGACGCCGCGTTCCGCCTTGCGGCTGACGGCGATCTCATACTTGAAAGCGTCTGAATGCCGCACCAAGACCGCTGTACGGTCGGATGCGCAGCGGCGTCTCCACCTCCTCCGGGGACTCCGGCAGCAGGATATAACCGTCTGGCTCATATACGGGGCGCATCTGCTTCACACCCACCAGAGAGGAAACATACGCTATGTCCTCAGTCGAAAAGCCTTCTCCGTCATGGGAGGAACGGGAAACCTTTAACCCCCATTCCTCCTCCGCGCCCGTGACCTGCAAGGCAACAGTGAGGATGTTGAACAGAAGCAGAAAACCGCCATGACGGGAACGGAAACAGCAAAGGCAGGAACGGAGGCTGCGGTTCGTGCGGCTGCGCCTACAGGCCGCAGAGGGTTGCCGCCGGGGTGAAACGCCGCCGGAGGGGCTTTCGTCCGCGCTTGACCTTATGCTCATTTTCCATATCATACAGCAGCGCCCGCGCAGGCTCGCGGCTGTACCGGTGCAGGGTCATGCCCAGCGACAGTCCCAGTGTAACGAAGAAAACCGCCAGATGGGCAGAATATTCATCGGCTCCACATGAAAGATCAGCCACGCAAGGCTGTCGTGGCGGATCTCAAGAAACGCCGTGAACAGCACTTTCAGCGATACAACGGAAATAACCACGGCGCAGGCCGCCGCCAGCAGGAACACCGCCGCAAGCTCCGCGGCAAACAGGGGGCGCTGATCTGACGGCGGCTGGCTCCGCAGGCGCGGAGCGTCCCAATGTCAGAGGTAAAGCGCTTCAGGTGACTTCGGTAAGCGGAACGCACCACCGATACCGAGAGCAGAATGACCAGCATATTGACGAGCAGAAGGCTTCGCTGCCCCGAAAGATGGGACGGATCGGTGGAGATCCCATGGGCGTATTCATAGCTGAACGCCGTCGGGAGCAGGGCTTCATTTCCAGACACTTCCATGCGCTTGCGGATCTCGTTCTCAAAAACGGTCACGCTCTCCCGCATTTCTCCATTCCTCGTCCGACAGAATATGCAGGTAGATGGTGCCGTCACGATAAACGGGCGCGGACAGGCCACGGATGCCCTCAAAGTATGGCACGTCCACTTCCGTTGCGTTCCCAATGTGATAGGTTTCACCCGCAGAACGGGCAGGAGATATTGCCGCGTGCCCCATGCATTGCTGTCCCGGTAAATGGAGATCAGCAGCGGCAGCAGAAACGCGCAGGTCAGCTACCGCAAACAGCACCGCATGACGGCGGGGGCTGCGCGTGAATGAGCGCATCATATAGAGCAGATAGGTCATAAACAAGCCTCCTGTCCAACATGGTTTATAAATGGCGGCAGGGCAGCGACCTTGCTGCGCAAAGCCACTGCCCTGTGTATATGGCCTGTGGGCTTTGCGGTGTCAATCGCGCCTACGGGTCGATGTGCCGCATTTATGTATCAAATTTCCCTTTATATGTCCTTATGTGGCCCGTAAAAAATTGTCGCCACCACCTCCCCGCAGAATTCCGCACTGAACTCGTCGAGATCACCGAGTGTGATAGCTCCCTCATTGATCATACGGCAGATGATTGAAGAGGATCCGATCCTCTCATGGAGATCTGCACGCCGGCACAGCGTCTATCCTCACGGATGCGCTTGCATAATTTCCAAAACTTATCAGCTTCGGAACCGTCTCCACGCAACAATTCGATATATTCCTTGTTCAGCCTCCCGATATACGCCTCCTGCCATCCGGCAAGCTTTGCTTCGGAACAGACGCCAATCCTGTTTAGAACTCAATTGATTGCATGCTTTTGCCTCCCTTCTTGAACATCTGCAATCATCCTGATTGATTACAAATTCACGGAATAGAAAATCAAAGCGTCCCTGTACCACCTCATACACATCAATGTCCAGATATCCTTGTTTTATCTCATTGTATTATAGTATTGAACCTTCCCTGCGTCCGTTGCACCGATCAAGTGCGGCGCGCCCAACGCCCGGTGTTTCATTTGCCGGCAGAAGTCTCCGTGCTCACTCCTCCAAAATCTCGTTGACTGCGTTATGGTCATACGCTGCCGCTTTCTTCCGCAGCTCGTTGGAACGCATGATCTTTTCGGACAGGCTGGCGAGGAAACACTGGAGTAACTTGACACCGATGGCGGGATGCTCCTCCAGCAGAGCCTTCAACCGCCCTCTGGAGATGCACAGCAGCTCAGTGAACTCTGCCGCCGTCCCGCTGAGGCGGAACACGCTGTGGGAAAGGCAATTTTCTCCCAGGAAACTGCCCGGTGTGAGATACGCGATCTCCAGCGGCGCGGGCGCTGTTTGCTTCCCGGTTGGCAACAAGCCGCAGCTTGCCCTTGAGAACAAGACAGACCTCCTCATTGTGAGTCGCCGCTGGTGAATACGGTCTCATGCTCATAGTAGGTTTTTACATGGCAGTAATCAAAGAAAACCGCATGCTCTTGCTCAGTAAAAACAGAAAATATCGGCAGCTTCGCCAATACAGCCAAAGCTCCTCCCGGGTGAGTCTTCGGCGATGCTCCTTGTCGAGATGAATCTCTGGTGCGGAAATATTGTGCCTCTCCAGCACGGCGCGGACGGCGTATCGCTCCTGCCGTACAAGGCGGATGAGCCTCTCCCATTGCGTTTGGGTGTCCAGATAGGCACGGAAGGCATCAAAGGAGGGCGGGGCATTGTGCTTGGCAATATAGATGTTCCGCATGGCTTCCATAGCAGCATCAGGATCGTTATTTGCAAGGTACTGCGATGAGAGCATCATGCTGCTTCGATAGATCTTCTCGTCCAGATCCGGCTTGAGAAATTCACCGGGATAGGGGTCAAAGTCCTCCGGACTGACATGGACAAGATTCCCAGTTTTGTGCTGAGACTGCATTTTGGCGCTGATATACAAAACGGTAAATATCCTCGCGCAGACGCTTCCACTGGGGGTGGGACTTGGGCTGAGGCAGATGCTTGATGGACAGGGTATTATCCAGAAAGAAGCTGAAACCGAAGATCCGACTGTTTATAAGATAATCCACATCCTCGCCTCGGGTTACAAAGGGGGTCAAAGGGTACACACTCAAAAAAAGCTCTCTGTGCAGGATCATGGCGCCGCCGAAGGCAAAGGTGTGCGCTTGAGCCGCGGCCCGCTGCCGATGATCTGGTCAAAAGCTCGCGCCTTGCAGCCGAAGCGGTCCCAATAGGTCATCCACGGCTCCGGGCTTACATCATCGTAGTATTGGCCCTTGCTGTTTAGGTAGTAGCCGGCAACGCCATGCACGATGTCTCCGTAAACTCTTCTGCCCAGAAATTCCAGTGAGCGCGGCACAAAGTCCGGCAGCTCGAAGACCTCGTCATCGTCGATGAGCAAAGCGGCGTCCGCCGTCAGGGTAGAGGCGGCCAATAGGCATATATTGCGCACGTTTGAGTATCGAACATGGACAGGAGCCGGACTCCCCGATCGTTCAGTCCGGCTTTTCTCAAGATTTCAGTTATCTCGCGCAAATCTCCCGCAGTGAACAGGTATGTCTCCGCATTCAGCTGCGCCCGAACCACGATACGGAGCACCTGCTCATAGGCCACCGCCTCTACCTCCGGGGTGGTCGGACAAATCAGAATCACCAGCTTGAAGTCTTTTTCATGGAACTGCTTCATGCTGACTAAGGTGCGCTCCAGCGTTCCCTCCTGATCCACCGGAGTGGGATGGTCATAGACGGCGTCGCCCCTCCTGCCAAGGGTCGCCTGTTTTACGGCACCAGTAGGTGGGGATTATCATGGTTTTTCCTCATACGACTCGCCCTCCTTAGCCCGAAAAAGCTCTTACAGCGCGTTGGTAGACCTGCTCCAGCTTTGCCACGAACTGTGCCTGCGCAAAATTGCTGCTGGCATAGTGTGCGATGATGTCACGCCGCTCCGGCTCTGAATGATGTCTCGTCAGTTCATTTCAAAATCGCAGCGCAGAAAGTTTCCTCATCCTCGGAGAGACCAATGTTCCCACTTGACTGTTGATAAACTCCGGCAAACCACCTTCATTGGAGCCGACAACGGGCAGTCCGCAGGCCATCGCTTCCAAGGCGACGAGTCCGAATGGCTCACGGCGGGAGGGCATTACAAAAACATCCGCCGCATTGTAGAGCCGCCGCAGCTCGTCCTGCTTCTGGTTGCCAAGGAAGAAGGTGTTCCTCAGACCGAGCTGCTTGTGCAGCTCTGATAATCGCTCCCGTTCCTCGCCGTCGCCGGCAATCAGTGTGATGAACTCCCGATCCGCCAGCCGCTCATAGCGGGCGCGCCGTACCAACAACGTGTCCACACCCTTAAATGCTGCAAGCTTTCCAGCAAATAGAATGACATACTCTCCGCGATAAGAAAGGCCGAGTGAATCGAAAAGCGTTTCCCTGTCCACTTCTTCCCGATAGAAAATGTCCTCATTGTATCCGTTGGGCAACAGCAGAAGCTTATCCGCCGCCATAGGACTGCTCAAGTGCAAGATCCCGATTGTCTGCGGAGATGGCAAGCACTTTTATACTTCCCGCAACGGCCTCTTCCGGCAAAGCTCTGAAAGGCAGGCCATTTTTGCAGCCCATCAGATCCGTCCCATGTATGGTTATGACCAGAGGAAGGTTACCCAGGGAAGCCAGCCAAGAGAGACACCATGCGTGCTGTGCATGAATGATATCCGGGTGAAACTCTTTGCAATGCCCGTCTCAAGGCAGCAGAGAATGCCGTAAGATACCGTCAGTTCGCTGCCCGCTGAAGTCCGTAAATGTAGTCCGGCTCTGGGGATGGGTGGTAAAGCAGGGAAAATTGAAGGGGAGCTCATCTCTCCTGCGCTTTTACCTTTTTGAAAACATCACCGGATACATTTGGATCCCGGGCAGCATAGGGAACGGCTGGTTTTCAGGAAAAATGACGCAACCTCATGCCCGCGCTTGCGCAGATGCAGCGCAATATTTTTGGTGTAGGTGCCGCTGCCCGATCCTTCCAGCGGGAAATGATTGATCAGCAATACTTTCATCGTCTAAACCACCTTTCTGTCAGTTCGGTCCATGCCTCCTTCGTCTTTTTGATGCTGTTTCCACCATATCCGGCAGCCACGCTTCCGCCGCAGACTGGATATCCGGAAGATATAAGAAGCGCCTGTCGTTTGTATAGCGGTACAGTGCTTTTCGCTCCATCCGACAGTCTCCGGCCTCTCTCGAAAAACTCCGTGGGCGCATGCCCCGTCTTCCAGCGGAAAAATACGTTGCGCCCGATCCAGCCGGTACAGGCATAGTAGAGCCTGTCCCGGACACGGCTGTCATTCCGGAGATCCGGAACCTTGGGATAATCCTCCGTAGGTGTCATGGAAGATAGGTGTCTGGATGTCCAGACATTTGATCTGACTTCGGGATGCCGCCAGTCCCATGAGCGTATCCTCACCTCTGGCGAGGCGGAGTCTTATTGTCAAAAAATAGTAGGGGGAGAAAAACGGCGGCAGCGTTGTCAGTGCGCTCATGCGGATGCCCATGTTTCCACCCAGAACCTTTGTGGTGGGCTGCAGCTCAGGTGTCCCTGCTTCCTGTACAATAAGCCCGCCGCGAACCTCGCTGCTCTGCCAAAACTCCGCCATATCCTCCTCCTTGTGGAGGCCCCATAGCAGGTCTGTCATTCCCTCAAAGGAAGCCGGAGGCAGGATGTTGTATCCGCTGTAATCACTGCTGGTGATGGTCGCCCCCAGAGACATCCCGTATAGATGCGCTCCGAAAAAGTCTACCTCATCAAACCCAACCTCTCCGTCAGGTGTTCGATGCAACACGCTAGGCTGCACATCCGAGTCCACAAAGATCAGGTAGTCCACGCCTGTGAACAGCGCTTCCATCAACACATGGTTCCGATTAAAGCCATAAGGAATCAGTCCGTGCGTATCAATCAACGGGCAGAACAAGAGCTGTTGAATGGATGAGAAGCGAACGCCGAGCTGCTTTAAAACCATATGCGCTCTTTCATAGTTCTGAAGCCGGATTAGAGAAACCTTCGCCTTGCGCTGCAATTCTTGAATCGCCTCCGAATCAGCCTCATGAGAGTATACGACAATCACGCGTTCAATCGGGTGGTCATACTTCTCGGCATTATCCAGAAATTCTGTCAGCGGATGCGCAGATATAAGATTCCGCACAATCATTCCGATGGCAATTTTCATTAAAACCCTCCTTGCTCTATCCTGTATGGCCGCACATTCTCATTATCTCAAAGGAGCGAGAAAACACAGGCTTGAACGGAGCAGGAGGGCTCTTGCCGCCTTCTTTATTGATACAGAGGAGATTCTCTAAAGTGCCGTCCTATGCGCCCGTCGTTATTGTTTTCTGAAAACAATAACTGGACAAGGATAAGCATCCTGAATACACCGCCGTCTTTTCTATAGGCATCTCATGTTATGATACCGCCTACATCTCCTGCCTCCTTCGCACTGCCTGATCTCAATTGGTAAACAAAGAACTATCGTAAAAGGTTCGTGTTTTTCCGTTATGACAAAAAGATCTAAATTTCCCAACTTACTTCATGCCCTAAAAAAAGAAAATCGCACAAGCAGACCGCTCGGTCTAGCTTATGCGCCGCTAATCCTAATTTGGTTTTGACAACTCCTACTGAGGAGGCTACACCAATATTGCATTCGCACAAAGCTAAACCGGATAAGATAAATGATAAACATGGCAGCAGCCTCCCTTCTATCAACGAATACTTTGGATTATTGTTATACTTTTCGTCAAAAAGCCCTTTTGCGCAACTCTTCTCTTTCGCCGCGGAGATTCTTGACGGGGGGTTGCAATGGAATATGTGCTGAGATACGTAAGCGACTCTCCATCTGGAACCGCCTCCGCGTTTGATCTTGTTTCTCCGCGTTTTCCGCGGCTGCTTCTACACGGCAATTTTAAGTCAGACGCTGTGCGGATACGCTTTAAAAACGCACATTTCTTCCTCTCCCAACAGAAGAGACAGTTTTATTATATGAAAAAGATGACACATTTTCAAGAGGTTTTTGAGTTTATTACGGCTTTGACTGATTGCTTCGATGTTTTCTCAGATGTTGCTCTGCCATACAGTGGCGCCTTCTCCGGCACAAGCGTTTTTTTTATCGAAGAGCTCCTACCAGCACAAAACGGGCATCATCAAACTCATAGCTACAGGTAGAGAGCGTTAGAATGTGATCAGAGAAATCTTATTAGAGGGTTTGCCTACTTTTAGCGATATATTCAACACCCCGATACAGGAACCGAGAAAGGTCTTCCCACCCAATGGTTCTGCGCTGAATACAATCGAATAACAAGAGTGAGCGCGGAATACATCTTCCGCGCTCACTCTTTACCAATATGTTTCTTATAAAACTTTATGCGCTGATCTTCCCAGAAAAAGTTTCCTGGTGCTGATCGTAATTGAAAAAGCTTGAAATAATATGTGTTGAGTAACATTCGTGCATTTGCCCCGCGTTGGCTCAATGGCAAAAGGCATTCACTGTACCTCGCTGGGCTTTGTGCCGACCTCCACAACATTATCGCAGCAGCTCTCGACCTGTCGTGGGTGATCAGAATGGTTCGTGGGTGCCGAGAATGGTTCTGCCGTTCCGCGCTTCGCTTTTCAGCCTTTCTGCGATCAGGCGCATATTCTGCCCGTCAAGGCCGCTGGTAGGTTCGTCGAGGATCAGTATCCTGCGGCCGGAAAAGATGGCGCAGGCGATGGCAAGGCGCTGCTTCTGTCCGCCGGACAGGGCGGACGGGTGCGTGTCCCTGTACTCGTAAAGGCCAAATTCCTTCAGCAAGTGTCTGGCACGGCCTTTGCTTTCTTCTGTCAATTTGGTATTCAGCAGCAGCTCCTCCGCCACACTCGCCGTAAAAAACTGTGTTGACGTGTCGTTGCCGCAGTAATAGATCTCCCTGCGCCGGACTGCCGCTCTTGCTTTTTCCCCATCTATCAGGATACGTCCCCTTGTCTGCCTTGCCAGCCCGCAGAGGATCTGCGCAAGGGTGGTTTTTCCCGCGCCGTTTTGCCCCGTTATGGCGGTCACGCCGCCCTCTGGAACGCACAGCGAAATATCATCGAAAATGACTTCCCTGCGTATTCTTTTCGAGAGCCCTGCTGTCCTCAAGGCGGCAGGGCTCTCGTCCGATACGGAGCGAACGGGAAGGCTCTTTCCCTCATGCGGAGAGCGCAGACCCATGCCTAAGATGTCTGCTTCTGGCAGAAGGCGCAAATTCTCCGGTGCATACTCAGCCGCTATTCTGCCGTCCCGCAGATATAAAAAGCGGTCTGCGATCCCCATCAGCCAGTCGATCCGATGCTCCGCGAGGAGCAGGGTAAAGCCCTGTGCCTTCAGCTGCCGGAGGGTCTGCATAAGCTGCTTCGTCCCTGCGGCATCGAGGTTAGCCGTCGGCTCGTCGCACACAAAGGCCTTTGGCTTCATGGCATATACGGATGCAATAGCCGCCTGCTGCTTTTCTCCGCTTGAGAGGACGTCAACTGCCCTGTCCCTCAAACGGGACAGCTTCACAAGCTGCATCACGCTGACCCACACAAAGGTCTTTGATATGGAACCCCATTCAAAAACCGTGGTCTCCGGGTCGATGGCCGTATTGTTCTCTAAATAGCAAAGCCATACCCCTTCGCAAATACCGAATTGTCATGCTCCGAAATTACGACACACGCGCCCGGAACCGTTTTGCCAATATATTTTTCGGAAACAGCGTTTGCGCTTGCCTCATATGCGTCCGGTGCACCGGATGCATATGCAGAAGGAGCGAGGAAGGCAATCATAACCAGCGCCGCAAGAAAGCATTGGAGGGCCTTGTATCTCATCAGTCTTTTCATAGGGTCATTACTCTATTGTCAGTCTAAAATCACAGCAGTCTCCGCCCTGTCCGAGCGTCTTTGTCCGTCCCCATTTGAGCTTTGGATGCATATGCCCGTAGGCCTCGTCATCCGCGCGGCAAAAGCCGGCTACAATCTCCGGGCAGCCGTATTTCACACAGGTGTCCTGATAGGGGCAGGCCAGCATGTCGAAGCACATTTCCTCTCGCTCTGTTCGTATCCAATTAGCCCGAAAACCGCAGTCCTCTCCAAAGGAGCTTTTTGTCATTTTGGCAAAGAACCTCGGCATCAGCTTATACAGGCCTGGTATCCTCATTGCCCCTCGGATTTTTGAACCAACGCCTGCTGCGCGCTTTTCATAATATCTATTCAAAAAAGCCGCCGCTTCCTCGCGGGAGATTCCGTTGCCCGTCATGGCGTCAAAGGCGGCGATGGCAGGATAGATGCGTTTCCGCGTATGCATATACATCTTTTTCGGCTCGTCGGCGTTTTCATCCACGATTTCCGCATAACGTCTCCATGCATCTTCTATGATCGCGTCTGTCTTTTCCGCGCCATATTGTTTTTCCATTGCAGATACCGCTCCGGTCAAGTATCTTTTGTCTAACCTTCTATCCATGTGCTTTCCCACCTTTCAGCGTCCAGCCGATTGCCTGGCTGCGCATTCCCACAAAGCGCCTGTACAGGCCGTCTTCGCGCATCAGCTCCTTATGGTTTCCGCGTTGAACGATCCTGCCGTTCTCCAGCACGATGATTTGATCTGCCGCGCGCACGGTGGACAGACGGTGGGCAATCATCAGGATCGTTTTGCCTTTTGTCAGCTCCCGGATGGCCTTTTGCAGCTCCTGCTCGTTTTCGGGATCCACGCTGGCTGTGGCTTCATCCAAAATGACGATGGGTGCGTCCTTCAGAATTGCCCTTGCAATGGAGATTCGCTGCTTTTCTCCGCCGGAGAGGCTGGAGCCGCCTTCGCCGATCTTTGTCTGATAACCATCGGGCAGCGTCATGATAAAGTCATGGCAGCAGGCTTTCTTTGCGACCGCTATGATTTCATCCTCGCTGCGTCCGGTCTGCCAAACCGGATATTGTTCTCGACGGTGTCCTCAAAGAGATACACATTCTGAAATACGATGGCGAAATTCTTTAGAAGGCTGCCGCTGGTATATTCCCGCACATCCCGGTCGCCGAGCGTGATCTGTCCCTCGTTTACATCCCAGAAACGGGCAATCAGACCGACCAGCGTGGTTTTTCCGGCGCCGGAGGGACCAACAATGGCGCAGGAGCTTCCCTGGGGTACGCTTAAGCTGATTTGATGTAATACCTCCTTTTCCCCGTATCCAAAGGACATATTCTTCACTTCAATATTGAAATTTTCCGGCACAAGATCAGCCCCGTTTTCGTCTAGGGATGGAATGTCCATGATGTTATCCAGCCGGTCCAGGGAAGCCTCCACCGCGCGGGCAATGGAGGACATACTGCCCGCCACCTCCACGGCGGCATAGATCATGAAGCTGGACACGAGAAGCAGCAGGCACTTCTCCGGCGTGATGCTTCCTCCTATCAGAAGATAGGGTGCAAAAGCCAGAATAGCCGCCCGTGCGAGCTTGAACACCGTCTGATAGAGCGCTGTCATTTTGAAAACGCCTTTTCAAGCACGATATTTGCCTCTTTGCTTTCCTCAATTGCGGCGTCAACTGCTTTTCCGGTGCGTTCCGCCAGCCCAAACGCCTTGACTACGCCCATGCCCTGCACATATTCCAAAACGGCAGTGACCAGGCCAGCCTGGGCGGCCTGACGGCGGGGCGCGTATTTCCTGCCGACCTTGCCGATAAACGAATAAACAATGAGCGCCACGGCAAGCCCGGCCAAAGAGATCAGCCCGATCCGCCACTCATAGATCATAAGCCAAACGCCAATCACGATGGCGTGGATAAACCCGCCCGCCACATTTTCCATAATGGTAACGGACTGCTGCTCCAGATCGCCAAGGGTGGTCGTCACCGCCGCAGTGATATCCCCGAGCCTGTTTTCATTGAAATAGCCCATAGGCGCCTTTTTCAGGCGTTCTCCGATCTCCATGCGCTTTTCCGAGCCGAACGCGAAGCTGCCAAGAGTTCTGGCATTGGCAGAAAGATTGACAAATACAATTCGCCCTACAATGGAAACAATCATGATGCCAAGCGAAATCCAGATCGTGCTTTCAGGCATAACATCGCCGGAAAGCTGCTTCAGGATTCCTGTGAGCACCGTTAGAATGGCCATGATTGGGATCATCTCAAAGAACGAGCTGACAAGGTATGCAAGGAAAGAGCGGATAAGACGCTTCTTCTGTAAGCCCGAGAACAACAAAAGTCTTTGAAATAACCTTATCATCACTCCACCTCCTCTGCGGTATCCTTGCCCTGCATATGGGCTTTCCACAATTCCTTGTATAGATCGTTTGTTTCAAGAAGCTCCTCATGAGTGCCTTCCGCAGCGACATTTCCTTTATCCACGACAAGGATCTTATCTGCTTTGGTAATGGTAGACAGCCGATGCGCAATGACGATTAAAGTTTTTCCTGCTACAAGCCCTGCGATGGATGCTTGAATAACGGCCTCATTTTCGGGATCGGTAAATGCCGTGGCTTCATCCAACACCACGATTGGGCTGTTCTTTAGGATTGCCCTTGCAATGGCGATCCGCTGCCTTTCCCCGCCGGAGAGATGGCTTCCCGCATCGCCCGCCAGCGTATCATAGCCCTCCGGCAGAGCGGCGATGAAATCGTGACAGCTCGCTTTTTTTGCTGCTGCTTCGATCTCTGCGTCTGTGGCCGCCGGTTTTCCGATGCGAATGTTTTCCCGGATAGACAGGTGGAACAGAAAGTTATCCTGCGATACATATGAGACAAGCTCCATTATCTGAGGAAGAGGGATGTTCCGTACGTCCACTCCGCCAATACGGACGCCGCCGCTCTCCGCCTCCCAAAAGGAGGCGATGAGCCGTGCAATGGTAGATTTACCGGAGCCGGAGGGACCCACAATGGCCGTCATACCGTTTTTTGCGCAGTCAAAGGAAATTCCATGCAAAACCTCCGTCTCTTTGTATCGGAAGGTAACATGATCGAAGGATACATCGGTGTCCGCAAGGACAGCTCTCTCAGTCGGCCGCACAAGCTCTGGCTCATCCAGAAGATTCCCTACCTCTTTTACGGTGGAATCCACCATGGCCAGGCTGTCGGTGTACTGCAATGCCTGAATCAGTGGTTTTACAAGTCCAAGGGCGAGAATGATGCAGGTAATCAGCGTACCCGCTTCGACCCTTCCGTTTATAAAGAGCCAGCTTCCCCCAAGGGCAGCACGCCCACAAGCGTTGCCGTCAGGATGGAAAGCCCCATCACATAGTAGCCGTTGGTCTGCTTGAACCAAGTCACTTTGGCTGTCTCGTTTTCCGCCACGGCGTCGGCGTATTTTTTATATGAGCGTTCACCCTGATTGAACGTCTTCACCACTTCGATGCCGCCGATGTATTCCACCGTTGCGGCATCCATGTTTTTCCCGGCGGCAAGTACTCTGGCATATCTCTTCTCGTAATCCTTCATCATCCCCATATAGCAGAAGGCACCCACCGGAATCGTCACAAGAGAGATCAGCGCGAGTCTCCAATCAAGACTAAAGAGGTAAGTGAGCATTAGAATTGGGATTAGGATGTTGGCAGTGAGCTCCGGTATCATATGCGCCAGCGGAAGCTCCAGCTTTTCCACGGTGTCCACGATGATCGTTTTGAATTTCCCGGAAGGCGTATCAAGAATCGTTCCCATGGGGACACGGGAGAGCTTCTCTGTTATCGCCATACGGATATTCCGCAGAATGATAAAGGCAGACTCATGGCTTTTCATTGTAGAAAAAGTTCCGAACCACACCTGCCCGAGATAGCCCGCAAGAGCGATCAATGCCAGAAACGCCAACTTGCTGAAAGCATAGTTTTCGTGGCAGATCATAATGATCCCCCGGGACACCGCGATGTAGGGGATCATGCCGCAAAGTGCCCCCAAAACCGCAAGTACAACGGAGCCGATCAGTTTCCCTTTGCACGGCTTCGCAAAATCCACCAGAATCGTCATCGCCGAGTTTTCTTTTCCCGTCATCATTCCTCACCTCGCAAAAGTCTTACAATCTTTTCTTTCTGCCCACCGGAAAGATCCTTCACGATTTCTCCGTCCCGGATGAACAGTATTCTTGTGCAAATCCGCATCATAAACTCAATATCATGTGTGATGATCAAAAGCACCTTGCCTTGTGTCGCAAGGCTTCGTGTCAAGATGCCAACCTCTTCCATGCTTTTCAGATCCAGTCCGCTGGTAGGTTCATCGAACACCAGCAGCTCCTTGCCGCAGATATCGCTCACCACAACCGCAAGGCGCTGCATCTGCCCGCCGGAAAGAGACAAGGGATGCCGTTCCTTATACGCCAGCAGATCCACCTTTTCTAATGTGCGGTCAATCTCGTCTTTGTTCGGAGCTTTTATGCCAAGCGCGCATTCCGCCGACACGCTGTCGGTAAAGAGCTGGTGTCCCACATCCTGCATGACCATGTATGCCTTTTTTCCGCCTCAACCGCCGGCTCATCGGTTTTCCGGCCCACAAAACAGTGCCGGAGCCGTTCTTTTGCAATCCGCAGAGCATTTTGGCGAGGGTCGATTTCCCGGCGCCGTTGACGCCCGCAATGGCGATGATTTCTCCGCGGCTTGCCTGAAAAGAGAGATCATTCAATACATTCCGGCCGCCGAGACGGACGCTGATTTTCTGAACGGAAAGCAATCCATCGGCAGCGATTGTTTTCACGCCGCCCGATTCGAATACCGACAGATCTCTGACACGCAGTCCCATTCTGCGAATATCTGCTTCAGGCAGCGCCTTGAACGCTGAAGCCTCCATGTCCGATGCAATCCGGCCATCCTGCATATAAACGACGCGATCCACAATGTCCATCAGATACCAGATGCGGTGCTCTGCGATCAGAATGGTCTTTCCTGATATTTTCGCCCGTTGGATCAAATCAGCCAATTCTCCGATGGCCTTCATGTCGAGATTCGATGATGGCTCGTCAAACACAAGGACATCGGGAGCCGAAGCATACACGCTGGAAAACGCAATCTTCTGCTTCTCGCCGCCGGACAGTTCAAAGATATTTCGACCCCGGAGCTTGCTAAGATGCAGCTCCTCCGTAAGTTCATCTAATCGAGAGCGCAGAGCCTCTCGCGGAATGCCCCGATTTTCAAGCCCAAACACGATCTCGCTGTCTGTATCCGTATTGAAAAACTGCGTTCGAGGATTCTGAAAAACCGTCCCTACCGCATCCGATAGCGCAGCAATCTCTGTCTCCCGGGTATCCATACCGTTTACGTTCACCTGCCCCGAAAGATTGCCGTGGAAGAAATGGGGAATCAGTCCGTTTGCGAGCCGTGTAACTGTTGTTTTTCCACACCCGGACGGTCCGCAAAGCAGCACGCATTCGCCGGACCGGATAATAAGGTTCAAATCAAGGACTCCGCCGTTCCCGCTTTCAGCGTATGTAAAAGAGACATTTTGAAACGATATCATAATCAAAACACCCCTTTCATGCCCGCGTATATCATGCCGGCAACGAGCGCCGCGTAAGCAATTACCACCAGCAAATCAGCAAACGAAAACGCGATTTCCTCTATACAGCTTCTCTCACCTGTGTGCTCGATGCCTCTTGTAATCGCTGCCTGCGTAATCTCGTCCGAAATTCTGGAAGCAGAAACAAGCAGGGGAACATAGACATGCTCCATCGTCTGTATGGGATGGCTAATCAGCCCGGCCGCGGACGCTGATATCCCTCGCAGCGCCATGGCATCCCGTATGGAGGCCCACTCTTCTCTCATGGTCGGGAAATAACGGAGCGTAATGGCAAGAGCAATCGTGAGTCCTTTCGACAATCTGAGCTTTGTGATAGCCGCAAGAAATTTACTTACGCTTGTCGTTGCAATCAGAAAGCTGCCCAGCATAAAACAGGGAAGAAGCTTGCGGATATACACTGCAAACATATAGACGATTCCGCCGAAAGTCACGGGCAGCCCCGGTACGATAAAAAGCTGGATCAGTAGAAGCGCGAGAAAAAATGCTGCGTATTTCAGCATCCTTTTCAGATTGCCGGAAACGCTCAGAAGTACAAGCGGAATCCCCGCAAGCACACACTCCACCGCGATGCTTTTATTCATAAAAACGGAAACGCTTGTGACTGCGAGAATCAGAAGCTTCGTCGTGGGTCGAGTCTCATTTATACGACCCCTGCTTTTTCAAAGTGTTTTTCATAAGCTTCTTTCCAATCAGTCCACCGATGATCGCGCAGACGATCGTCCCGATAATCATTGCGGGGATCGCCCACCAGGTAGCCCCAATCGAATGAATCACTCCTTCAAAGGAGGAGAAGTCGCCTTTATTCTTCATAAAAGCATCAAACTGTGCGGGCATGACAAGCATTGGAATGTATGCCCCCATCGGCGCAAGCGCCATGACGCAGTAGGCAAGCAGGTTTTTCTTAAAGGATCTGAAATCAGCGGAAGCGCAGATAAAATCCGCGATCACGCCGAAAACCAGAAAGAATACGGACATCATCCAGAACATTCCCGTAACAAACAGCATAATCGCCGCGATTGCACCGAGAATGGAGAGAGCTCCCTTCTTCGGTATTTTTGCCACATAGAGCATGAAAACTGTCCCCGTAAAGAGCGCCACGATCATTGGCATAAACGGGAAAGTGACCGGCGTCATCTGCGCAACCCCGCCAATCACAAACGCCACCACAGCATAGATGAGCGAAAAGATGCCCACCGATATAAAGTCCCTTGTTTTCAGCTTCTTCGCATCTGTTTTAAGCATAATAAACGACCTCCAATTTTATATTGTTCAGTTAGAGTATGCTAACTCGCGTGTAAAAAAATTAAAGTGCTTGTGTGATTGTGTATTATTCCAGCCGGAGCAAGCCTTCCAGCCAGAGTTGAAAAACCTTGCAAGCTCCTCAACATACCGCATAGCCTCTTCTTTGGGCATATCATGGGCAATCGTCTCACATACCGCCGTAAAATAGGCGCTGGTAATCATGTGGTGAAGTTGCTTTGTCATTTTCCCGGAGAGCTTTCCTCTTTTGCGGAGAAGTGCATAGTATTCCTCTGAGCACTTTACCTCCAGTTCCACAAGCTCCTCCAAAAAATTTGCATAGCGCGTACCTTCCGCCCGGCAGAGGATCAGCTTAAAGGCATCAAAATGGGCGTACATATACTCCACAAAGACGCGCAAATACTCAGTGGACAGCTTCAGGCTGTCCTTCGTCTTTCCTCGGAGACAAGATCGAAATGGGCGGCCTGTGCGGCTTTGAACTGCTCCAACAGTCCCTTTGCTGCCTCGCCCACAATATCATCAAAAAGCGCGCTCTTATCCGGGTAGTAGCCGTAGAAGGCACCCTTCGTGAAGCCCGCCTCCGCGACGATTTTATTCAAAGATGCATCCTTGAAGCCTTTTTCCAGAAATTCTTTTTTCCCAACTTCGAGGATCTTCATTTGAGTTTCTGTACGTTCCATTGATGCCTCCTGATATACCGGTAGTATATACTGCTGGTATATTATAACCGATCAGATTGAGTTTGTCAATGAGTTTTGTGATTTTTCTGTTTGCCCAATTCAACACAGAGCCTCTCTGTTCACCTGTCTTGGATGCTTGCGCATATTCTTTTCAATACTCGCCATACAGCGCAAGGCAGGAACACCGCAAGAGGTGTCCCTGCCTTTTCGGATAGGCTGTTTGGCAAATGCAACCCGCGCAAGCTGCCGCTAAAGTTACCGTCAGCGGCGGGCATCATTTTTCATTCCGCCAATGCCTTGCCCAGGGCGCGGCAGGCTTCAAGCGCCGCGGCAGACTGAAGGAGGCATAATCCTTTCTGCTTTTGGGAATCGCCCACAGCAAAGAAAAAAAGGCGATTCTCACCCCGGAAAACCGCATAATCGTGCCCGCACCTTCGGCTGACGGAGATAGGGACGATGCAAAAGTCTCCGATCCGAATACAGAAAAAGATACCGGAAGCTCGCATTGTACACCTCGAGGCTTTCCGGTATCTTTCTGTATTGTACGGGGCAAAAAGAGGGTTATGCCTTTGCGAGCGTCCAGCTCCGGCTCTCGGTCTGAAGCCGTACCATATGAGCGAAGATGCCGCCGGCTTGGAGCAGCTCTGCGGGAGAGCCCTGCTCGGCTACGCGCCGTTACTCAGCACCACGATCCTGTCCGCGCCCGAAACGGTACGCATCCGGTGGGCGATGATGAGGACGGTCTTGTTTTTGATGAGACGGAGAGAGCCTCCTGAATGGCGGTTTCGTTTTCCACATCCAGGCTGGCGGTGGCTTCGTCCAACAGAATGATGGGCGCATCCTTCAGAAACGCACGGGCGATAGAAATGCGCTGACGTTCGCCGCCGGAAAGCTCACAGCCGTTCTCACCGATGTTGGCGTTCCAGCCGTCGGGGAGTTTTTCGGCAAACTTGTCCACATTGGCGAGCTTTGCCGCCGCAATCACCTCTGCATCCGTCGCGTCTTTTCTGCCGATGCGGATATTTTCCAAAATCGTATTGTCAAACAGCGTAACATCCTGGAATACGATGGAATAGAGGCTCATCAGCTTTTCCGGATCGATTCCGAGATATCCATGCCTCCTACGGTGATCCTGCCCCGGTCAATGTCCCAGAACCGCGCCGCCAGGCGGGAAACGGTAGTCTTGCCGCCGCCGGATGGCCCGACCAGCGCCGTGACCTGTCCCTGCTTCGCCATAAAGGACACGTCCTTCAGCACCGTTTCGCCGCTCTGGTAAGAAAAGCCCACATGGTCGAACACAATGTCACAGTTCCGATTGGTTAGTTCTTCGCTTCCGGTCTGCACAGGGCAATCCAGAATCTCATTCATACGCTCGATGTTTGTGTTTGTACCGATGATGGCAGCAAGATTCTGCAGGGTACCCTCCAGCGGGTCATACAGGCGGGACACCACCAGCAGGAACATAAAGAAGGTCAGGACATCCAGCTCACCCTTCACCAGCAGAGCCGCGCCCGCAAGGGCGGTGGTGGCAATCCCGAGCCGCAGGACAAGTCCCGCGGAAACCACAAAGACAGCCGTTCCCAGCTCGCTCCGGACGAGGCGACTCTCTACGGCACGGATTTTCTTTTCCAGCCCCGAAAGGTATCTCTCCTCGGCGTTATTGGCGCGCAGATCGGGCATCGCTTCCATACACTCCTGAATGCCGTCCTTCGCAGGCGACCTTCGCCGCCGTTGCTTTGCGGGAGAGCTTTTTCTGCACGTCGGAGGCAAGCAGTACGATGGCAAATGCCACGGGCAGCGGCCAGACGGCGGCAAGCGCCATGCGCCAGTTGAAAAACAGCATCGACACGGCGATGACCGTAGTGGAGAGGATCGCACCGTACAGCGGCGCGACAAAATGGGATTGGCTCTGCTCCAGCACGGCGCAGTCGTTCATGATGGAGGAGGTCAGGTCGGCAAGGTCTTTCTTTCCGAAAAAGGACAAAGGAATCTTTCTCAGCTTCTCGGCAAGCCCCACACGGCGCACACCCGACTCGACATAGGTGACAAGAAAGGTGTTGTCGTATTCCAGCCGTGTGCAGACAACAATGAACAACGCCGCCGCGACACAGCCGATCACATAAAACGGAATTCTCCCTGTCGTCAGCGTGCCGTTCATCATATCGCTCACCAGCCGGTACAAAAGCCCCACCGGCAGCATGAAGGAGATATTTTGCAGGGCACAGCACAAAATTCCTTTGATGTTGTCAATGGCTCCCTTTCGGGAAAGCGCATAGCGTCTCTGTAAATATTTAATCATCGTTCAGACCTCCTTTTCCACTTTCCACCGGACGGACTGCTGATAGTCCTGCCACATCGTCCCGAACAGACTGTCTTTTTTCCCGGACAGCTCCGCAAAGCTGCCGCTTTCCGAAAGATGTCCCTCATTCAGCACAAAAATGCGGTCGGCGTTCACAACCGTGGACAGCCGGTGAGCGATCATAATGACGGTGCGCCCCTTTGCCAGCGCATTGAAGGCAGCCTGCACCTTCGTTTCGTTGTCGGGGTCTGCAAAGGCGGTGGCTTCATCCAGAATCAGCACCGGCGCGTTTTTCAGCATGGCGCGGGCAATGGCAAGCCGCTGCGTTTCACCGCCGGAGAGGTAGATGCCCTGCGAGCCGATGACCGTATGCACGCCGTCCGGGAATTTTTCGATGATGTCCGTACACTGCGCCGCATGGAGTGCCGCCAGCACCTCCTCATCCGCGGCATCCGGCTTGCCCATGCGCACATTGTCCAGAATGGTGCCTTTGACAAGATGGCTGTTCTGAAACACGAAGGAAACCGTGTTCATCAGCTCGTTTTTTCAATGTTCTTCACATTGACACCGCCGACGGAAATACTGCCGCTCTGCGGATCAAAAAAGCGGGCAATGAGCGCCGCCAGCGTGGATTTTCCGCCGCCGGAGGGTCCGACAAACGCCACCGTCTGTCCCGCGCCGATAGAGAAAGAAATATTCTCCACGGCATTTCTTTGTGCCGTCATAGCTGAAGGTTACCTGATCCAGCGTCACGGAGCTGTCCTTGGGATGCTTCGGTGTGCTCGGCTGAGAAAGCGGCGGGCTCTGCAGCACACGGTCAATGCGGGTGATGGCGTCCTGCACGATCATTCCGTTCTCGCTCATAAACATCAGCTTGGTCATTGTCAGCGAGATGACCGGCGTGACGATGATGTAAAGAGCAGGTTCAGCAGCACGCCGCCGTCCGTGCCGCCGCTGGCGAACAGGAAGCCGCCTGCAATCAGAAACACAAACACGCTGTTGACCGCCAGCGTATAGAAGGTCATGGGCCAGCGCAGCTGCCTGGTGTAGGCGATGACCCAACGCTCATAGTTGTCGATGGTCCCCTTGAACTTTTTGAAGGAGAACACCGTCTGACCGAAGGTCTTGACCACGGGAATCCCACGCACATACTCCACCGCCTCCCCCGACATATCCGCCAGCGCGTTCTGATACTGTGTCATCTGCTCCTGCATCCCCTTGCCGGTCATGCTTGTCATCACGGCAAAGGCAAGCGCCACGGGCACAAGGCTCAGAAGCCCCAGCCGCCAGTCGAATGCCAGAAGAAGCGTCAGGAGTCCCGCAATGGTCGCCACAGCCCTTGCCTTGTCGGGGAGCTGGTGGGCGAGATAGGTTTCTGTTGCGCCGGTCGTTTCCGAAATCGTGCGGCGCAGCTTGCCGCTGCCGAACTGTTCGATTGCCCCAAGCGGAAGCGTGGCAATATGCTTTGTCATGGCAAGGCGCAGATTGGTGGCGATGCGGAACGCCGCAAGGTGCGAGCACATCAGCCCCGCGATGTAGGTAAGCACGGCGGCAAAGGCAAACGCCACCGCCATCCAGCCGTATTGGGTCACATGGACGGCGTTTTCATACTGCGGCGCGACCTCGATGACCTCCCCAGGATGCGCCAGATGTACCAGAACGGCACCAGCGCCAACAGTGCGCCGGCGGCGGCAAGCACCCACGAAAGATAGCTTAGGATTCGGTATGTCCCCGCGTAATCCAGCAGGCGGGACAGATTGGATTGCTTTTTTCAAAGCGGTTCCTCCTTGATTTTGTTTTTAGTTAGCCAAAGCTAACCAAACAGCCTTTGAAAAGCCGCCGGAGCGGCGAGTCAAAGTGCATGATTTACTTTTTCAGAAATGAGAACAGCCCTTTCTTTTCATACGGAGCAGCATGGATTTCCCCCGCCGTGTAGCCGGTGGCGTCAATGGCGGCGCGCAGGGCGGCTTCGTTAAGCGGCTCATGCGAGAGGATAACGGTTTCTCCCTTCGTATGGGAGGACGAAACCTTTTCCACCGAAAATGCGCGGCGAATCGTGTCGTTGACGTGCGCCTCGCACATGGAGCATGCCATGCCGGAGATTTTCACTGTTGTCTGAATCATTTTCGTACCTTCTTTCAAAATTGAATCCTACCCCAGCGCCACATCCAGCGTCATCATGACGCTAAAGCCCACGGCAAAGAAAATCGTGCCGATGTTGGAGTGCTTTCCCTGTGACATTTCGGGAATCAGCTCCTCCACCACCACATAGAGCATCGCGCCCGCCGCAAAGCTCAGAAAATACGGCAGCGCCGGAATAACCAGCCGTGCCGCAAGAAGCGTCAGCACCGCACCGACAGGCTCGACCACGCCGGAAAGAACGCCGCCGAGAAACGCTTTGCTTTTTACTCTCGCCCTCAGCCTTGAGCGGCATGGAGATGATTGCTCCCTCGGGGAAATTCTGAATGGCGATGCCGAGGGACAGGGCAAGCGCGCTTGCCGCCGTGATCTGTGAGTTTCCCGCAAGAAAGCCCGCATACATCACGCCTACCGCCATTCCTTCCGGAATGTTATGTAAGGTCACCGCAAGCACCATCATCGTGGTACGCCCGAGCTTGCTTTTCGGCCCCTCCGCCTTATCGCTTCCGATATGAAGGTGAGGAATCAGACGGTCAAGCAGGAGCAAGAACAGCACGCCGACCCAAAATCCGATAAAGGCGGGAAGGAAGGACAGCTTCCCCCATATCCTCCGACTGCTCAATGGCGGGGATCAGCAGACTCAGATCGACGCTGCCACCATCACTCCGGCGGCAAAGCCTGCAAGCGCACGCTGTACCAAATCGCCGAGTGATTTTCATAAAGAACACGCACGCCGAGCCGAGCGCTGTCCCGATAAAAGGAATCAATATTCCGAATAATACTTCCATTTGCTTCACCGCCTTTTGCGTTGTGCTTTTATTTGTTTTTCCTGAAGCCCGCCTCGTCCCGATATTCGGGATGCTCCTTCAGATACGGACCTCTATCGCCACAGATGGTATAGTCGCATCGGCAGCCGTCCACGCAGGTGGTCGTCCGCACCAGCCTTGCGCGGAGCAGCTCCATGGACGCATAGTCCACATTGCACAGGGCGGGCATAATATCCGTAAGACCGTGCCTTATAGCAAACTCCGCCGCCGGACACGATGTGAATTCATAATAGATGGGCTTATCTTTATCGTAAGGCGCAACCGTCATCTCGTAATCGTGCCATTTGTCACAGCCGCATTTCGCCCGCACAAACGCCTTGTACATCAGCTTTCTCCAGAACGGTTTGTTGCAGTCCACGAATTTCAGCTTGCGGAAGATCGGAAGAATCAAATTTTCTTCCATCTCTTCGATCTCGCGGAAGGATGTGACGGCCTTTGCAGACTGCATAGTAGCTCATAATGGCGATACAGTCATAGGTGCCGCCTGTACCGTTGTGGAAGTTCTTTTTGCCGCCCAAATCGGTGCGCCAGTCGGAGAGAAAGTCGGCGTACTGCCGCTGTACCTTTTTCCCATGTCGCCTCTCGCTCTGTCGCAGGATAATGCAAAGCAATCTTCGCCCGTATCTCTTTCTTGCAGGGCTTTGAATACAGCACATGGTTTTTGCGGTCAATTTGCAATTCGCTGTCTTTCATCTGTTTGCCTCCCTCCTTGAAAATCGTGGCATACAGCAGTCATTTCATCGTTTCCGCGCCGTAACGCAGAGCCAACTTTTCTTTTTGTGTATCTGCACATCGTGAAAACCAGCCTGCTCCAGATACGCTTTCAGATCTGTGTCTTGATAGATGGTCATACCGCCGATGATTTCCGTCCACTTCTCATCCTTGTCCGTGTCGCCGTTGCTCTCGTTGCAGATGAGAATGGTTCCGCCGCTCTTCAGCACCCGTCCGACCTCGCAAAAGCACCGCGGCAGATCAGGCCAGAAGTAGACGGTTTCAAAAGCCGTGACCAGATCGAACTGCTCCGATTCAAACGGCAGCTCCGCCACGCTCGCGCACAGCACATCACAGCGTCCCCTCGCAACGGCGGCTTTGTTGACCCTTTTTGACTTTTCAACGCTGACGAGGGGAATAGTCGATCCCCCGCACAGTGCCTTTCGGACACAACTTCAACAGCCTTTTTCGATATTCGCCCCGCCGCCGCAGCCGCAGTCCAGCACTTTGGCATCCGGAGTAAGCTCCAAGAAGCGAAGTCCCCACCGTGCCACGGGGCTGTGACCGAGATTCATCAGGGCAACCATGATTTTTCCGCCAAGCCCTACGGGCTTGCGGGTGTTTTCAAAAAATGACATATCACACCTCCGATTTCACACATTCCGTATAAGTTAACGGGAAGGATGCTTTCAGAACAACACTTTTTCCGCACAGTCCAGCCGTTCTGCTGCAAAAAAGTCAGATATTCCTCGCTCGTCCACCTGCTGTGAAGGGGAAACCCGCCAGCTTCATAAAAAACGCTCTCACCTTGCCGGAAAACGAATTTCCCGCGTGAGTAAATGTCGGCGCAATCAGCACGCCGTCGTCCTTCAGCACGCGACTGATTTCCCGCAGAGCTTTCTCCGGCTGCGGCACGATGTGCAGGGCGTTTGACACGATCACCGCATCGAAGGACCCGTCCGCATAGGGCAGACGGAACATATCCTGCACCGAAAAGTGCAGCTTCGCAGAGCGGTTATCCCGTTTTGCCTCGGCGATCATCTCTGCGGAGGCGTCCGTTGCTTCAATATGTGCCGCCGCGTTCACGATATTTTTGCAATCAGTCCGGTGCCCGTTGCAAGCTCCAGCACCGTTTTGGCTTTCACGGCCGGACGGATCAGCGCATACATCTTTTCGTATGCCGCCCGGTCTTTGCGCATGAAACGGTTGTAAATACGGGCATTTCTGTCCCAGAAATTCTTGTGTTCTCGCATCGCTATCATTCCTTTTTTTCCGTCAGATTTGTCTAACCGATACATACACATCATGAGGTTAGCCGCAGCTAACTCACATCTTTGAAAAGCCGCATCTCTGCGGCCTTCCGCTTATTCAAATAACTCCCTGCAAGCGCCATGCACCAGCGTTTCCAGTACCTGCGGGTACAATTCTCCGATTTGCTCCTTGTGTGAGACGGTCAGAATCAGTCCGCGTACTGTCGCGGCGGCAAGAGAAGCGCCGCGCTTGGGCACAAGGTCATATTTTTCCAAAAGCTGACGGATGTGCGTCTCGTCATCGTGGTAATGCACGTTTTTGACATCCTCCGGCAATCTCTGTAAAAGCAACTTGGCGTCATGTTCAATGAAAACCATGTCGCCAGTATCAGACAGCCTCCGGCAGACGGCCAAACCGCCTTTGCCGCACGCTCCGACGGCGGCAAGCCGTTTGCTTCGCTCAGTGCATGGTCAGCCACCCCGTAAAGCTCGGAGTGGATACCCTCCAAAACCGCGAAGAAAAGCATTTCCTTGGATTCGTAGAATTTATAGAACGAGCCCTTCGCAATACCGACCGCCTTCGTCAGCTGATCCACGGAGGTTTTCTTCATCCCCAGCGTGACGGCGCAGCGTCTCGTTTCCTTCAGCAACGCCTTGCGGAGCTGCTCGGTCTCGTAATCGGTAAAAGCCAAGATTGAACCTCCCTGAAATATGACCATCTCGGTTCTTTCGGTCATATTATAACATATTGAGATCCTTTTTTCAATAGAAATCTGAATTATCACCGCAAAGAATAAAATGAGGATGTTTTTTCCGTCGAGTAATACCAAACCGGCAGAGAAAAACAAAAAAGGCGGCAAGGATTTTACTCCTTGCCGCCCGAACCGCATCAGAACATCTGAACAGAAGAACTGTCCGGTTCTTTGTGGTTTTCACTGTACTGTCCCTGCTTCTGTGCAGGTTGATTTGCGTTTTCTTGATACCACGATGTGAGCCAATGAAAAACGATGTTTTTGCGTGAGCGGTACGGCGTTTCCAATGATACACCGTTTCTGCCGACGGATGCGTATTTTGATGAGCGCAAAAAGAAGCTTGCCAACATTCCATACGAGGAGGTATGGAAGATGATCCACCGCGGCTCTATGCCGGAGCTTTGTGAGGATCCGGATCTTGATTTGCAGATGTTTTATGGCGCCTATGTGAGAACCTATATTGAACGGGATGTCCGCGATCTGTCCGAGATCGGAGACACCGTAAAATTCACTCGCTTTATGACGGCTGCCGCAGCGTCCACCGGGCAGCTCGTCAACCTTGCCTCTATGGCACGGGATGTCGGGATCAGTCAGCCGACGGCGGAACGATGGCTTTCGATCCTTGTAGCCTCCAACATCGTTTATCTGCTGAAGCCATACGCAAACAACAATACCAAGCGTGCAGTAAAGACTCCAAAGCTGTATTTTTGGATACCGGGCTGGCGGCCTACCTTACCCGGTGGAATACGCCGGATGTTTTGAAAAACGGTGCTATGGCCGGCGCTTTCTTTGAGGGCTTCGTGATCGCCGAGATCATTAAGAGTTATCATAACAAGGGGATCGTTGAACCGCCGCTGTATTTCTACCGCGACAAAGATATGAACGAGAGCGATCTGGTGATCGAAGAAAACGGAACACTGTATCCTCTCGAAATGAAAAAGCATGCGGATCCACAGAAGAAGGATATGGATGCATTCGATCTGCTCGACAAGATCCCCGGCACAAAGCGTGGCCCGGGCGGAGTGATTTGCCTTTATGACAGGCTTATCACACTGAAAGGCAATGACCGTGTTATTCCCATCAACTATCTGTGATAGACTTATGTGATCAAATTAAGGCAACCGAGTTGACCCAAACAGAACTCGGTTGCCTTTGCCTTTTCCGCTTATGATACGGTATTCATTATGTCCCCAAGGAGTTTCACCAAACTCCTTGAAAAAAGCCGTCTACAACGATTATAATAGAATCGTGTGATTCGTTGGGAGGATTGGAAATGGAAGAAGTATCAAAAGCCAAGCACTATATTGCCGTTAATGCCGGCGGACGGTATCCGCTATTGAAAACCGCCCAGGACTACACGGAATATTTCCATGAGGCATTATCCTTCTCGGATCTGTATGAAACCTACCGATACATAGAAAAACACGGGCTTGAAAAAATTGCAACCGTCATTATCCGAATGATCTGACCGCATTGTCTGCGGTCTTTTATTTTGGGGTTAACTCACCGCCGAAAAAGCTGCGCCCGGGTAACTCAGTTCACCATAAATTATGATCAATCCTTCGCCCTGATAAGGCATCCGACGAATATTGCTGCCAGGAGAGCAGTAACAACAATTGCTATAGCAGTAACATATTCAAATCCATATAAAACAGGCGACAGCGAACTTATAGCTGCAATTCCCGAGACGCACATAATCGCCGTGTTCAGACCCCGGCTGTATTTAAACCAGCTAATAGCTATCAGAATAATCAGCACACAGGTCAGGACTGCGGCAATCAACGGTCCGAAATTTGCATAGCCATACGGCACAAGGCTAAAATAGGAATAGGTTCGCACCCAAGGCTCGCCCTCAGGATTCATAAATCGCAGCACCCCCCCGTTTGGCAGTAATTCGAAAATCAAAGCAACCCCTGCTAAGAAAGATAAAAAGCAATTTCCTTATCTTCATGTCACTGCTCCTTATTGAATTTCGGTTCCGCCCCACTCCACTACCGTAAAACCGGAACGCTGTACTGCACTAAAACCCTGCTCCGGCAAGGGAGATATACGAATCTGCCTTTTTCCAAGACATAAAAACACGGATCAGCGTATCCGGTTCAGGGCTTACTTTAAGCTCGGCGGCGTTTGTATAAGCGTCAGTCTGGAAAGAAATAATGTTGTATGGGTTTTGCTCCATATGCGGCAGCCAATACACGATAAACTCGTTTGCTTCACGGCGGGTAAGACCCAGTTGCTCCAAGGCACCTTCCAAAAATGCAGCGGTATCCTTGCCCTTTACACAAAAGCCTTTGCTCATATCATACTTCGCGTAGGTTTCGCCTTCCCAGTAAAGATAGTTATAAGTTTGTCCGTTTTTATCGGTCAATGTTCCGTCCGGCGCCGCCGTGACGACCCATCCATTGCTATACTTCGGATAGGTGCAAGTCAGTCTGCCGTCAAGAGTAAGCTCAACGGAGATATTTGTTTCCTTTTCGGGATACAGATAAATGACCGGCTTATATGCAACATTGGGATCCGGTTGCCAATCGCTTGCCTGTACAGTCAGCATATCCGCTTCCACGCGTTCATTTTCTTGGTCATAATAGGTGTTTTCATAGGTGCAGGTGACCTGATCTCCGACACACCACTCCTCTGAAAGTTTGCCGTTTAGCTTAATTTCATACGGCATCGGGATAACGGGGCTTGCAAAAAAGCAATTGGAATAGATCTTTGTGATCTTGATATGGTCGAAAAAGTTGTAATCGACTTTTTTCTGCCTTATTTTTTTATCAAGCCACTGCTCGGTATACTCCATATGGCGAAGGTCATCGGATAGTTGCCAGCTTGTCGCATGGATCCGAGCAGGGTAGGACTCCATAATTTCGCCCGTATAGGTCACCTTGACCACACTGCCGACCTCAACATCAAGCTTCTCCAATTCACTGATGCCAAAAGAAATCTTATCGCTGCTTTTCAGCTCGGCGCTATCTGAAACCGGCTGAACAAGAGCGGATGATTCACCGACTTCAAGTACGGTTGCTGTAAACGAATGCTCCGCTATATCTTTCTCCCGTGTCCACAAGCTGTCGATAGATTTGAAATTATTCGGAAAAAGATAAACACGCAGCTTATCGTAGGTGCTATCCCCGGTCAGCCTGTTCCATTTCACGATTTTATAAGTCAAAGCGGTATATTCTCTCGTTCCGCCATCCTGACAAACACCACTGGGAATCGGTATGAAGAGAACTGCAATAAGGACAATAACGATGGGGATCCATATTTTCTTTTTCATTTTGCCGCCTCCTTATTGATGACTTTGCCGTTATAAGAAACCGTGATGCGCTGTACTTTCTCAGACCTGTTCTTTTCATAAAAGCTGACTGTCCATAAGCCTTTTTCCGAGTCGAATATCGCATCGGTCCGATCAAATTTTGCGGTAAAACCCTTCTTTTGCAATTTCGATTGCTTGGGATTTATCTATGATACCGTCTGCAATTTTAACGGTGCCGAGTATCTGCATAGCTTCATCGCTATACCGGTTCCACCATTTATCCGCTCCTTCATTTATTGCCACATAAGAACCGGGCATATCGGTAAAGATGATAAAATCCCATGCCTTCTTATTACCGTAAGTGCCTTTTCGTGCTTTATATGCACCGACAGTGATTTCTTTCTCTTCAAGGCCGGTGCCCAAACACCGAATGCGGTATAGCACCATACTTTTATTTTGCCCTCGTCCTGATCTGCCGGCCAAAAGGAAATACAGTATTCGTTGGCATTATCACCATGCTCCGTCTCATAATTCCAGTCGTGAGGGATCGTAAGTTCAATATTGGAATAGTTTCCGGACGCTCGTGCCGTGGTTGACTGTATCTTGGGGTTAACACCGTCCAAGCACACAATCACATCAGATTCGCTCGCCACATCAATGTCCGCTTCAGGTTCGATCAAAATGTGCCATGCAGCCATGTCAGCAAGTACCGGCCTCCGGAATAATGGAACGAATGCTGATATACAGCTTACCATCGGAACCTAATTTGACATTATCGACATTATGTCGATTTGATCCGCTGCCTTCTTCAAGAAGAACCATTACAAGAATCTGCTTTCCAAAGTATGCCTCATTGTATTTATCGCAGGCGTCAAGAAAACCGATGGTGGTGTCCGAATAAACTTTGTCTTTACGCTCCAGGTCGTACTTATCTTTGCTTGCATTATAGTAAGCCTTCAGTCCATCAACAGAGCGAATGATCTTAACAACGGGATAGTCCGCATCTTCGCGATACCCGTCTGTTCTGATATATTGAGGGTTAAAATCGATAAAGGACTTTTGTACTTCTCCGCCGGAATCTCCGGTGCGGGTAACAGTAAACTCCGCCCACAGCTTGCACTTTCTACTTTCTCCGCCGCGTCCCTTATCGTAAACACTGCAGTCAGTCACAAAACGGTACTTTCCGTTTTCGGAAATATCAAAAAGAGTTTGACAGAGTATAGCTTTTTTGTTTGAGTGGTTTTCTTCCTAATTCATAGCCTATGGCAGTAAAGTAAAGACCGTTGATTGCACAGCTCGACCATTTACCGTTCTGCTCACGCTCAATATCGTAGCTTTCCCCATAAACCACTTCATAAGAGGTTTCGTTGACCCATCTGACATTTAACTGTGTTTTTTCCTTCATCCTCGGCAAGATTTAAAATTCTGACACTTACACCGTCAAAATCCGTGTTGGTCTCGCTGATTGCAACTTTGAGTGTGCCGGATCGGCTATCGCCGTTTTTGCTTTGCCCATCATCCCGGCTGCACGCAGTGAGGCAACCAAGCAGCAAAACAGACAGTAACGCAGAAATTACTCTTTTCATTTGCCATCCTCCTTTTTGAGCACTACTCCCAGTGCCTGTAACAGCTGCACATATTGCTCCTCGGTCAAAACGGTTTCTTTCTTTGCTGCATTGTCTATAAGAATGTGGTCATTCAGCATATAACAAGTTTGACCGCCATCGGTTGCCGTAAATATGATCATATATACAGGTGCCGCATCATATGCATCGCTGCCGGATGTCTGTTGTCCTTCCTGATCTTCGTTTTTATGCTCGCCGGTCTGAACAATGTTATTAAGCATCGACTGGACCAAACGATAGACTCCTGCTATTTCTGCCGGATCATCCTTCAATACCGCGGTCTGATCTTTGGTTGCACTGTTCTTCGTCTCTATTCGTACATATTCGTTTTGGCTATATGCAGCACCGGAAGTATTTTCGGCACGCTCATCCGTTGCACCGGATTTCTTGTTGTTTACAGGCAGCATTGCCGGCAAAACCATTACAGACCATACCGTTATGATCAGACAAAGCGGTATACACACCGCAAGCGCACGGCTGCGAGCTTTTTCTGCGCTCTTTTATTCTGTTTTCACTGCGGCGGAACACCTCCGCTTTTTTCTTTCTTCAAAGCTTCTCATAATAACAGCTCACCATCCTTTCCAAGAATGATGCGAAGCTCCTTTTTGGCACGATACAGAAGGTTATCCACCTGCTTGCGGCTTTTCTTCATGACCTTTCCTGCTTCGTCATAAGACAGATCTTCAAAATAAATCAAATGAATGACAACACGCATATCATCCGGAAGTGAGTCGAGAGCATTGTTTACGATTCTTTTATGCTCATTCTTCAAAACGGTTTCTTCCAGTGCCTCCAGTTCGGCCGACACTTTCTCCGCCTCGGAAAGCTCAACAAAATCAATGATTTTGCGACGCTTTATGTAATTCAACGCTCTGCTGCGACCGAGCATGAACAGATAGGTTTTCAGTGTCACCTTGAAATTGTACCGATGTTTATTGACCACCAGATCGGAAAAAGCATCGATGGCAATATCCTCGGCCGCATGGATGTCATGCACATAACGGTCGATGAAGAACACAAGGCCGTCAAACAGTTCCTTCATTATCTCGTCAAAGGCACTCTCATCACCTTCAAGGAAACGGCGGTAGCTACTTGCGCCGTTATCCATAGGAGTTCCTCCTTATTGCGGGATCACGTCTGATCCCTTCACTTATTATACAATCGGGCAAAGCGGCATTCCTTATAAAAACGCAAAAGCCCGTAACTTTTTTGCAAGCTACAGGCTTTTGTCGTCATCCGTATATGGCTCTCGGGTGGTCGACGCTTCCTATAACCGCTCCGGGAAGTCTATTTCTAAAATAATTATAGCACAACTCCGAGAGTTTTTCCACTCCTATTTTGAGAGCATCTCATTTCTTTACCATTTCAATTACCCTTCCTATCACGACATAACGTGCATCCTCATACTCATAGCTGCAAGTGGACAATGCAATAAATGTATCTCCGTCCTGCGGTATGGTTCTGCTTTTAAAACTCGACCTGGTGCAAAGCTGCCTGACTTGCTCAGCTGACAGTTGCGTGTCATACACTTCCCTGCGGGACTCGTCACAAACCCGGCTATCAACTCTATGCGGAATGTGCGCTCCGGTGTCAGATAATACAAAGTCGGATGCTCGTCATAATAGTTTTGAGATTTATACCTTACGAGCGTTCCGAACATTGATCCGTTCTTCATGTTATGCCCGTAAATGATATAATTGCCGGAAGCTGCGACTTCCTTGCAGCGGTAATCGGCAAAAAGTGAGCCCGCCGCATTGTAGCGGCCGTCCGGAAGGCGGCGCAGATAGCGAAGATTATCCTTGCTTTGTACAACAGGATAATTGATCGGTGTCCCTTCGCAATAAAGCCAGCCGACTGTATCCGGATATTCTGCGGTCAGCTTTTCAAAAAGCAACAGATGCCAGAGAATCCGTCTCCGGATTTTCTGTCGTTTCCGTTGTGTCGTCGGCTGTTGAATTTAATATCGGCTCTGTCGCTTCCGCTTCCTCTGACATTGCAAATTCCGAAAGCTCGTCATATGCGCTCTCGGCTTTGAGTTGATCGAGATAATAATCAAAAATCAGATATCCCGATAGTATCATTGCCAGTCCGAGAGCAACACAAATGACAAATAAAAATACTCTTCTCATTTTTCCTCCTTACAGCAAAAGCGTGTATGGGTACAACCCCCACACGCTTTCTTCTTCAAAATCAATTCCTATTCAACCCGTACGGGGTTATTTTTTCAAATAAGACACACAGACCGAAATGTTATCGGGACCGCCCAAAGCATTGGCAACCTTTATGATGCCGTTACAGGTATCAAAGCAATTACCGCACTCAAAGATAATCTGATGAAGCTGATCACTGTTGATAACCTTGTGCGCCCCGTCGGTCAAGAGCATCACGATATCTTCGCTTTGCACCCGACCGGCACGGATATCGATTCTCGGATTTTCAAAACCGAGGGCGGATGTCAAAAAAGGTCCCGATCCGGGTGCTGGAATATTTGCTCCCGTGTAATCTTTCCAAGCTCGCAAAGCCTTTGGGCTTCGGTATGATCTTTGGTCAGCTGCTGCATTTTCTGATTGCGAATCAGATATATCCGGCCGTCTCCCACATGAGCCATAACAAACTCATTTTTCTCGGTTATCGCCGTTAGATCCACGGTTGCAAACACGCTGTTAGTATAAAGCTCCCCGTTTGCTTTTTTTGAAAGCAAGCAGCACACGGTTTGCACAATGGAATGCACCGGAAATCATACGCTTGATTTCGGTAATACTCATTCCCGGCTCCGAATAGCTGTCAATAAAGCGTTGGATCTCATTGACTGCAAATGCGGCAGGGTTGAGAATGTCACTCCTGCCGTTGCCGTCGGCGATGATCTGATAGCTGACTGCGTCCTTAACCCAAGCGTGCGCAAAATCCTCGTTTTTCTTTTCGCTTGCCTCCGCTGCTTTTCCGGGATGCGTTGCGAAAGCGTTATCAATCGGCATTATCTGATTTCCCTCCTTTTCGTGCCGTCTCTTATCAAAACGGTAATTTTCAAGCTTTCCGGAAAGCTCCGGGTATGCTGCATTCATTAAATGAAACAGCGACTCGTATACGATATCGACCAGCATCTTCAGTTTGTATTTTGATAGGGTTTTGATCCCGTAGGTTTTCGTAAATGTTCTGCAAATCCCCTCGCTGTCAAGCTTCAGGACTTCTTCGCACAGATAGCGAAAGCAAACGATCGCCCTGTGTTCAACCTGACTGTTTTTCAGGAAATATCCTCTGGGAAAGTTTTTTCGTTTTCCCGATAATACATCATGGTATACCTTGATAATCAGTTCGTCATCGCCCGGTCGCTTATCGGGGAAAACATACCAGAGTAAATAAAAAGAACTCTCCGTCATTCATCTCGGGCGGGCGATCCGCCTTTTCGACCAATACGGACAGTTCATATTCATTTATGAAGTCGGCAGTCAGCGCAGCTTTTGCGACCTCATACTCTTTCATTTTCAATTTGTCCAGGAATAAATACCTGAGGATCTCTGTGATCCTCCTGCTGTTTGTTGTCGGCATCCAGAAGCCTTCCGGCCACGGTTTGCCGCTCAGCACTTCCTCATAAACCGCAGCGGATTCACCGTAGTTTCGGGCAATGCTTTCCGCCATACTATTCCCTCCTTGTACAGGAGAGAAAATTTAAAAGCCATATCATAACATCCATCTCCTTTTTTCAGTTAACACCACATCCTTTCCATACTTCGCATATTCACCTCGGTGTCATTGGGATTTATCCTTTTTGCCCCGGTCAGATAGCAGTAGATCATCACAGCAACAATTGCACCGGCAACCACGAAAGCCATCGGCTGTCTGAATCGTATCGCCACAAAGACATTTGCCGCTGCCGCCAAACCGAGAAGTAATAGTTTCAGTTTCATATTGCACCACTTTTTATATTTGTTTTGTGTATTTCCGTTATTCTATTGTATATTATAGCACAATGACGCTTGTTTGTCAATGCTTGCGGTTTTACTTTCGCTTGAATAAGAAATCAAACAATCGGGGTTCCCTGTTTTCATCAAACGATGTTACCGCAGTATGCTCACCGATATCCAACTCCAACAACCGCTTTGCCACGGCACGAACTGCATTCGCAAATGCTTTTTGCTTATCTCCGCTTTCGTATTCCCGTAAAAAACAGAGTTGCCCCCTGTTATTTACATTCGTGATTTCCCGGCAGTCCGGTATTACTCCGATCAGCGGCATCTGCAGCACTCCCTGAAAGCTCCTCCGGCGTTATATTGAACGCAGGGTCATATCGGTTGATAAGCAGTTTCATTTTGTTTCTGTCAAAGGCGTCAACATTCGAAAGAATATCCTCAAGCACTCCGTCAATTCTTTTGGCTGACACAACATCGCATGTTGAAAGTGCCAGAATATCCGTTGCCGCAAGTATTGCCGAGATCGTGTAATCCAATATGTTCGCACCGGTATCAACGATAATCACATCAAACTCACACAGTTTCAGATTCTCTATGATCGTACTCACCGTGCGATAATTGATAGTGATGCCTTCCGTTTTGATTTCCGGCGCCGTAAGCACATACAACCCCTGATTCGTGCTGCTGCAAATAATTCTGCTTGATATCCCATTCGGAAAAGAAAACGGTATCCATCTTTTTTGCTTTTTTCATATTGTTTGGAAATATCGTCGGACCATTGCTTGATATTTGGCTCAAGCGGCAGACCGAGCAAAGATGAAATATCCGATGAGTCCAAATCCAAATCGCAAAGGCAAACTTTCGGCCGGTACAGCTCCTTCCTTTTTGAATACTGAGACAGGTCATTGCAATGGCAAGTTCCTTTGCTATGGTTGATTTTCCGACTCCTCCTTCTGGTTGTAAATGACGACGGTATGCTGCGGCGTCATTCTTCCGGCACGCTCGGATGTTTTTGAAAGCTGCACATCCTTCAGTCTGTCCTGAAAGGAACTTTTTGCGAATAACCGGTTCCGGCTCGGGTGTGTCCTCCGCTTTCTTTCCTGCGGAAAAGGATTATCCACATCCCGGGAAATATCGCTGTTTGCAATGTCCTCGATCTCGCCGTCCTCATAGGAAGACGAACCGCAGATCTTTTTGAGCAGAGCGTCCAGCTCTTCATAAGAGTACGGATACGGCAGCAGTTTTGCCCGTTTGGCAAGTCTCGTTCTCATAAGCTCATCCCTTGTCGATGTAGCAACGATCATTTGCGCTGAAATTGTTGAGAACTGTTCCAAAGCCTCCTCGCAGGTGCCGTCGATCAATCTGTCCGAAATCACAATAAAGCTGACATCCTGCATCTTTTCCAATTGCTTTACGGCTTCCCGTATCACCCCGCAGCCGCCCTTATAGACAAATGCGTCATTAATGGTGAAGCACCCCTCCATATCTGAAAGGGCGCTGCTGTTCGTCTCTAAAAAATAGATTCCCTTTAACATTCGGATTCCTCCTTTTTTCGGTTATGTACTCAGGGCTTTTTAAGGCCCTAAGCCGTTTATTCCAGCAAGCCGATTGCCTGCTTCTGAATCATACGGGTTTCCAGTTCAAAGTTGTTCGGCGGATCGATATTGAGAGGTTCCACACGGACAAGAACCGGCTCCACATCTTTAAAATCAAAGTTTCTTGAAGACCGGCAGACAAACCAGCCGATCGGACTTCGAGGAAACCATTTCAGAATGTCACGGTCATCGTAACGCTCTTCTCTGCCGATTTTACGAATAATGATAGTGACATCGTCCGGACGGGAGATCTTTCCCGCAAAGATAAGTCCGGAATTGGCAATGACCGAAGACGGCATATCGGCAACCTTTTGCGTAATACTGAACACAAACAAGCCGAGTCCAGCTGCCTGATCAAGGATACGCTCAAATTCCGATTGCCCACCGAAGGACGGCATAGAGGAATTCCCCGTGCCTGCCGTATCGGAACCGGTCAGCACTTCGTTTGCCTCCTCAATGACAAGGACAGTTTCATACTGGTCATCTGCCAAAAATCCGCCTTCGTGTCCCTGCGCATACTTGAAAAAGCCGGAGGTAATACATCCGAACATAAAGTTGCGGAATGTCGTTTCAAGCCCGTAGCTTTCCAGAACGATGACATCGTCCTTGCCGATCAGTTCGTCAACGCCGATGCCGTCCTCCTGTCCGAACAGGCGTGTTTCGATTGAGAATTTGCGCCCGAAGATCTGCATACGGTCAAGAACACGGGTGTATGCGTCCCTGGCCTCGTTGCCCATTCGTCCCTTGCCGGATTTCAGCGGATCTTCCAAATCGAGCTTGATCTGATTCATCCGCTCGTAGACCTTGGGAAAGGTCACCTTTGCGGAACGCTCCGGAACAAATTCACGCCAATTGGGACTGTCTTCAAATACGCCTGCTTCATCGTAAAGCGCATACAGCGTTTCAGCAAGAATCGCCTTGCCGCGTTCCATAAGACCGTAGGCACGGCAGTAGATCTCTATAATGCCGTCAAGCCACACCTGCGGATTTACATTGTGCGGAACTTTCAGGATATTCAGTTTGATCGGCAGAAACCCGGATTGCCGAGGCTGTAAAAATGGAAACGCTCCGGTTCCACAAATTTTGCGAGAATACGCCAATCCTGTTTCGGATCAAGTGCTACAATGCGCAGACGCTTTCCGCTCTTGCGGCGTACTTTGTAAGCTCCGAAACAAACCTTTGTCGCAGCGACGGTTTTTCCGGAACGGGACTCGCCCGTAAAAAATACCGTGCATCAGTTCGCTTTCTTCAAGGCGATATTCAAACGGCGTTTCATATCCGGTAGACGGCGTCCATCGCTCGCCGGAAAGGATCTTCCCGATATAGATATCACCTTTTTTCATAGACGGAACCGCAAATTTCGGCACATCTCCGACATCGGCGAACACACCGCCCTCGGAAATACGGGGTAAGTGCGTATATGCCGCAAATTCGTCCGAAAGCAAAATGGTAGAATACCGATACGATTCCATCCTGCCACCCAACCCCTCTTTGCGGTTGTCCGCGCTGAAGGCATAAAAATGATAAATCAGATGGTTCTGCTCCTCCGGCGTCAGGTCCAATATCTGCAAAGGACAAATCATCGCCTCTGTATTTGCCCAGGCGGATTTCGCAAGGATAGACGCCGCCGCAAGGCTCTCGGTAGAATCGGTAGCGATATACACATCCGTAAAGAACGCACCGTTCCCCGGAGTGCTTTCATAAGGCGCATATTCTGAAAATCAAGAAGTGTCAAAATATTCTTGACCTCCTGATCCATCCACTGATAGCTCTTTGCATAGCCGATTGCCGGACCGATACCCATACTGGTCGTCGAACCGTTTGTGATGGTACCGCTTGTTCCCATCGCCTGCCCGACGGTATGCCCGATGCTCTGCGAGGTGCTGTTCCCGTGAGAGGTTCCTGTTGTTGTACCCCAGCTCCTGCCGTTTGTATCGGCTGTACTGTGCGTAAAGGAATCGGTCTGCGTTGTTCCGTGGCTGACAGAATGAGATGTCCCGTCGGTTTGCGAAGAAGTTGTTCCGGTGCTCTGACTTTGTGAAGCGCCTACCGTGTCGCTGTTGCTGAACGATTCATTATGGGAGGTACCGCTGCTCCAATTCGTCCCTGACCCGTAGACCAGCTTTCACCGGTCCCGACAGTAGAGTTGGTTCCCCACGATTCGCCGTTGCTGTGGGAAACGCTGCTTGAATTGGTCTGCCCGACGCTGGTGCCGATCGTGCTGCCAACCGTGTCCGAGCTGCCTGTCGTTTGCCCGAAGGACTGCGATACACTCTCATTCCAGCCGTTGCTTTGCGTAGTGCTTTGGTTACTTCCCCAGCTTTGCGAGGTTCCGGTCGTCGTACCGCTTGAAACGGAATGTGAACTGCCGTTTGTCACGGAATTGGAAGTACCGAAGCTGTTTGTTGTCGAACCGCCGACAGAGCTTGTAGTTGAGTTATTAACGGACGAGCTCTGGCTCCATCCTCCGAACCGCTTGTTCCGGTCGTTGTACTGCTGGAATCGCCGGAGGATCCGTTGATAACAAAAAATACCGCCGCTGATACCCGAGGTCGTCCCCTCTGAAGAACTGTTGGACCAACCGGACGAACCGCTTGTTCCGTTTGTTGTGCTCGTTCCGGAGGTCGTACCGTTCGACCAGTTTGAACCGTTTGATACGCTTGAATTCGTACCGCTGCTCGCAGAGTGATTTGTGCCGTCCGTAACAGTCGTCGAAGAGGAATTGTTTACACCGCTGGTATAGGAAGACCCTTGCGTGAAGCTTTGACTTCCGGATACTCCGCTTGTGGTGGAATTGGTGACCGACTCCGATGTCGTATCTGTATGCGACCGGCTGACCGACTGCGACTGCGAGAAACTGTTGGCAACGCCTTCGGAAACCGTGTCATTCGTCGTTTGGCTATGTGATACGCCCTGGCTTTGGTTTTGGGAAACCGAATGGGACATATTCTCGGAGCCGCCGAAGGATTGATTGGTTCCGTCGCCGACCGTTGTCCCCGTACTGTGGCTTTGATTTTGCCCGAGTGTTTCAGCGAAGCTGTGACCTCTTGAAAATCCCCTGACTGGTCCCGTTCGTCTCGGTAGTACTGGTTCCGAGCGACTTGCCGATGGATTCTCCAACCGTATGACTGACGGACTCGCTTACGGAGTTGGCTACCGACGAGGATATACTTTCCCCGGTCGTATTCGTAACCGAATCGGCATCCGTATAAGAATGACTCCATCCTTGGCTTGCACCGAGGTTTGCCATATACATCATGGGAATGCTGATAGAGAAATTCATCGAAGTCATTCCCTGCAGCTGCTTGTTCCACTTGGTCATTTCCTGCGCCGTCTGTGCAAGCCAGCGTTCCAGGTGTTCCGATTTTACCGGACTCGATATGATTTGCAGGATGTACTCCTTGTCGGACATACCCGCAATATACTCTTCGGTTGTGTCCTGCGCGTCCGGATTGATCGATTTATTTCCCATTCCCTTGCTGCCGACATCGACGCCGCCGTCCTTGGCCTGCGGAATACCGCGAAGCACGGTCATCTTATCCATCATATACATCTTCTCCGTCAGCCATTCCAGCTCGTCATAAGTCAGAATACGGTGTTCCAGCACTCGGTAGGTGCCCTGCAGGGTACTTTGACAGGGCAATGAAATCGTTATCCGCAATATATTTTGCCTTTTCGGCCGTATCCGCCACACCCTGCACACCGTATAAATACATCATGCCGAGAGGCACGGGATGCAGCAGGTTTGCGATTACGGTGAGCAGTTTGATATTGCGTTCCCACACAGCCGCCAGCACCTGCGAATGCATAGACATAAAGCTTTCGCTCTGCTTTGCGTTTTTCGGAAGTCGGATAATACGGGTGAGCTTGATCGCCTTATAAAAATGAACCACATTCCCGCCGGGTTCGTGCATTTCAAGCTCGTACATCAAATATTTCATGCTCTTGCGATCGTCTGTGTATTCCTTCCAGTTGCGCAGTATCTTCAAATCGTCGTCGTGACCCGGCTTTGACTTTCTTAATATGCTTGGAAGATTAAGCATAGCATCTCTCCTTTCCGTTTAATATGGTTTGGTATTGTCCCGTACATCCCGTATCTCTCGTCGCACGCTGCTTGGAGCGTGTGCCGAAGAATTGCGGAATTTTCTTTGCCTGAAAGATAAAATACGCAATCGGGTATGTGATTGCAATGATCCACAAAAGGTTTTGCAGCCATCCGACCACCGCCGTCGCAGACGAAGACGCAATTGCCTGATTAAAGGCAGCCGTCAGATTATCCGCAGAAACACCCGATACCGCAATAATGACATAGCGATACAGAAAGAGGATCCCGACATATCCGAGAATAAACCACTTTGTATGCCGTATGATCTCCTCACGCTGGCTGGGAAGTATCAGCGCAAAAACCGCACCTACTACCCACATAGCACCGGTCAGAGGCGTTATAATCTTGCTTCCGAAGCCGTAGTAGGCAGAATCAAGGTACATCCACAGCGCAAATGTGATGATATACACTAAGAGATTAAGCAGCATCGGTACATAGGTTTTTAATTGTCGGCGGACTGGAATAAACCAGCTCGCCCTCGCTTCTTGGCACATAATGCCGCCTCAGCATAAGCATCCTCCTTTGAGATAAAAAATAAATGCAGAGGTCTTGGTGTTTTCTCCTTTGCCTCTGCAGCGATATTCGTATTCATATCAGAGAATCTGTCTCTCATTTTTGACTTCGTTGTTTTTGGTGCCGAGCTGCTCTGCCAGGAAAATATATCCGATCGAAAGCAAACCAGCCACCATCCATATGTTCCTCCACAGGAAGTAAATGATTTCGAGGAAACCGTTCCTGTTAAAGAGGATAAAATCCCGAAAAAAAAAATCCAACATCGGTTACTCCTTTCCCGAACTGGCGGTTTTCCTTTGCGCCTGAATTGCACAAGGCACAAAGGTTCCTCCGATTCCATATTATATATCAGAGCCCATTTCCCATTTGCCAAGTCGTAGATGCTTGTCAGATAAACAGTAATATTAGACTTGGCAAGTGCAAACGGTCCGCCGCAGGAAGCGATCCACTTCTCAATCTGCGGCTTTAATTTGTCCAGCATAATATCTCTGGATGGTGCAATCACATACAGGTTTTTTGTAATGGATTTTAGCTTATTGCACTTATCATTGAATTCCGACTGACGGTGATTGCCGCAGTCCACCTCATAATAGTCGATTACCCCGTCTCCGCAGCATACGATGTCCGGAATACAGCGTTTTCCGCCGTCCAGACTGATCGTATTCGCCCTACGGTGCGTTGAAACCGACTTATATTTCTTCGTGTCCCTTAATATCCTTGAAGCGTCCTTAATGGTATAACCGTGCTTGAGATTGTCATGCTCACGGATAAGCGCACGCATTTCCGACTCAACGGGCGGTTTCCCGTGCTTCTCTACATAAATCTGACTGCCGAGCTGCGTCAGTTCAACGCCGAGGAACCATCGGCTGCCGGTCTTGATTTTCTCAGCCGTAATAAGGCCGGAAGCCAGCATACCGTTATGGGCGTTATACACCGCAGAATCGCTTGTTTTCTTCTCGGCACAGCGAACGATTTCCGCACGAACTTCCGGATATTCCGTTAAGCCTTTGGAGCCGAGAACATCAAGGTACTGCCACATCAGCTCGGTCATCGCCTTTTTGATTTCCTCAATATCGACCACTTTAAAGTTCTGCTGACCGGACACAACCGTTTTAGATTTGCTCACCGTTTCAACCTCTTTGGTCAGGTTGGTCGTCATATCCACGATCTTTTCGCCGCTTTCCAACGCCTCCGTCTGAGCAGGTGCCGGACGGGCGTCCTCCACCGTAGAATCCGTATCCACCAGATATGCCGCCGTGCGGTCGTTATCCGGATCAGCTGGAGTCTTTCCTGAGAAAATCTCCGCCGCATTATCAAGCATGACTTTAAGCTGCGTTACCTGGTCGGTAAGTCCGGCGATCACGGTATTCTTGTCGATCAATTTCTTTTTCATCATATCGTAGATTTCTCTTGACTTCTGCTGATTTTGCTTATGTGCCTTCTGTGCCCGGTCAAGCAATTCTTCAAGCGTCATTGTCTGCAAATCCCTTTGCCGTAATATTGCTGTATGCCAGCTCGTTTTCAAGCACCTTGGCGCAGAACGCACGAAATCCGGATATAATGCGCTGCGTATCGTCAGTAGCCTCACGGATATACTTATCCATCCCTTTGATCTGCTCGTCCTTCGCTTCGATCTGACTTTTCAGGCGCATAATGATCAGTTCAAGCTCCCGTACGCTTTTCGCCATTTTGATCACCTCGCCCTACTTTGTTTTCAAATACGCCGAAGCGTCCTTTCTCAAGTGCCCTGTCACTCAGGTTCCATTCCCGGATGAATGTGCTGTCCGCCTTTGCTCTGTCGCAAAGGTTTGCCATATCAGCACGAATTGTATCGAACGCCGCCAAAGATTTTTCCCGCCAGATAAGAGCCGTATTAACGCTGTCGGTATTGCCGGTCTTCAAGCCCTCAATGATTTTTTGCAGATAAACGGCAATATCGTTGGAAAGCAAAGTCTCCATAGACTGCTGCAAAACAATCTGCTCATCGCCGAGTTCCATCGCCGTTATCTTTGGGATCATCACATCCAAACGATCGTCCAGAATGGTCGAATACTGTGTGGCAGCCTCCATCTCCGTAATGTCTTCATTTGCAAGGTGAATGTCCACGACCGTAATATCCACCACAAGATTCTCAATCGACTCATACTGCTTTAAGAGCGTTCTGTAATCATCACGCACGGCCATATACTCAAACGACAACACAATAGGCTGCCTAACGCCGTTTTCGTCAATATAATAATCCGAGACAAGCATGGCAAAAAGGATAAACACAAGGTATGTGCAAAGAACGCCGAGAAAGATACGAAGACGATTCTTTTTCAAAAAGTGCCGGATTCTACCCATCTTCGTGACAGGCAGATCTTCTTCCTGCTTTTGGGGTGCAGACGGTGTAATGTCAACCGTTTCAATGTTCCATTCTTTTCGCATAGCCGCCTCCTTTACACGCTCTCATCGAACACGCAGTTAAAGAGGTACTCTACATCCTGGGGAACGATCTCTGCAACCGATTCCGTGTAATCAAGTCTTGCCGAGCAATTCTCACAAATAACGAACCGGGACATTTCCCGTGTTTGCAAGGCTCCGGCAATATACACCTGGGAGGACTTGCGCAAATGTTTCAAATCCTCATCCGCCTGTGAACCGAACGATTTGATCCACGGATAGTCCGACTTAATCATACCGTCGTGCTCCTTGACACGGTATTTACGATTGATAGCGATCTGATACTGCGTAAGCGATACACCGCTTCCGCTTTCCCTGCCGATTACATCGGTGCATACCGCCCCGATCACGCTCAGGTTATTGGCAAACTCCGCAAGAGCCAGCGCCTCATATTTTCCTTCAAGGCATACCGGTTTTCCATAGGATATCACCTCGGTGATCAATGATTCGCATTCGGTTATCACGCCGCAGTTATCACAGCGGAATTTCTTCGGAACCATCTTTGTCGTAACCATACCGCGCACCATCAGAAAGCGACCTATCTGCAGCGCTTTAAAATAGTCCTTCGCTTCCTGCTCGGTCAAACCGTAGACATTGACATGAGGATAGTCGATTCTTCCGTTACGACGAACCGTTTTCATAACAAACGCCATACGGTAGTTCTGATGTTCCTCATTGAAAAAGACGACCGGTACCTTTGAGACCTCGCCCACAAGTGTAATTGAATTTTCTCTTGCCATAATAAAAACACCTTCCTTTATTGAAAATCTGCCCTTACCGCAGTCAGTACGGTATTTCAGTTTGGCAAGAGCTATGTAATGCCGCCGTCCGGCGGCTTGTTTTCGTATTAAGACTTCGGATGCAGATCAACGAGACTTGCAAACTCTTCGACAATAGTTTCCGAAATGGTCTGTATGGCATCAATGTTGGTTTTGAATTGCTCCAAAAAGCCGTCATCGTCCGAATCAAAATCATAGTTTGCATAAAGAAGTTCTGCAGCTAAGGCCAGCCATTTTTATAAATCGGAAAAGCCTTTTTGTTCTCAGCAAGCTTATCGACATTGATCCATTTACGGTAATTTGCAAGAAAATAACTGTACAGGGCATTGAATCTTTCTTCTCTATCCAACTTTTCTTTTCCGCCCATCCAGTCTTCTACCACCTGCATGATTTTTTTCATCTTTTGCCTTTACGGCACCCTTGCATGTTCCGTCATTCTGCAAGAGATACTCTGTTTCTTTTCCAAGTTCCTGTATCCGACCGAGCGGATATGAAAAGCAGACAAACGGCTTTGCCTTATGAACCCTGCAATGGTACAATCCTTCTGTTTGACCGAGGAACGGACAACGCGTACCGGTTACGAAACCGTTCAGCTCATACACCGGTCGAAATTGAATTCTCATTAGCGGCAGCTTCGAAGTATTTCCGTGTAAAATTCGCAATACTTTTCGATAAAATCCGAAAGCGTCATTTTCTTTTCTCTGCACAGCCGAAACACATCAAAGGGATTCAACAAAATATCATCTCTGTTCCTGCAGCATTCACCGCATTGCACACAGGCAAAATTGAATTTCTCATTTCTTTTTTGAGTAACGGTAATTCTCCTTTCACATACATCTTTATGAATCTCTCTTTGTAGTTCTTTTTCCTCGTTCATTTGCAAAACTTCCTTTACAGCAATCTACATCTCAAGTCCGGATATTCAACTCCTCCTGATAACTTTCAATGTGCGTAAGGGATATTGAAATACGGCATCCTATTTGGCAAGTAAATTATAAAAACTGTTGTTCGGCTGCCTCAATGCGCCTTTTCGCAAACGAAAAATACGCAGGATCTTTTTCTATGCCGATGAAACGCCTGCCCGTTTGGGCGCAGGCCACACCGCAGCCTCCGGCACCCATACAATTATCCATAACAATGTCTCCTTCGCTTGTATAAGTGCTGATCAGCCATTTCAGCAATTCAACCGGTTTTTCGGTCCTGTGCAGAGCAACACTCGGATGCGGTTTCGGCACACGGATAATACTTGTCGGGTATTTTTGTGTGCTGCCCTTTCGCAGGTCATCGGTCATATGAAACCGACCGTAATTGTTGTTCTTGTGTTCCTTTTCACGATAGGCAGTCCCCTTTCCGTGAAGTGGAGCACCTACCGTAAACTGCGGATGATACTCCGGCATCTTTTTATAAAAAATCGCAATCTGCTCATGCTGCCTGAGCGGCATACGGCCGGCATTGAGAAACCCGGTCGTCAACACCTTATCCCACACAAGATCATAGCGAAACATTTTTCGGTTTGACTGCACCAGCTCGGCAAAGAACACGCCTTGCGCAAATAATGCAATACATCCTCGCTTCTTAATCACTCTTTCGTACTCACGCCACAGCGGCTCAAACGGTATGACAACATCCAGTCGGTTCTGCGTCACCCCGTAAGGCAGATCGCAGGCTATCATATCGATAGAATCGTCCGGAACCGTCTTCATGATTTCCAGACAATCGCCGAGATAAAGTTCAAAGCAAGCATTACTCACCCCCATAATCCGAATATGTAAGCGTACAGCGAAGGCACGGCGTGGCGCACCTCCGCTGTACTGTCACCGAATTTCAAGGAGATTACAATTGAGCTATATTAAATCAACATAGGCCACGCCTTCACTATGCCGATGACGAAAAGGACGATCCCGGTCAGGATGACAACCTCCGCCGCAATTACAAAGGCGTATTTACGGAAGAAGCTGCCGCCGGTCTTACGAACCGGCAACATACAGATGATCAGGCCAATGCCGAAAAGGGCGATTACCAATCCGACCAGGATCCACAGATTCAGACCGGAGCAGATCCATTGTTCAAGCATTATTCATCACGCTCCTCTCTTTTCTGTTCATTCCGGAGGTCACGGTTTGCCGCAACCTCCTCAATATGAGCCAACTTATATCGTTCTGTCCTTGCCTGCTCATGCAGACCTTCGTTGCGAAATTCCTCCATGTCGTTTTCTATCGGCGTATGCTCCTGCTCATATTTCTCCGTGATTTTGCGGATTAGGAAATACACCGCTATCAGCAGCAGAGCAAAGATCAGAACATCCATGACAATAAAGAGTGCTACATACACACATTAGCCTCCTTTCTTCGGCGATTCTCTCCGGTATTCTGCGTCTGTTTCCGCACGGTTTATCTGCAGCACGCACATAACGCTAAATCCGAAGATGCCGCCGGCAATAAATGATACGATTCCGATTATGATTCCCACGGCTGTTACCCGTCACTTTCAGGCTTTGCATCTTCTCTTCTTATCGAAGAACAGAAGTCCTGCAAGCGTTCCGCCGGACAATGTGAGCAGTCCGAACCACAGGGGTAAATTACTGTCGTCTCCGGTTTTTCGGAACATCGGGAATCGGTTCGTTTTCAACCGTAAATTCAAGCACCTGCCCGTTTTCCGTTACAGAAAACTCATGATATCCGCTTTCTGCAATATACCCGTCAACCGTTGCGGTTTCCTGCCAGAAGTAGTTACCGTAGGCAATATCATCGAAACGGAGCAATCCGTCTGCGTCCGTTTTGCCCTCGGCAATCAGATTCTTTTCGGCATCGTATATCGCAAAGCTTACTCCGGCAAGCGGTTTCCCGGTCGCTTTATCCACCTTGCGGAATTCAACAGAGCCTTTTTTTCAGGTTGTTTACAAACGCAAGGGTGCTTTCTTCACCGGCTTTGATCTCCACAGTCTGACTGTCCGGCAGCACATAACGAATATTGTCGTCGCTTTCCTTTTCATAAACCGTGTAGTTGCCGGGACGCAGACTGACATTGATCTTGCCGTCCGCATCGGTCACATAGGTCTCAGAGAAAGCATTTCCGAGAAAATCCGTGCCCTCGACCACAAATTCAAAGCCTTCCAAAACACCGTCTTCGGAGGATTTCTCGATAATAAGGTTGCCGCGCCGTGCCCTGTTGAAGAAGCCGATGCCGGCCTCATTTTCAATAGCAACCGTCTCACCGTTTTCTTTGATTTCAAACGGATAAACGGTTTCGTCCTTTTCAAAGCCTTCCGGTGCAACCGTTTCAAGAAGCAGGTATTTCCCGTACGGAAGATCCTTCAGCTCGTACAGACCCTTTTCCGTTTCTGCAAGGTCTGCGACAAAGATATCTCTATCATCCGGCTTGCCGTCTCCGTTCACATCCAGGTAAACGGCAAATACAGCACCGGTCAGCTTGTTCTCGGGATAATCCGCATCGAACTTGGTCAGCAGTACATTTCCCTTGATATGCTCGTTTGTCATAACGATCTCAATGGTTTCACCGTCGGAATCGACATACACATGGTGCATCTCCAATGCAAGGATAAATCCCTCCGGCGGCTCGATTTCGGCAACGATCCAATGACCGTATACCAAATTTTCAAAGCCGAACGCACCGTCTTCACGGGATACATCGATCATCAGAGCATTTTCCTTGGTAAACTCGGTTTCATCCGCCCTGAACAGTCCGATAACGGCACCGCTGACAGCTTCTCCGGCTTCGTCAACCTTGCGGCCGCTGATATTTCCGTATATCAGCTCGTTCAGGATAGGCTCGCCGCTATTGGCTTTGATATCAACAACTGCTATATTCTGCCCCTGATATCCGAAATTGACCGGATACTTTGTGTCATTCGGAAGATACTCCGGACCGGCCGTTTGCAGTTCTCGGATATAATACTTTCCAAACGGGATATCGGTCGTAAAGCTTACCGTGCCGCCGACTTTGAGCTGAATTATTTCAATCAGCCCGTCTGCGGGAAAGATACTGCCATCCGCAGCGGTCAGTTCTTCATCGGCAAACAGACCGAAGGTTACGGTTCTGTCGCCGCCGATGCCGAAAAGCTCATCAGTCTCAATGATTTTTTTCAAGGCTGATCTTCACCTTCTGCCGTTCGTTATAAAACGACGCCGATACATCGGTGATCTCGACATACTGTCCGGCATAAACAAGCTCAACGGTTTGTTCACCGGAAAGCAGCATTCCGTAAGGGGCTCTGCACTTCGACAATTCTGTATTTGCCGAGATACAAAGCCTTGCTCTGCGCTTCACCCGTTGCCGAAGTGATAACGGTGTCAACGATATCGCCCTTTTTGGCTCTAACCGTGCCGTCAGGAGTAACGATGTCCTCCGCCGCAATAATGTTGAATTTAGCACCGGCAAGGCCCGTCACCGAATAAACCGGAAGATAAGCTTCTCCGTTTGTCTGAACGCTGCTGAACATCTCACCGGTCTTTTTGATATTGATGACGCCCTTTTTGCGGTGTGTTGGGAAGTTAACCACAATCAGTGTGATGCCCTCATCGTACACAGCATCGTCATCGTCAATCTTAAATTCAATCGGCTCGCTGTGAAGCACATACCCGTGCGGCGCCTGTACTTCCTCCAATCGGTAATGACCCTGATTTAGTTTTTCCGGAGTAATGAGGTAACCGTCAGCCGAGGTGTAGAATGTGTCTACCTCCGTCAGCGTCGGATAGGTGTACTTCATTACGATGCGGTTGCCGTCAGCGTCATAGAGATGGAACGCAGCTCCGGCATATGGGATCTGCTTACCCGTTTCGCTGTCCACCTTAACAAGTTTCAGATAGGAAGTAAACGGAGCGTTGTTGATCAGATACTTATAAACCTCGCCGTGTGTGTTGATATACACCGTAAAGGCAGGCATATATTCGGTATCTTCCCAACCAGAGATCTGACGAACGGTATATTTGCCGTAAGGCAGATCCTTGCTTTTTGCAAATCCGTCCTCATCGCAAACGAGGATATCCCTTTCACTTTCAAAAGCATTCTCATAACTTCCGGCGGATGTCAGGAATATCTCAAACTTAGCGCCTTTCTCAGGAGTTTCGATCTGAGTTTCGCCCGTGTCGGCGTGTTTGATGATTGCAATAGAGCCTTTGATGATATCTTCATCTACGCCGTTTACCGCCGTATTGTTCTCAACCGTATAAAGTCCCGGCTCTGCTCCGATGTGATGGTTCTTGTCTGATCCAAGAGATAGCCCTCGGACGGGCTGATCTCTTTCAGTTCCCAATCGTCGCCGCAGATATAATAGGGGGTAACAAAATAGCCTTTGCTGTCGGTCGTGAAGATGTCGATCAGTTTACCGCCTTTATAAATGCCGTATTTCGCACCGGCGAGGGATGCGTCACCTTTGCGCTCGGCTTGCGGTTTCGGAGTCGGATTTGGTTACCTCTACCCTGAATTTTTTGAGGATGTTTGAGAATTTCAAAGTGACATCCCCGTTATCAAGGGTAAAGTTCTGACTGCCCGGCTGCACGAATTTCACCGGGGTTTCCACTTCCTCAACCGAATAGTGAATCAGCTTATCTGATGTGTTGTACACCGGAAGAGGCTCTGTTATAAAAAGAACCTGTTGCATCAGTTGTAAAGATGTTTTCGTAGCCGTTATCCGAAGTGACTTTAAATTTCTTTCCTGCAATGTCTCCGTCCTCGGACACTTTCAAAATGCGGGCAGGCTCTTTTCTTGTGGTGTTTTTGAAACGCAGCGCCACCTCTCCGCCGTAGATCAGCGTTGAGGTCTGACCTGCGACCGCTTCGTAACGGATCGGCGTATCTACCTCGTCCACAGTGTAGGTGATCAGCCTGTTCCGACTGTCATACACCTGCAACTTTTTGATTTCGATTACGCCGTCTGCATTCGTCTCAAAGGTTTCATCATAACCGATGACCGAGGCGGTAACACGGAATTTCAGTCCTGCAACCAATCCGTCGTCGCACGCCTTTTCAATACGCAGGTCGCCCTTTTTCAGCGTATTGGAGAACATAACCTCAGCCGTTTGCTTACTGCTGACGGTTACCGTTTTTGAAGCAACCGGAACATATCTTTCCTCTTCAAGCTCGGTCACCGTATAGGTTCCCGGCAAAAGGTTTTTAGCGACGGTTCCGTTGCTTGCGGTAGTTACGGTCTCATCCACCCCGTTTCCCCGTAATACGGAAACGAATACCGGAGATATTGCCGTCCTCGGCAGCCTTGATAATCTTTGCGGTTCCGTAGGTTTCGGTCTGCAAATTCACGGCAAAGACCACGGGGTCATCCGAGCCGCACATCATCGTCTGTTTACCGGGACGCCCCCAGATCAGGAGATTGCCGTTTACCGCTGGGACATTCTTCTTCATCCGAATGTTGACGGTATCCGCAATCATTTTGGACGAAGTAAAGGTATATTGATTTCCGCTCCTTGTTACCGTTACACCGTTTGCACTCACAAGCACCAAATCCGCATAGGTGTTATTGCTGTCGGTAACCGTGAGTGAATACTGTCTGGTTGACGGATTGTATTTAAGCGTCTGAGTACTCCCCCGAGAACGAGGGTACTACAAGATGCTTTGCACACTGCTCCAAAATCCAGTTGTAGCACTTCTCAGCCGGTCTGCCCTGAATCGTCTTTACATAATGGTCTGCCGGTATGCCGTTGTTTTCGACAATTCGGGTCGGGCTTGTTCTGAGCTGCTGCTGATACTCCCAAATGATAATCTGCGTAGCCAGAGCATAGTCATCGTTGTTTGTTCCACCAACCGGCGTATTCAACCCCTCCTGCCAACCGTATACCGTTGTAAGCATAATGCCCTCGCGTGCAACTTTCGGCAGGTTCTGAAAATATCTGCTGTTGCTGCCGCTGGAAGAGGTGTATCCGTTGTTTGAGGATGTGAAATCGATTCGGACTCAACGCAATATACCGTATGCTCCGCGCCGGCGGCATTGGTAAAAGTAAACTTTCGTCTTGCGTTTCCACTCGCTTTCGTGTGCTTTGAGATGTTGCCGTTGCTGTCGTAGGCAATAAAGTCGATTTTGCTTGCGGAATAATACTTTCCGCCGTCATACCCCCATACGCGCTTCCGAACTTTGAGGAGCACACTTCCCCCTCCGTTCCCCAGGCAAATGCGTTCAGCGGGACCATCCCGATGACCATGATGAGCGTAAGCAAAGCCGCTGTCATGTGTTTAAGTCGTGTTTTCATTCGCTGTACCGTCCTTTCTTTTTTTGCAGTGTCTTTTCATTCGGCACTGCGTAAACTTCAAATTCACAGAAGACAATCTCTATGCCTCCTTTCGCTTTCTTCGGAAGAGGTCATTGCCTCAAGCGCTGCCCGGACCTGAATATCCCACAGCAACAGCCTGTAGTTGATATACCGAAATCGCTTCCATTCACAGCGTATAAATCTTGAACCTCTTCTTTCTCTTCTGACATGTTTGGGCACTTTCCAAAACCTCCTGCATTTGATTACATAAGAACGCAAAAGCCCGGTAGGTTTTGAAATTTCAAAATCACCGGGCTTATACAAATTCTATGTGTAATTGTCAGGCCTTACAGGCTGCAAGGATTTCATTTTATCAGTCCGTCGACGGGTGCCTCGCTTGTAAAATCACTTTCACCGACAAGCGACCATACGCCGATGAGCAATCCCTTTGCATTGTCGTAATTCAGGAGAATTCCGTTTTCTCTGCAAAACCGAACGACATAAATCAAATTGTCGTCCATTGATTTAGCATCAACTTCGTAGTCACAAAGTCTGTATCCTTCCGCTTTAATAAGTTTCCGAATGCTGTTTCTGAATGTCATTCGTTTCGCCTCCTTTTTTCAACACCCTAAAGCATGTCCAATGTGCTTTGCTTTTTTCAAAGGTCAGTCCGCATCTGCCTCATAATACTTTTCCAAAATAGCTTCCTGCAATTCCAGACGAGCCTTTTCCGTGACCGGATAAGCATACCCGACATACTTGCCTTCCGAAACCTTTTTGTTCGGCATCATGATAGACAGTCCGTTCTCGCCGCGCTCAAGAATCTTGATATCCCTGATCTTGATCTCATCGTCAAGCACCACGCTGGCGACGCCGCGAAGCGTCTGCTGTCCCTCGATTTTCTTTACGGTTACTTTGGTAATGTTCATATGCTGTCTCCTTTCATATTACTCTGCGGGTTTCCCCCGTCAGGCGTGCGAGAATATAGTGCATAAATCCCTGATTGTCAAGTGCCAATCTCAAAAAAAATCTAAAATTTTTATTTTGATTTCGGATATTATCGTTATATCATTGCTCAAAGCGGTTGATTTTCAAAAAATGTTGTAGTATAATGTATTGAGAATCGCGTCCGGAGGAATCACTATGTCAATACTAACTCCCGAAATTATCCGTGCTGAATTTATTGAGAAAACGGCACATTCCCGGCGGTTGCCGATAAGTTGTCGGTTTCGGCAGAGGAGCTTGAAGCTTACTGTTTTTCGCTTTGTAAGCAACACCCGGATGAATTTAATTACGGCAGCTTTCTGACAAAGTCCTGGTTTGAAGAAAAGCTGACCGAATACGATTCGCTTGTAGATATTGCAAACCATACTGGTATACACTACCGCACGCTTTGTCATTTCAAAAACAAAGTTCTGCCGAATAAACGCCGCGACTTATCCCGTGAAATCTCACGGGACGATTTATGGCGGCTTTATGTTCAGCAGGAATTATCCGACAAAGCAATTGCATCCATGTACAATACTAATGTATCAAAGATCAAATATCTTCGTCAGTCCTACGACATTGTTTCCGCCGACCGGAAACCGCTTTGCGAAAAGCTGCCGATTGAGCTGTTTTACAGACTCTATGTCGTTTCAAAATTAGGACTCGGTCAAATCGGCGCCTTATACAACACAAGCCGAGCAACTGTTGCAAATCTGAAAGAACGCTATGCCGCCGAGCAACATCCCTTATCAAAGGAAATTGCCGACACGACGAATACCGGCAGCTATCCCCGTTTCCTTGAAGAATTGTTCCAGGTTGCCTCCAAAGAGGAACTGATACACGAGCTTCGTACAAAAACAGTCTTTGAAGTTGCGGCACAGCATAATCTGATTGCCCCGACTGTCAACAGCCTTACGCCGTTTTCGAAAGAATGGCTGGAAGCAGAACTGCTCACCAAAAATGTCACAACCATCGCGGCAGAAAATAATATGACCCGTTCCCGTATGTCGATTCTTGTAGGCAAATACGGATTGGAAAGCTCCGTTCGTTCGGAAAGAGTAACGAAAGAATTGCTGCGTGAGCTTTATATCAACCGTTGCTGGAGCGACGCAAAAATAGCAAAAGCATTTAGGCGTTGCAACAGGCACCGTTAAACGCATTCGTTTGGAACACAAGATGTTCAGCAATCAGCGTCCGACTGTTGAAGAACGGATTCCGCCGAAACTTTTTCAAATATCTTTACATTGATGAAAAGATGAGTTTGCTCCAAATCGGCGCCGCTTTTGATATTGCCGATTCGAAGATCCGCCAGCTCAGGCAAAAATATATTGCGGATGGGTATACGGAGTTTGCGCACCGAACCTCTGTCCGTATCAGCAAAGAACGACTTGAATACCTTTATAAGCAGATCCATCTGAATTTTTTGCCGTAAAATACTTGACAAACGCGCTTTTATGTATAATAGTTCTTCCACTTTCGAAGAAAGGAGGAACGCCTATGCGTAAAACACTCGCATTCTCTCTGTTCATTCTGCTGCTCTGCGGAACTGCACTGTGCGGTTGTAACTCTGCGCCAAAAAAAATGAACTGCAGTACAGCACGGCATATCCGCTGAGCGCGGCAGAATATCAGATGGCAGTCAATCAGAAGCTGGCTCCGCTGATTTCGGGACTTCAGCCGCTTGCAAAGGCAGAATCATTAAATCAGAAAGACCTTGAAAGCGCCGCTGCAAAGATTGCCGAAGTTTCCGAAAAGATCGGTGTCTTGAATCCGCCGAAAGATAAAGTTATGCACCAAGCCGAACTTCTCAACGAACTGCAAGCGGCAGCTAATTGGCTCAAGGCGCACTATGACGACACCGCAGTCACGCCGGACGGAGATTTTTCCGCAATACTGAAATCAATTGAAGATGCATTCCATGTGTCTGTGAACTGACCGCTGGGCAACAATGTATGCCGGAAAGAATCAAAACCATTCTTGACCGTTGGAATCCTATCGGTCTTGAACCGTTATCTCTCGATGAATATCTGCCTGTCGCAGAGCAGATTGCAGACAACATCAACGAACACTTCACCGTACATTCGGTTTGCATTGTTCTGCGGCGCTCCTCAGCATCTACGGCGTGAATTTTTGCCGAACACACAAGGAATGTTTAAGTATCGCCGAAGAGATTCTGTCCTTATATCGGGATAGATAATCTATGTAGGGCAGCAGTGCCTCGGCGCTGCTGCTTTTCCTTTTACGCAGCCTTACTCCTGATTTCAGGAATCAGCGTATTTTTCTGAAACTGCTTGATAAAATCCGTCTCTGCTTTATTGTTGATCGAAGCATTTCTGCTTTTCCGTGCCTGTACAAGATTGCCTTTGCGGTCAAACTCCATTGTAATGTACGGCTCATCCGGCTCGTCGGCTTTCCTCATGAAAAAAGATGATTGAGGAGCCGGCAATAACCCTGTCGGCATAGGAAGCCACACAGTGATGCATCGTACTGCCTTCATAAATCAGCTCGTTAAGTGAATGCGGAAACCGAATCAGATACTCCTCGGAACTCATATTTACATCGCTGTACTCACTGCATTTCTTTGCAAAAGCGCTTTTACGCACAGCGTCCGCCTTGCCCGATAGTTCGCCGAAACAGCATTGTGGAGTTTTACAATATCCTTTGGGAACTTCTCAAACGGAATCTCCATTTGTCTGCACATACGGATATAATCCCTTTGATAGCGAAGCAGTTCCGTTTTTCTTCCGTACCGATCGTATCCCGAGACAAGCTTACATACCTCGCGGAAGCTGTAATCACCCTCATTTAAGAAATAAAGCACCTTTTTCGTTGCAAGCAGATAGCGCGGAAATACCGCTCTGTACCTTTCAAAATCCTCGCGGCTCATGTTCGGTACTGCCCGGTACAGTCGCTTGAGTACCATCATACGCTTATCGTCCATCTGCTTATCTGTTTTGATGAACTCGCGTATAAACGACGGAAGCCTGACAATGTTTTTTCTCGTTTGTAGCATCCGCAAAAAGCAGCTTGATCCGTTTGTTTACAACCTGCGGCGAATACTGCAAGATATCCCGTACGATCGCACCGTATCCTGCTTTAACGACCTGTTCAAGCTGCGGATATTTTGCGAGATAATAGAAGTACTGAATGAAAACCTTAATATCGATTGCTTCCTTATCTCGCCTTTTATCATATAGCATTTCACGAAGACCGTTGCCGGGATACACCTTCTCAAATGCCTTTATCAGCTTTTGAAGATACGGTTCGCAAAGCGGCATCCGGGTTGATCGCAGATGATGGATCGGTTTCGCTTTCTTGCCCGGCGCCGGCTGCAATTCAAGTCCGTTCTCTTTTGAATACCGAATATGGTAAAACGGTTCCGGCTCATACTCGCCTGTTTTTCCGTTTTTCACAAATTCATACAGAGAAAACTTCACGGTGTTATTCCGCACACTCACCGGTCCTATCAGGCAATTCAATACCACTGCATTGTGCTCTTTTTGGTAATTGCCCGAATAGATATTATGGCACTTCGGGCAGGTTATCTTACCGTCCCAACGATAATGATTTCCGCCAAATACGGTGCCGCATTCCGAGCAAATCAATAAATAGTTTCCGGAATAACTGTTTTCCTGCGGAACACAAACATAGAAAAACTTCAGCTCACAATCATGTCTGCGCAAATACCAACAGTTTTCTTTTTGCAAACGGCAGCAACAGCTTCTTGCCTTTGTGGTTTATAATCATTTTGATTCCTCCTGATAAAATAAAAATCTTACGGGAAGAATCTGTTTATAGTAAAATCAAAAAGCAAGTAAATTGCTTGCAAAAGTACGCCTGTATCAGGTACAATACTTATTACAAGGAGGTTTTGACATGAGCATTAAAGAACAGCTTACCCCTTTGGTATTCAAAAAGGAATCGGAGACTTTAAGCCTCAGCGGCATCGCCCGAAAGTACGGCGTTTCCAAACAATATATCACACAGCTGCACACGGAATACAAAACACAATACCCGGAGCTTTTCGCAGAAACCGAAATATCCCCTGATTGGCTCAAAGCACAGCTTGACAGTCATACCATCCTTGAAATCTGCAATATGACCGGAAAGTCGTATCACGCAATCAAAAAACTGATGGCTGAATACGGATTATCCAAACCGACCGCAACTGCCGCCTTTGACGAAGACTATGTCAGAGAACAATACATCACACACTGCCGTTCCGATAAAGAGCTTGCGGCACATTACGGCTGCTCTGTCAGCCTCGTCAAAAAAATTCCGATACGAGCACGCTATTTTGAAAAACCGATCGGCAGCCCCTCAGTGAACGGCTTACCGAACCGGTTGCACATCATCTCATAGAATGTGGCCGCATGACGCTTGAACAACTCAGCGAGCAATTCGACGCGACGCCCGGAGAAATAGCCAAGGTGTTGGAAGGCTACGGACTGAAAATTTAACCCCATACAGAAAAAAGCACGAACGAAGCCGCAAAGGCATTGTTCGTGCTTAAATACTTTTCAGATATTTTCCCGGAGGCATAAAAAGGCCGTGGTGAACTTCACCGGGCAAACAGCCGGAGCAATATTTACTCATTCGGTTGTTGTAATCAGTCCTTTTCATAATCCACCTCTGAAAGGGCTACTTCTCTGATTTCATTCTTTTGATTATGTACAGCAAATGTCCCATATCCTCTTCCGTCAATCCGCTGAGCTCTCTGCGCACTTCTCTTTCAAGTGCCGATGCCATCGGCTCTTCAAAAAAGAATTCTGCCGGTTCGATTGAAAAATACTCGCAGATATTCAAAAACATTTTCATAGACGGCAACGACCGTCCGGCGGCAATTCCCTGGATATAACCCTTGGATTGCCCAAGATCCAGACTCAGCTGATATTCCGACAAATGGTTATGTTCCACCCGCAATTTTGTGATTTTATCGCGGATATCCTTCTCCGTCATATAGGCTACCTCTCTTTAATTATATTTTACACCAAAATAATGAGTCGCTTGACCACAATCAGCGGCGATTTTTTATGTATTACTCCCCGATTTGACTACAACAAGTAGTGTTTATACCGTTTGTTGTAGTTTTATCGGAGAGATTTTGGTGAGTCACCTGTGTAGCCATATGAAAAAACGGTCTCTTCTTCACATAACGCCACTACTCCGAGGGTGTTTTTCGCTGTACTGTACGCTGCTCATTTCGTTTTCTCCTCTTCATGCCACTTTGTAGTTCAGTCTGTATGTGCCGTTACCGCAAGACACGTACTGTTCCTTATGCTCGTATATAGTCGCTCTGATCCGCTCTTTATAATGCTCGTTTCCTTTTTGACTTCGGGTGCTCCGCAAGCATCGCATACAAAGCAGTCAGATCCGTTTCACCTCCTACCGATTCCATAGTGAGCCGTATCAGATGATGCCAGGTCAACGAGGCATCGTCCTTCTTGGATACATCAAACCTGCCCGAAAGGGTCTTTGAAAAAGGAACCATCAGAACATCCTGTTTATGAAAGAGCAGCAGATATTCCGTGACGATCGGAACGAACGGTTTTGCGTAGGTACGATTGTCCGAAACGCAATTGAACTGTCCCTTCACAATAAAAGATTCATACTCGCCGAGCTTCATCATATCGGTCTGCATACTGTAAAACTGTCCTTTCAGCCGCATATCTCCGACAAGAACGGCAAGCCTGCCGTCTTTGCGGAGTGCCATATACAGCTTCTTCAACACAAAATTCAGTTTCTCAATAAACTCACGATAGCTGCTGCACCTTGAAAGATCATCAGGGTGCGGTTTGCCCCACATATTGCCGGAATATGCGATCATCGAATGGTAGGGCGGATGAAAGAATATCAAATCCGCCGATTCGTCCACTTCATCACGCAAAGCATTCCAGTTACCTCTGCCCTGCGGAGCATCCGGATTCAGGTCATACAGAACAGACCGTATTCTGAGATTATCCGCCGCAAACTTAGATGTACCGCTGCCCGACATCGGGTCGAGCAGCGTAAAATCCGAAATACTTTTTCCGTAATACCGCTTTGCATCAATAACATACCTTGCCACAGCCTCAACCACTTTCGGGGAGCAATTTCCTCGCCATGCGCTGCTTCCGCCGTGGCCTCTGTCGGGAAAGGCGACAAAACTTGTCAGGTCCTTGCCGACACGCCGGCGGAGATTTTCCGTTCCCAGCGATTGAGCAATTTCCTGCCAATCGTCACCAAACTCTTTCTGCAACACCTCCACTGCCCGCATTCGCAATTCATTCTTCATAAATTTGTCCTCCGCTTCTTACAGCAGTCCTTTCTATTTTATCATATTCATTTGTCAGAATTTACGAACGGTCAGACTAAGCGGCTTTTAAGTTAGTTGTCGGAATAAAAATCGGTTTCTCTCTTCCGATGTCGCAAAGGCAGAAATTGTTCCGCCCGGAGATCACTTTTACCTTGTGTCCGCTCAGCGATCTCACCGCACCGTCCTTTTGACGAATGACAACATTCCCCGTTACATAGGCCTTAGAGCCGTTTTTTTGATTTTACGCATAAACATTTCCTCTCTTTCTTTCAAACCGACCGGATCGGAAGCCCGATTTTTCAGCATATTTCAGAACCTGCTGACGGTCGCCGCAGCGAAAGCCCGAATACTCAAATGCGTTGTAGACCGTCATAATATACAGGGTGTCGGTGCCGACATTCACGGCAAAAGTAATACCGGAATCTTCATCGATCAGAATAACATCCTCTTCCTATTTTCACTTCGTTCATCAGATGGTCCGCAACCGCTTCGTCGCTGAACACCTCTTCGATCCGGTATTCGAGATAAGCAATATCCATATCGTCAAACCGTGACCTCAGCCTTTGCTTTACATGGGCGCCGTAATCCACATTGATCGGATAACCCAACATATTAACCTTACACATATGTAAACCTCCAAGATATAAAATTACCCCGCAGGCTTACATCTGCGGGGTTTGCTATCCCCGCAAGTGTGCGGAAATATTCAGTTGTGTTATGTTCGGGGGCGTCGTTTCATTGTCACGCCGCATCATCTGAACCTTTAATGCCGGTAGAAATACCGGTCTTTTTTGACCATGCATTAAGAAACTTGATCAGCGCTTTTTCCTGCTCCGCCGTCGTCATTTCCCGAATGCTGCGATTAAACTTTCCCTGATCTGGCGAAGAGTGCCCTGCATATTGTACTCAATCGTCAAAAACGGTCGTTCCTCGCACTCTTTCCTGCGCAGGAACAAGATCAGACATTGACCATCAAGTACGCTTCGGATATAGCCTGCGACGCAATGATGCTGCCTTGCGCCCTCCTGAGAGATCTCCTTCGGGGTATTCGGAACAATGATCTTATACCGTTTGTCTTCAAACTCAAGATGCTTCCACTTCTTCATCATTTGTGAGAACTTTTGCGTGACGCCGTTGAACTCATATGACCAAAGCGTTGTTACGCATAGTCAGAACATCATGTGCCTTTTTCAGACTATCCGGGAATTTATCCTCCTGAGTTTTCGGATAATGGTGATAAACAGCTCATAGTTCCTGATATAATCATGCCATTGCGAGATTGCCTCTTCACACTCGCAGCCCTGGTCAAAATATACCGAATCCAAATAATCCATAACCTGTTTCAGATCAATGCCGAGATTTTCGATTATCTGCCCGACGCTGTAGCTGCTCGCTTTCGCATATTCGTTGATCCACCTGTAAAACGAATCAGCGTCAACCTTCGGATCATATGCATTGATTGCCAAGAGCTTTTGAAAATCATCGCCATACAGTTGGTCACGCTTGGCGAACTCAAAGTTCTCCTTGCTGAGGCCGAGCTTGCCCCAAAGATGCTTGCTGTTCGGATAGACCTTTATCTTGTCGCTGCAAATCTGACCGACCAACTGAAACATTCCGATTTTCACAAGCGTTTCGATAATCGGGTAGCTTTTAAGCGCTGTCAGGTAGTAATATCCGTACAGATAGCAGCTATCGTCTCGTTGAATAATCCAGATACTCATACAGCCCCATTTTGCCGATATCGGTTTTCCGCAGATCTTCTTCAAGTTCCAGAAAATCCGCATCTGAAAAGCCATAGCACTTAAAAATCATACTCTTCGCTCCAGCGCTCATTACGGTAAACAACCAACTTGCTGTAGTCGTCTTTCAAAGAAAAAGATCCAACGGCTCCGTTCTATGACTTCATTCTTACATTCCCTGAAATTTTCGAAAAGCCAGATAATCGCCGTGATTCTCAAAATAGCATTTATCCTCCTCCACGGTTTTCGAACCTGATCAACCGGATATTTTTCAAAAAATTGTCGCATCTCAACACAGGGCTTTGAGTAATACTCCTTGCTGTTCGCCAGCAATTTAAGCCATGCACGCAAAAAAAACATCTGCAATGTCCTCTTGTGATTCCGCAAGCTTTTCAACCTCTTTACTCATATAGCTCTTTCCGACACCCGGAGCGTGGTACTTATACATACTAAACCAGTCCCCGGTTTTTCCGTTGAAGATGTCGTCAGATCTCCAATGTCATTTTCATAAAGTACGGCATAGTTGTCCTCTCTCTTTCGGGAATAATGAGACAACGATAAATCCTCGTCTTGTTGATTT
>VOFC01000175.1_pt1 | contig 60001 bp, 60 predicted proteins | sample 5384161 | NCBI WGS metagenome assembly VOFC01 (sample SAMN12384722, study PRJNA508395) | human gut metagenome | isolation source: healthy gut B | host: Homo sapiens
TCGTGATCGCTATACAAAAACTTTTTGATAATGGGGAAGATGTTTTCTGTCGTTACCCCGATATTGCCTTTCTGCATATCTGTATTTGTTTAAATTGATTGCTTAATAAAACACTGTCCTTTTCGCAAAAAAAATGCCAGACACCGGAGCGTCTGACATTTTGTCTGTATACATGGCCTTTTGTCACATTCTTTCGATTTCCATCTTCAGTCCGTCGCCGGCCTCGTTCATGCTTACGCGGATGCGGTCGCCCGCCTTCGGTTCCTCGTTGATGATCAGCTCTGCCAGTCCGTCTTCGAGGTTGTTCTGTATCGACCGTTTCAGCGGACGTGCGCCGAACTGCACGTCGTATCCCTTTTCGGCCACGAAGCGTTTCGCCGCTTCGTCGATTTCCAGCCTGTATCCGAGGTTCTCCACCCGCTGGTACAGTCCTTTCAGCTCGATGTCGATGATGCGTATCAGCGCGTTGATGTCGAGCTGGTCGAACGTGATGATTTCATCCAGACGGTTGATGAACTCGGGCGCGAACGATTTGTTGAGTGCCTTCGTGATGACTCCCTGCGAGTACTCCTTGTCGTCCGCACGGTTCTGCGCGGCGAATCCGATGCCTCTGCCGAACTCCTTGAGCTGGCGTGTGCCCACGTTTGAAGTCATGATGATCACGGTGTTCTTGAAGTCCACCGTTCTGCCGAAGCTGTCGGTCAGCCTTCCTTCGTCCATCACTTGCAGCAGGAGGTTGAACACGTCCGGGTGCGCTTTCTCGATTTCGTCGAGCAGGACGATGGAGTAGGGCTTGCGCCGCACTTTCTCGGTCAGCTGTCCGCCTTCTTCATATCCTACATAGCCCGGAGGCGCTCCCACGAGGCGCGATACGGTGAATTTCTCCATATATTCGCTCATGTCGATGCGTATCAGCGCGTCGGCAGAGCCGAACATCAGCTTGGCGAGCTGTTTCGCCAGGTGGGTTTTTCCCACTCCCGTAGGTCCGAGGAAGAGGAACGTGCCTATCGGCTTGTTCGGATCCTTCAGTCCCACGCGGCTCCGCTGGATCGCCTTGACGAGCGTATCCACAGCCTTGTCCTGTGCGATGACCTTCGACAGCAGCTCGTTTTTCATCCCTTTCAGCTTGATGCCTTCGGCCTCTGCCATCCGCTGCACGGGTACGCCCGACATCATCGACACCACGTCGGCCACCTTTTCCGCGTCTACGGTTTCGCGGTTTTCCTTCAGTTTCTCTTCCCATTCCCGCTTCATCGCTTCCAGCTGCTCCATGTAATGCTTTTCCCGGTCGCGGAAGCTTGCGGCGAGTTCGAAGTTCTGGCATCTCACAGCTTCGTTCTTGTTGTTCCGTGCCTCGTCGATCAGCTTCTCCTGCTCTTCGATCTCTTTCGGAGCCGTGATGTTGGTCAGGTGTACCCGCGATCCGGCCTCGTCGAGCGCGTCGATAGCCTTGTCGGGGAAATTGCGGTCGGTGATGTAGCGGTCTGTCAGTTTGACACACGCTTCCAGCGCATCGTCCGTGTAGTTCACGTTGTGGTGCTCTTCGTATCTTTCCTTGATGTTCTTCAGGATCTGCAGCGTTTCGTCGGTTGTGGTAGGCTCCACCATCACCTTCTGGAAGCGGCGTTCAAGCGCCCCGTCCTTTTCGATGTTCTGCCGGTATTCGTCGAGCGTGGTGGCTCCGATGCATTGGATTTCGCCGCGTGCCAGCGCCGGTTTCAGCATGTTGGCCGCATCCATCGACCCTGCCGCCGACCCTGCTCCGACGATGTTGTGTATCTCGTCGATGAACAGGATGATGTCCGGGTTTTTCTTCAGCTCGCCCAGTATCGACCGGATACGTTCCTCGAACTGTCCGCGGTATTTGGTTCCTGCCACGACTGACATCATGTCAAGCGCGACGACACGTTTTCCGAACAGGATGCGCGACACCTTCTTTTCTACGATGCGCCGTGCCAGCCCTTCTACGATAGCCGACTTTCCCACGCCCGGCTCGCCGATGAGGATCGGGTTGTTTTTTCTTCCGGCGGCTCAGAATCTGCGCGATGCGTTCGATTTCCTTTTCACGTCCCACCACCGGGTCGAGCCTTCCTTCTTCGGCAGCCTTCGTCATGTCGGTTCCGAAGGTGTCGAGCATCGGCGTGTCGTTGTTCGCTTTCTGCGAGCGCGTCTGTGTGGCAGCTCCGTATCCCTGTTCGCCCGACGGGCGGTTTTCCCATCCGTTGTTTTCGCGCGGGCCCATTTCCTCTTCGTCTTCGTCCTCCTCGCCGAAATCAAGTCCGGCCTGCGGTTCCGACTTGGGTGCCAGCCTGTCAGCGATCATTCCGTAAGTCACGTCGTATTCTTCCAGGATTTCGGAAGCTCTGTTCCTGTCTTCTCTCATAATTGCTAGCAATATGTGTTGCACGTCGGCGGCCGGGCTTTGCATGAGCTTGGCCTCCAGTATGCTGTCCTTCAATATTCTTGTCGCTTTGTCGTTGAAAGTGATATTCTCGTCGTATCCCTCTTCGGGGCCGACTCCTGCCTTAAGACTGATTCCAAATCATATTTGATTTTCTTCACGTCCACATAAAGACTCTCCAGAACCTCTATAGCCTTGTTCTCCCCTTCACGTATCATCCCCAGCAGCAGGTGTTCCGGCCCTACGTAGCCGTTGCGCAGGCGGTTGGCCTCTTCCTTGCCGTAAAGGATGATGCCTGATACTCTTTGTGTAAATTGGCTGTCCATCTGATGTTTTTCTCCTTAAAAATAATTATAGAACCAGATTGCAAATGTACATCATTTTATTTTACTGCGTGTACATTTCTCATGCAATCAGGCTGACTTTTCTCAAAAAAGCGGCTTCCGGCTCTGCCTTCGTGAAGATGTTCCGTCATCCGCCTGAAAAGACCGCGGTCTTTGAGGTAAGATAACCCGTCATCTTCATGAAGATAACGGGTAATTTTAAACGGGATTACACGTTATCTTGGCAGGTCGTCGGACGCATGTGCCGTTAATTGTTCCCTGCAAAATGTATGCCACATTGCTCAGGCAAAAGGGCGGGGCGTTTGCCGTGTCCGGCGCGGGGAAGGCGGAGAAAAGGAGGGTAACCGCAAAGGTAACACTTAACAATCTGTATTGCAGTAGGTTGCAAGGGTGAGGGAACCGCAAGCGAGTACGCGAAAAGCAGACCACACCTTATTATATATAATATATAAAATAAAAAAAGAGATCCCCTTACCCCTTAAATTTTCTGACAAAAGGGTCGGTGCGGCCTCGCATGTTTGCCGCATAGCCGCATGATAATGTGGCAGATTCGGCATCTGAAGCCCTGCGGCAAGCATTTTTTGCGCGAAAAGTTTTTGTATATCGTGTAAAAGTCGTATTTTAGCGTGATTTTTAGTGAACTTCAAAAAAGAGTAATTAATAATTGTTTTAAATGCAAGAACAACAGGAACAAGACAGGATTATACAGATCAACATCGAAGAGGAAATGAAGTCGTCGTACATCGACTACTCGATGTCAGTGATCGTTGCACGCGCCCTCCCGGATGTAAGGGACGGTTTCAAGCCTGTTCACCGCCGTATCCTTTACGGTATGATGGAGCTTGGAAACACGTCCGACAAACCACATAAGAAATCGGCGAGAATCGTCGGTGAGGTGCTTGGTAAATACCACCCTCACGGTGACTCTTCCGTCTACGGAGCGCTGGTCCGCATGGCTCAGGACTGGGCGATGCGCTATCCGCTCGTCGACGGACAGGGAAACTTCGGATCGGTTGACGGCGACAGCCCGGCCGCCATGCGTTATACGGAGGCGCGCCTGAAGAAGATCGGAGAGGAGATGATGCAGGATCTCTACAAGGAAACTGTGGACTTTACCAACAACTTCGACGATACGCTGCAGGAGCCTACCGTGATGCCTACCCGCATCCCGAACCTGCTGGTTAACGGAGCCTCGGGTATTGCCGTGGGTATGGCCACCAACATGCCTACCCACAACCTGGGCGAGGTGATCGACGCGTGTGTGGCTTATCTGGACAACAGCGACATCGATGTGGACGGCCTGATGAAGTATGTGAAAGCGCCCGACTTCCCGACCGGAGGATATATCTACGGCATCAGCGGCGTGCGCGACGCCTACGAAACGGGACGCGGACGGGTTGTGATGCGCGCGAAGACTGAAATCGAACCGCATCCCACGCACGACAAGATCGTTGTGAAGGAGATCCCTTATAACGTGAACAAGAAAGAGCTGATCGAGAGCATAGCCGCGCTGGTAACCGACAAGAAGATCGACGGCATATCTTATGTCAACGACGAATCTGACCGCGACGGCATGCGCATCGTAATCGACGTGAAGCGCGACGCCAACGCAAACGTAGTGCTCAACAAGCTGTTCAAGATGACGGCCCTGCAAAGTTCGTTCAGCGTGAACAACATCGCGCTGGTGCACGGACGGCCGAAGCTGCTGAATCTGAAGGATCTGATCCGGCTGTTCCTCGAACACCGCCACGAGGTGGTTATCCGCCGCTCGCGCTTCGACCTGCGCAAGGCGAAAGAGCGTGCGCACATCCTGGAAGGCCTGATCATCGCGTCAGACAATATCGACGAGGTGGTGCATATCATCCGCGCCGCCAAGACGCCCAACGAGGCCATCACGAACCTGATGAACCGCTTCCAGCTTTCTGAAATACAGGCGCGCGCCATCGTGGAGATGCGTCTGCGCCAGCTCACGGGACTGATGCAGGAGCAGCTTCACGCTGAGTACGACGAAGTCATGAAGCAGATCGCATACCTGGAAGAGGTGCTGAGCAACGACGAGCTTTGCCGCAAGGTGGTGAAGGACGAACTCCTTGAAGTGAAGGAGAAGTACGGTGATCCGCGCCGCTCTGAAATCATCTATTCTTCCGAAGAGTTCAATCCGGAAGACTTCTATGCCGACGACGACATGATCATCACCATATCGCACATGGGATACATCAAGCGTACGCCGCTGTCGGAGTTCCATGCGCAAAACCGCGGAGGGGTAGGCGCGAAAGGAAGCGACACCCGCGACTCTGACTTTATCGAGCACATCTATCCGGCTACCATGCACAACACGCTGCTCTTCTTCACACAAAAGGGCAAGTGCTACTGGCTGAAGGTTTACGAAATACCCGAAGGAAACCGGACTTCGAAGGGGCGTGCCATCCAGAATCTGCTCAACATCGAGGCAGACGATGCGGTGACTGCCTACCTGCGTGTGAAGAACCTGAACGACAAGGAGTTCATCAACAGCCATTACGTGCTGTTCTGCACACAGAAGGGAGTGATAAAGAAAACGCTGCTTGAGCAGTATTCCCGCCCGCGCCAGAACGGCGTGAACGCGATTACGATCCGCGAAGACGACCGGGTGATCGAAGTGCGCATGACTAACGGAAACAATGAAATCATCATAGCCAACCGCAACGGACGGGCTATCCGCTTCCATGAGAGTGCAGTGCGCGAAATGGGACGTACGGCAACGGGCGTAAGGGGAATCACACTTGACGAAGACGGTCAGGATGAGGTGATCGGAATGATCTGCATCAAGGATCCCCAGACTGAAACCGTGATGGTTGTTTCTGAAAACGGCTACGGCAAGCGTTCGGACCTTGAAGACTACCGCAAGACAAACCGGGGCGGAAAAGGCGTGAAGACGCTGAGCATTACGGACAAAACCGGCTGTCTGGTTGCCATCAAGTCGGTGACGGACGAAAACGACCTGATGATCATCAACAAGTCGGGAATCACGATCCGTCTGAAAGTGGCCGACGTGCGTATCATGGGACGCGCAACTCAAGGCGTACGTCTGATAGACCTCGGCAAGCGCAACGACCGCATCGGATCGGTATGTAAGGTGGCTTCGGAACAGGAAGAAGCGGACGTGGAGGACGTGGAAGCTGTTTCAGACGATTCGGGCGAACCGAAAGAATGAGAGAGAAATGATGACAGAAAATAAATTGTATTACTAATTCAAACCATTATGAGAAAAGTTCTATTTACAGCAGCGGCATTCCTTTTCACGGTGTGCGCTGCGTCAGCACAGGAAAGTGTGGTGAAAGAAGCGAAGAAAGCAAAGGGGGATCCTGCCAAGGCCGCTCAGATCATCGAACCGGCTCTGACTGACCCTTCTACTGCCAACGATCCTGAAACATGGAAACTTGCAGGCGACTTCCAGAAGTCGATCTATGACGACGAGAACATGAAGCTGTATCTGCCGGGCGGAAAGGCAGACACTTCGAAGCTCTACAACAGCCTTGCCAAAATGTTTGAATATTACACCAAGTGTGATGAGGTAGAACAGGCAAAGGTGAAGAGCGGCGAGCTGAAAAAGCCGAAACTGAGAAAGAAACTGGCTGAAACGTTGGCCAAGGTGCGTCCGCAGCTGACCAATGCAGGCTCTGACGCTTACAATGCCGGAAACTATGCCGGCGCGCTGAAGTACTTCGGCCTGTATGTAGACGCTCCGCAGAACGCAATGTTCGACGAAATCTCTTCCGTGAAGAATGACACGCTGGTTCCTCTGATCGCAAACTATGCCGCATTGGCTGCCAACTCGCTGAAAGACAATTCGGCCGTAGTGAAATATGCTACTGTCGGCAAGAACCACAAGGAAGAGGGCTTCCGCTCGCTGATGTGTCTGGCTGAAGTGTACGGAAAGGGCGAAACACCCGACTCAACCCAGTGGCTGGCCACGATCAAGGAAGGCGTTGAGAAGTTCCCGAACCAGGAATATTTTGTGGGCAACCTGATGGACTACTACATCCAGAAAGGGAAAGTTGCCGACGCTCTGGCTTCAATGGACGAAATTATCGCGAAGAATCCGAACTCGGCATACTATAAATACGTGAAGGGCGTGCTGCAGTATGAAAACAAGGACTACGATGGAGCGATCGCTACCTTTAATGACGTGATTGCCGCCGGAGGCGATTTCCAGGCTGAATCGAGTTCTAAGATCGGCGACTGCTATTTCTTCCCGGCACAGAGTATCGTAGAAGAGAACTCTAAGATCTCTATGGATGATCCGAAATATGCTGCCAATGAAAAGCAGATAGAGGAACTCTACAAGAAGGCTGCTCCTTTCTACGAAAAAGCCAAATCGCTGAAACCGGACGACCGCCAGTTGTGGGGACAGTTCCTGCTGAACATTTACTGGAAGATCGACAAGGAAAAATATAACGCCCTGGAAAAAGAAATGGGCTACTGATAGATTCGAAATAGCAAAGACTTTTTTTAATAAAGACGAAGAGGGTGTATCAAATAAACTGAAATGCACCCCAAAAGTTGACAAGTTAAACATTATCCCGTAATAGAAAGAGTTCGGTATTGTACCGGACTCTTTCCATTTAACCGGGCTTTGATTCTTTTATAGTTTCCTGACTGACATTTCCGACTGATGACACAAAATATCCATCTGTCCAAAATGTATTTTCCCTGTAAAATATATGTCTAAGATAGTTTTCATGCCTTTTCCACATGGCAGTTGTTGACATTTGTTTTAGCTTCCTTACGATTTGTAACGGAGAGAGTTTTGGTTCGCTGCATATCATCATGTGTATGGGTCTTTGTTTGTTTCCATGACTTCAATATTCGAGTGATTCTTTGAAATGTATTCTTTCTGTATCATTGTTTCGCATTAAATCGTTACATTTGCCATATGTTACGTGCCTACAAGTATAGAATCTATCCGACGGAAGAACAGAAGGTCTTGTTCGCAAAGACTTTCGGCTGCTGCCGCTTTGTCTATAATTGGGCTTTGAATTTGAAAATCACGGCATACAAGGAACGTAAGGAAACGCTCGGCAACGTATATCTGACCAATCTGATGAAGAGTGAATTGAAGGCTGAGCATGAATGGCTGTCGGAGGTTAATTCCCAGTCGTTGCAGAGTGCTTTGCGCAATCTCGATACAGCCTGCACCAATTTTTTCCGTAACACCAAGACTGTAGGTTTTCCACGCTTCAAATCGCGTAAGGACAGGCAGAGTTTCCTTTGCCCCCAACATTGCCGTGTGGATTTTGAAAAAGGAACAATCACAATCCCAAAGGCGAAAGATATTCCTGCCGTGCTGCACCGCAAATTTAAGGGAACGGTAAAGACCGTTACCGTTAGTATGACACCCTCGGGAAAATACTTTGCATCTGTATTGGTTGATACGGCTGTTCAAGAACTTCCAACAACACCTGTAGAGAACGATACGGCTTTGGGTATTGATTTGGGTATCAAATCGCTTGCCATATGTTCTGACGGACGCACATTTGGCAATCCGAAGAACTTGCAGAGAAGCCTTGACCGTTTGAAGTTGTTTCAAAAGCGTTTGAGCCGCAAACAGAAAGGTTCGGCAAACCGTAACAAGGCCCGCATCAAGGTAGCCCGGTTACAGGAACACATAGCCAACAGCCGTAAGGACAACCTTCATAAAATCACCCGTTCACTCACGCACGACAGCCAAGTGCGCACCATCTGCATGGAGGATTTGAGCGTGAAGGGGATGCAGCGTAACCACCACTTGGCGCAAGCGGTAGGTGATGCGTCTTTCGGTATGTTCCTGACGCTGCTTGAATACAAATGCAAGTGGTATGGCGTGAACCTCATAAAGATAGACCGATTTGCCCCAAGTTCAAAGACCTGTGGCAAATGCGGCTACCTGTACAAAGGATTAAAACTTAGCGAGCGGAGCTGGACTTGCCCGGAGTGTGGCACACACCACGACCGGGACTTAAATGCCGCTTGCAATATAAAGGAATTTGGCTTGAAAGCCCTACCCTCGGAACGAGGGAAAGTCAAGCCTGTGGACTGTCCTCTTGTGGATGACCGACCTCGTGTCCTAAAAAGCAATGGCAGGAAGAAGCAGGAAAAGAGAGGAGGTACTGGTATCTCCGAAGCCGCTAAATCTTTAGTTTAGCGGTAGTTCACCCAAAGCCTTTAGGCTTCAGGAGATTCAAAATTCTCGATATACAGCAGTTCAGACTTCATAATCCCAAAGAAATTCTCTGCCATAGCGTTGCCATGGTCTTATTAGTAATATTTTGAATAGAAAAAAAGCATCTCCATGTCGCCCCCAGAGAAGTTTCTCCTATACCCCAATTAACCGAAATATGAGCTTTACAGCAAACAGATTGTCAAAGCAAATGATTACCTTTGCACTGGAAAACGATATATAAAGATGGAAACAAAAGGAATCAATACATTGCGGTACTCAGACATCTTCCTTGCCATGTATTCAGACAACGGAAGCAGTTGCCTGCACCGTAACCATTCGCATGTGCTGGTCTATATGTATTCCGGCGAGCTGGAGATAAAGGAACGCGAAAAGGTCACCAAACTGCACAAGGGAGATTGCGCCTTCATTCGCAAGGATTTCAGCGTGCAGCTCACCAAGCAGGCATACAAAGGAGAGCAGTTCAAGGCCATATTCCTGATGTTCACCGACAAATTTCTGCGTGTTTTTTACAATCGCTTGGACAAGGGAAGCCTGCCGCAAGATGCACGACGGAGCAAAGTCAGTCTGTACCGGTTACCGTCCAACCGCCCCGACATCGTAAGCCTGTTCGAGTCCATGACCCCTTATTTCAATTCCGGCATACAGCCTACGGACGAACTGCTGGAGTTGAAGATGACGGAAGGATTGTACATACTCCTGAACACGGACAAAAACCTGTACGCTTCGCTTTTCGACTTTGCCGATCCGTGGAAGATAGACATCATGAGCTTCATGGAACAGAACTACACCAACGCCCTCTCGCTGGAAGAAATGGCCAATTACACCGGACGAAGCCTGGCCACATTCAAACGGGACTTCAGCAAAGTGAGCGACCTGTCCCCGCAAAAGTGGGTGATTCGCCGCAGACTGGAAGCCGCACACGCCCTCATACTGTCCGGCACACAGAAAGTGACTGATATTTGCTACAACGTAGGTTTTAAGAACCTGTCGCACTTCTCGAAAGCATACAAGGGGCTGTACGGCTGTTCCCCTGCCCACAGTATCTGACAGTCTCTTTTAAACTGTACGGCAAAATACGTTGAGCCGACGGGCAAAGCCTTTCTCTATAAAACCCGTTACCTTTGCGCCAGAATCTTAAAAAAACAAACAATATGGATGCAAAGGAAATGAAAACAGCATTGGTGACCGGTGCGGGAATGGGCATTGGATTGGCATGTGCCGAGGCTTTTGCACGTGCAGGGTATATCACGATATTGGCAGACATCAACGAACCGAAAGAGCAAGCAGCCAGACTGATGGCGGAAGGTCATCAGGCAGTGGCCTACCGCATAGACGTGTCAGACACGCAGGCGGTAAAGGAAATGATAGACTGGATTGTCTCGAACTACGGACATTTGGATGCCGCCCATAACAATGCGGGCATACAGACACCGCAACGCCCGATGGCGGAGATAACCGATGACGAGTTCGACCGCACGGTTGCTGTAGATTTGAAAGGCGTGTGGAACTGTATGCGTTATGAAATCCTGCAGATGTTGAAACAAGGGCAAGGCGCCATAGTCAATACCTCATCGGCAGGCGGTGTTGTCGGCTTTCCGGGTCAGGCTGCCTATATCGCCTGCAAGCACGCCGTGTTGGGACTGACAAAGACGGCAGCCATTGACTACGCTGGCCGGGGCATCCGCATCAATGCCGTATGTCCGGGTGTGATACAGACTGCGATGGTGGACGAACTGATTCTCCGCAATCCGGCTTTGGAACAGATGTTCACGAAAGACATCCCTGCCGGACGCCTTGGCAAGCCGGAAGAAATAGCCGATGCCGTGTTGTGGCTATGCAGTCCGCAGGCATCGTATATGAACGGACAGGGGCTGATTGTGGATGGCGGCATTACCGTAAAATAAAGGATGTAGAACTAAATAACACAGATAAACAATATGGATATTTTCGAGAAAGACCTTTCAGGTGCTATGGTCTCACCCGACGAGCCGGGCTATGACAAACTGATCAGCACCATCTTCGACACGATGTCTACAGCTGCGGAAATGAATGCAAAAGGCTGGCTCACGCCGGAAGAAGTGCATGAATATCTGCACCGCATTACAGGCAGGGAGATTGATAAGAGTACGACACTGCTGCCCCCGTTCTATGTGGATTACGGCAAGAACATCCGCATCGGCAAGGGATGCTGGATACAGCAAGGTTGCACTTTCTTCGACCGTGGCGGCATCACCATCGGTGACGGTGTGTTCATTGCTCCGAAAGTGAACCTTATCACCATCAACCACGACCCGAATCCCGATAACCGCAGCGCGACATACGGTCGTCCCATTGTCATCGAGGACAAGGTATGGATTGGCATTGGTGCTACGGTTCTGCCCGGCGTGCGCATCGGCTACGGTTCTATTGTCGGTCGCCAACAGCGTGGTGACGCATGATGTACCGCCGATGAGCGTCGTAGGCGGCAATCCGGCAAAAGTTCATCAAGAAGATAGAAGCAGGAAGCAAGAAATAAATTCAAAACAACAAGGACCGGCAGATGGCTTTTAACCCTGCCGGTCCTTGTTTTAGTATTATGATTACAGATGCAAAGGTAAAGCAAAAGCCCCACAACGGAATTGCTGTGAGGCTCAAATAGTGTGGGTGAAAAGTCCAAATGAACATGCAAACCCATACGGCCTTTCAGAGAACCGCAACCGACTTGCGTATGTTCTCCAAAATGGCGGAAAGTTTGTTGTCTCTCCGGGCAGTCTGCATATTATAGTCTGTCTGCAAACCGAGCCATATCGTTGCGGCAATCCCTGTTGCAGCCTCGATTTTTAATGCTGTATCGGTGGTTATCGGACGTTTCCCGTTGATTATCTCGTTGAATGCCGTATAAGGCATACCGATTATCCCGGCAAATTTTCTTTGCGACATACCACGTGCCTGCAATTCGTCCTTGAGCATTTCTCCCGGATGTATGGCCACCGCACAAACCAACTCGTTGGGGGCGTAAATTTTCTTTGCTGTTGCTTCCATATCGCGCTTATTTATAATGGTTACTGATGTCCAACAAACGGCATACGGTTATTACCTGTTCGCCGAGAACCTCCCTGACTGTAAATTCAAGGCGGTATTTGATATTGATGCGCACGGATGAAATACCTTTCTTGTCGCCTTGCAGCACTTCGTAGTTCAAGGAGTGTATGCGGTAAAGCTGTTCTACATTTTCAGCGCGTTTGAGAAACATCACGCATTTGTAATAGCCCCTGATTACTTCGGGCTGGTAGCGGTGCTTCTTGTCACTTGTACGGCCTTGCTCGAACAGCTCACGCAAATAGTCTTTATCGAACTCTATATACATATATCCGTTTTATTGTGCTGCAAAGATAATGCTTTTCCGTGGAATATCCACAAAAATAGTGAATATATTATCCATAAATAACTATACAATGACCGCCACCGCCGTCGGCGCAATGCCGTACTGCTTTTTGAACGCTGCCGAGAAATGCGACTGATTTCTGAATCCCACTTTGGTATAGACATCCACAACCTTGTTTCCTCCCTCTTTCATCAAGTTGTAGGCAACCTCCAGCCGCTTGCGTATAAGCCATTTTTCGGGTGTCAGATCACTTATCTTCTTGAAATCGCGCTTGAATGTGGCAAGGCTTCTTCCCGTATAGTGCGCCAAATCCTCCATTGTGAACTCGTACATATAATTTTTGTTTAGAAAATCCAAAATATCGATTTTCCACGGCTCGTTGAAATGAAATGGCTTAACGGAACATTCTGGGGCGTCGCCACAAAGTACATGCAGGACTATCTCAACTGGTTCAAGGTGAAAGAGATCGCCCTGAAGTTCTGCAATGACCAGGCCGGTGAACAGCTGGGGCTTTCCATGAAACATTATAATGTCAAGTTTGCAACGGTATAATCAACCAGAGCCTTGAAGACTTAGACGTTTTTTATCTATCTAATAAAACCTCGTGAGAATTTTGCAGGATTCTGTTGCAGGTTATCAAATTTGTTCATAGATTTGCCGACGTTTGAAATTTAACTGTGAGAACACCATGAAAACACGAATGATTCTTTTGGCTTGCTTGTCCGCTCTTTGCGGCTTTGTATACGCCGGGCAGCCTGCCCGTCCGGCGAGCGACAACTATGTAAAAGGGGTGGAAGCGCTCAATGACGGTGATCCGGTCACTGCATACAAATACCTGAATGCTGAAATCACGGAGCATCCGGACAACGGTTACGCACACTGCTATATGGCGCTGATATGCAACTGCTGCGGCGACACAAAACTGGCGCTTCAGGCACTCCAGTCGAGCCTGGAGCTGATACCGGCGGATGATTCCGAATACCTTTCGTTTGCCCGCTATTCGCGCGGCGTGCTGCTTACGGAACTGAAGCAGTGGGAGGCGGCGCAGCAGGATCTCGACGAAGCGATCCGTCTGAGTCCGTCTGATGCAGAGAACTACAAGGCGCGCGCGCAGCTTTATCTGGAAACGGGAAAATATGAAGAGTCGCTTGGAGACCTGCAGAAGACGCTTGAACTTGACCGGAAGGCGGACGTGAACGATCTTGTCCTCCAGCTGATGGCTGTGGCTCCTTCTGCGGACTTTATGGACCGCGTAACTGCCGCTTTCCAGCTGATTGACCGGGCTGAAGCTCGCTGATTCTTTGCACACTCCTTGTCTTTATGTTGCCGGAACAGGAAATATTCGTTACTTTTGCAGTCGGTTAATGAAAAACAGGTAATTTTTATCGACAGAAAAAAGAATGAGTACGACAAAAGGACATCCGAAAGGACTTTATCTTCTCTTTGTCACAGAAATGTGGGAGAGATTCAGCTATTACGGCATGAGGGCACTGTTCATGCTCTACATGGTGCAGGCATTGCTGTTTGACAAGGAAACGGCATCGCAAGTTTACGGAAGCTATACGGGGCTGGTTTATCTGACTCCGCTTATCGGCGGCTACATAGCCGACCGCTATTGGGGAAACCGGCGTTCGATTGTGGCAGGAGCGCTGACTATGGCTCTGGGCCAGTTTCTGCTTTTTCTCAGCGCGTGTTATTTTCATGAGGCCGGACTGGCCAAATACCTGATGTTTTGCGGACTGGGGCTTCTGATTCTTGGAAACGGCTTTTTCAAGCCCAATATCTCTACAATGGTCGGACGCCTTTATGCAGACGACGACGAGCGGAAGGATTCGGCTTTCACCATCTTCTATATGGGAGTGAATGTAGGTTCCACGATAGCTCCGCTGATCTGCGGGCTTGTAGGAAATACGGGACATCCCGAAGACTTCAAATGGGGCTTTCTGGCTGCATGTATCGGAATGCTGCTCGGCGCTGCCGTGTTTCAGATTTTCAAGAACAAATACATCTGTGATCCCTGCGGAAATCCGGTGGGAACGGCTTCCTGTAAAGGCGGACGCGCGTAAAAAAAGAGAAAGCAGGGGGCGGTCAGAAAGCATCGTCGGCGCGCGTGTGGCTTATGGCTGTCAGCACGGTTGCGCTTACGCTCCTATTCTCGGTGAACTGGGATGCCGGAGCTTCACACTGTTTTGCCGGTGCCGACTGGATCGGCTCGCTCATCTATGCCACAACCATTGTGGTGTTGCCGATAGTCATCATCACCGACCGTTCGCTGGCGCGTGCAGAGAAAATGCGGATCGGGGTCATCTATATCATCGCCTTCTTTGTGATATTCTTCTGGTCGGCCTATGAGCAGGCCGGAGCGTCGCTTACCTTCTTTGCCGACGAGCAGACCGACCGGCACATCGGAGGGTGGGAGATGCCGGCTTCTTATTTCCAGTCGTTCAATCCCATCATGATTGTAGTGCTGGCTCCTCTGTTCTCTTCGGTCTGGTCTTTTCTGCGCAAGCGCGGGATGGAGCCTTGTTCTCCCCGGAAGCAGGCAATCGGACTGCTGCTGCTTTCTTTGGGCTATCTGTATATCGCTTTCGGCGTGAAAGGCGTGGAGCCGGACATGAAGGTAAGCATGATTTGGCTTACGGGGCTTTACCTTATCCATACAATGGGCGAGCTTTGTCTGGCACCCATCGGACTGTCAATTGTCTACCAGCTGTCGCCAGCCCGCTTTTCTTCTCTTCTGATGGGAGTGTGGTATCTCAGCACATCGGCTGCCAACAAGTTTGCGGGACTTCTGAGCGGTTATTATCCGGAGAACGGAACGGTGCGCAGTTTCATGGGGTATAGAATAGAAAATCTGTTTGATTTCTTCATGCTGTTTGTTTTCATGAGCGGTGCGGCAGCGGTTGTTCTTTTCCTGCTTTCCGGAAAGCTGCAGCGGATGATGGACGCCCATGCCGACAAGAAATGAAAAAGATGTGCCACAAACGGAATCTCATGTGCAGAAATGTCCGGCAGTGCCGAGGTGTTTCTGCGCATGATGTCCGGTCATGACACATCCTTCTGATGGTTATGCGCTTCAAGACGGTTGTACCATCCCTATATCGAACTTCTCGGGATGCTTCCCCTTGAAATCCTTGAAATAGAGCTTGATGTCTTTCATGTCTTTGTCGATGTCCCCGCTGGGTATGAGATACTTGTCGGCAAAGATGCATTTCTTTTCATAGTCGATGCCTATGAGTACAATCGGAATCCCGGCTCCTAAAGCAATGTAGTAGAATCCCTTTTTCCAGTCGGGATTGGCCGACCGTGTGCCTTCCGGCGTAATGGCCAGATGAAACGTATCGCTTTGCTTCACCCGTTCGATCAGCTGGTCGACCAGTGAAGTGTGTTTCCCGCGATGAACCGGTATCCCTCCCATGCTTCGGAATATCGCTCCCAGCGGGAAGAAGAACCATTCCTTTTTCATCAGGAATCCGGATTCACGTCCGATGGCGCCGATAAACAGTTTTCCGATGATCAGGTCCCAGTTTGTTGTGTGCGGTGCGGCACAGATGATACACTTCTTGAAGTCCGGAACGCTTACCTTTGCCTTCCATCCCAGCAGCTTGTGATAGATGAAACGGCAGACAGCCTGTTTCATATCACTCGTCCTTTCCCAGTTCTTCGAGTTTGGCGAAAAATCCGATCATGCCTTTATCGAAATCATCCTGCAGCTTCTTGTAGAAAAGCTTCACGCTTCCCGGTTCGGTATGGCTGATTCTCTTTATGATTTCATCCCGCATGTCGTCAATGTCCATGAAGAGCTTGCCGTATTCTTTGCGCTTTTCGCCCGATGCCCTGGCGGCTTCTATCAGACACAATCCTGCTGCAATGTCTATGATATCATTAATTTTCTTTTTCAACATTCTTCTTTTTGCCATAATCTAAAAATTTTATTGGTTATTGAATCTGATGTAAAGATACGTCTTTTTTTGAAATAACGATATTAAAACAGGAATATATTAGCAATAACCCGCTTATAAACATTTTCCGAAGAGCGGGATAATGATCTGGTGGCAGTTGCAATTTCTGCGATATGCATTGTATTTCTTTCTGTCAAATGACTCTTTCCAGGTAGCATAATTTATCGGATGAAAAGCATAACGAGCGTTTTTTTATTATTGCCGCTTTCCACAGCCCTTTCATTTAGAGCAAATTTTTTATGTGCCGTTGCAGATAGTATACATGTATATGTCTGTATTTGGCATATATGTGTGTAATTTTGTGGCATAATTAATAGTTGTTATGGAAAAGACATTGATACAGTTCATTAAGGTTGCAGCTTCAAAGTTGCATGACAGTAAGTTGAAGCGGCTCGGCGGTAAAGATGTGACACTCGCTCTTGAAGGAGTTGTACAGGCTTTGAACTTGGACAGTAAAGATGAAGCGATTCTTTTTACCGCACTGTTTGACAAGAGTTGTTCCGGATACAGTTGTGATCTTGGAGATATGGCAGCGTATTTCGGATGTACCCAACTGGATATCATGGAGTATGTTTCTGCCCTTAAGTCGCTCGTAAAGAAAGGGCTTGTTGTCCAAACAGATTTGAGCGAGTGTCGAATGGCACGGCAGAATTTCATGGCAAGCAATTATGCCATTAGCTGCATTCTTGAAAACAAGAAACCGGAATTTCGCGAGGCACGTATTCTGGAAAAAGAGTTTGACAGGTATGATTTCTGCAAGCTGGTTGATGCGCAAATACAGGATAACAATGTGACGGCAGAAGCTCTTTTTCAATTTATAGAACAAACGGAAGAAGAAAATATGGCAATGCCTTTGGTAAAAGATTTACAAGCTGTAATAACAAGCATTCCGGCACGTGCCTTGTTTTATGAAATATGCTATGATTTTTTTGACCGTGACGGCAACGGACGTTCTGACTTGACCAGCACGCTAAGGGATATGTATGAGGCATACGGTGTCCGCTTCAGGGAAAGAAAATCCCTGTTGGATGGGAGTCATCCGTTGATTCAGGCAGATCTGGTGGAAATATCCGGGGATAAGGAAGATATTCTTCTGACTGTAGCCGGACGGAAACTTTTTCTTGGTGAAGATTTCGGAGCGTTCGGCAAGCAATATTCAGGCCTTAACCGATATTCATTCGTGCACGAAGTCAAGGAATATGTTCATAGCAAGGAACATGATGTGGAAAATCCGCGGGCAATGGTGCGTCTTGCAGCTAAAATTCGTCAGATGGAGGATTCCAACCGCCACATTGCCAGTCTGCAAAAAATAAAGGATATTTTATCCGAAGAGGATTTCCGTGCGTTGTTCTATATCGTTTGTGATGCCTGCGCCAATGGAGATGTGATAAGCATATCGAGAGAGTTAAATGAATTGTATGCGGTTAAGGAACGTAATGTCAACTTGAAACTTTTTAAAGATGAGATGCACAAGATGCAGCGGCTTGACCTTGTGGAGATGGTAACCGAAACCGGTTTCTTCGGGGAATACACTGTGCTTAAACTGACCGATAAAGCTAAGGAACTCTATTTCGAGGAAGACGCTCAGCTTTTTATCGAGAAAGTGGACAAGAAGGAGCTTATCGCATGCACAGATATCAAAGAAAAACGATTGTTCTTCTCCGCTAAGGAGCAGGAACAACTGACACTGGTCGGAAACACGTTGCAAGAGCAGAACTATCAGTCGCTTGTAAAGCGGCTTGAACTAAAAGGACTTGCAAAAGGTATTGCTGTCCTGCTGTATGGCGCGCCGGGTACAGGAAAGACAGAATCGGTCATGCAATGGGCAAGACAAAGCGGACGAGACATCATCCATGTGGATATAAGTGCGGCTAAGAGTATGTGGTATGGTGAAAGCGAGAAGATAGTCAAGGGCATTTTTACCCGTTACAAGCGGATGTGCAAGCGTTCATCCGTCAAGCCTATACTGCTTTTCAACGAAGCGGATGCCATCCTTTCAAAACGACATAACATGGATGGAGGCCGGAGTACCGATCAGACCGAAAACACCATTCAGAATATCATTTTGGAAGAAATGGAAAAGCTGGACGGCATATTGATTGCCACAACAAACCTTGCAGATAACCTTGACAAGGCTTTTGAACGTCGCTTTTTATTCAAGATCCGGTTTGAACGGCCAACTGTGGAAGCCAAACGCAATATATGGTTGGATAAATTATCCGGATTAAGTCTGGATGATGCCGCGCGTCTTGCATCTGACTATGATTTCAGTGGCGGGGAAATAGATAATATCGTCCGTAAAGCAACAATGATGGAAGTGATAGACGGGGTATGTCCTTCGATTGATATTATTGACAGGCTTTGCGGAGAGGAAAAAATATCCAAACCTTATACTAAAATTGGCTTCAGCCGTTAATTGTTCAGGATAAAGCAAACAGCAATAACCAATTGATTCCTTTTATTTTATATAATTAATTCTTAGATTTGTAATAATTAAAGCTAAATGACTATGGCTGCAAACAAATTTGGCCGTTATGTATGGCTGATAGATCTGATCAGAAGCCATCCTTACATCACTTTTAAAGAAATAAGCGAAAAGTGGGAAGACTCAGGGCTGGGGGACGGAAAGCCTCTGCCGTGGCGGACTTTCATGCACCACAAGGAGGCGGTAGAGTCTATTTTCGATGTTATCATTGAATGCGATAAAAGAGGGTATGGCTATTATATAGAAGATGATGAGTTGCTCAAAGGTGACGGTCTTCGTTCTTGGCTGATTGACTCATACGCTACATTAAATCAGGTTCAGGCTGACATAAAACTGAGCGGAAGGATTTCTTTTGAGAAAATGCCTTCCGGTAATAAATACCTTCAGTTGATACTTCAGGCCATGCGTCAGAACAGAGTCATAGAGATAACACATCAAGGATTCGGGCGCGCGCATCCGACTACCTTTGAGGTCGAACCTTATCACCTGAAAGTGGCAAGCCGCCGGTGGTATCTTATCGGAAGGTCTCCGTATTATGGTGAAGTAAGGACATATGCTTTGGATAGGATGCAGCATGTGGATATAACAGACAAAACATTCAATCTGCCTGAATCTTTTGATATCAACCGCTATTTTGAAGGATGTGTAGGTATCATGGCCGGCAGGGAGTATGACATTGAACGGGTTGTAATCAAGGCATATCATTGGGCGGTAAAGTATCTTTCTACACTTCCCATTCACGAAAGCCAAAAAGAGATAGCCCGCGATGACAATTCGATTACTCTGGAGTTCCATGTACGCCCTACATACGATTTTTTTCAGGCACTTCTTCAGCAGGGAGACCAGATAGAGATAATCGAACCGCAGTGGGTAAAGGAAGGCATGTGCCGTATTGCAGAAAAACATTTTGTCTTACTATAAAAAAGAAAGAGGACAGTGCTGGAACATGAAAATTTATGGCATTCGTCCTGAAGATACGAAAATATGTGCAAGGCTGTATTTAAGGGAGATGAATGATATGGCAGATATTTAGAATAATAGAAAACTTTAATGGATATAACTATGACTCAAACATTTGAACGAAATAATTGCAGCGACAATAAAATCGGACTAAAAAACCGTCACAGAACTTTGTGGAATGAATTTCTACATTCCCAATTATCAACGAGGCTATCGCTGGACGGAACAGCAGATCAAGGATTTGTTGAATGACATTAATGAATTTAATGACAATAATGGCTTTTATTGCTTACAACCTTTGGTTGTAAAGCGGCGTGAAAAGGATATATTTAAAAAGATAAAAAGAAGAAGCCAGGGATATCAATGATGTCTATGATTATCTCAAAGGGACATGGGAAGTGATAGACGGGCAGCAACGTTTAACCACTATTTTTATTCTTATGAAATGTTTGGGGATAACAAACATGCATTATACGTTGAAGTACGAAACAAGGAGCGGCAGTGAACAATTTTTGAGTGGAAATCTGGAAATGAATGAGGAAAATATCGATTATTTTCATATTTCCAGTGCAAAACAGGCCATCAGTGAATGGCTAAAGGATAAAGATTGTTTCTCCATAAAAGACTTTAAAGAGAAGTTGTTGGAAAAAGTGAATTTTATATGGTATGAATCAGTTGATGAAGATCCAATCAGGGTCTTTACCCGACTGAATATAGGTAAAATATCACTTACAAATTCTGAACTTATCAAGGCTTTGTTCTTGAACAGGTCAAATTTCGACATTAAAGCCAATGGAGATATAAAATTGCGCCAACAAGAAATTGCTTCAGAGTGGGATAAAATAGAATACTCATTACAGAATGATGAGTTTTGGCTTTTCCTGCATGAGAAAGGTTATGACCATCCTACCCGGATAGACTTTATTTTTGATTTAATTTGCGAAGCTAATGATTTAAAGTTAGATAACTATAAAGAAAAAATCGGGACTGATGACTATAGAACATTTCGTTATTTTTATGAATACTTTAAGTCTGATATATCAGCAGAAGAATGCAATAATTTCCCAAAAGAAGATTCTAAAATAGTCAAATGCTGGAAGACCGTAAAAAGGTATTATCAGACTTTTGAGGAATGGTATAATGATTTGGAATTGTTTCATTATATTGGTTTTCTCATTGATTGCAAAGGAGATAATATTATTAAAGACCTTTTTGTACAAATGGAATCAACAGACCGATAAAAAGTCATTTCTCAAAAATCTTAGAAATGAAGTAAAAAATGTAATTGACAAATGTCCTGAATTGAAGGAAGATGGAAGTAATAAAAGAGAATGTAAACCGATTTTATTGTTTCACAACATTCAGACAGTAATCAATCAGAACCAATCTCAGCGGCATAATGAAAAATATGAGATGGGAACATTCTATAAATTCCCATTCCACCTTTATAAATTGGAAAGCTGGGATGTTGAACACATCAACTCAAATACGACAAATCCGGAAGAAGATGTTGAATCTCAAAGAGAGTGGCTATTGAACATTTATTTAAGCGTAAAAAGAGGAATTACAAGAGAAAATAAAAGAGTATTTCAATTCTTCATCAGAGGATAATAAAACTTTGTTTGAAGAAATAAAGAAAGAAGTTCCTTTTAGTAATATAGAGTGGACTCAAGAAGAGAAAAATCGAATTTGGAATTATGCTTTGCTTGATTCTTCTACCAACCGAAGCTATGGGAACTCTATCTTTTCCGGGAAACGTAGGATAATTATTGGAAAAGATAAGGGAAAACTGATAGCAATTCCCAAATTATCGAAAGATGGTAAATTGGTAATGACAGACGAACAAAACAGTACTTCATCGTTTGTCCCGCCATGTACAAGGCAAGTCTTTCTAAAATATTATTCAGCGACGGCTGGAAACAATAATTATTGGACAATAGAGGATGCGCAGAGCTATTTGAGCGACATAGAGTCTTGTATTAAAAAAATTGGAGGAATAATTATGACAGGAAATAAGATAACATTTTGGAGTTTCATACAGAAAAACAAAATCGAGATTCCTATTATACAACGTGATTACGCACAGGGAAGATTAGGTAAAGAATACTTGCGCCAAGGTTTTCTGGCGAATCTGAAAGAAGCCTTAGACGAAGAAGATGATGAGAAGGAATTAAAACTTGATTTTGTATATGGTTCTGTCGAAAACGGGAAATTGCAACCTCTGGATGGTCAGCAACGATTGACTACGTTGTGGCTATTACATTGGTACATAGCACTAAGAGCAGGAAAGTTGGGAAAAGTCGGTTGTATTTTAAAGAACTTTACTTACGAAACAAGAATTTCATCCCGTGAATTTTGCGAACATTTGTGTGATGAAAATAATTTCAAGACATTCATTTGCGCTCATTGTAAGTATTCAAGTGGATGCTCACAAATGAATATTGTTGAATTTATCACAAGGCAAACTTGGTTCTATTCAGCATGGAAACAAGATCCTACCATCCAATCCATGCTGAGAATGCTTGGAGGTACGAAAATCAACAATAAAAAAGGCGAGGATATCATAGACGGTATAGAGGAACTGTTTGGTGAAACAAGTCTTGAAAGGTTTGAATACTACTGGAAAGAATTGTCCAGTGATTCTCCGATCGTATTTTATTATTTGCCTTTAGAGAAGTTTGGTCTTTCCGATGATCTTTATATTAAAATGAATGCCCGCGGCAAACAGTTGACCATGTTCGAGAACTTCAAGGCCGATTTGATCGGGTTTATTCTGGAGCAGGCAGAAAGTGAACAGGATAACAGTAAATGGAAAAGCCTGTCAAATGAAGCCAATGGTATTCCAATAAAGATGGATACCACATGGACTGATATATTCTGGAGAAACAGATCCGAGTCAAAACGAATAGATGAAATCTATTTTGCCTTCCTAAACCGATATATATTGAACAGTCTGATCTTAGGATTAAATTCTGCGGATGAAGCTGAAGGAAACAAAAAGTTTTTGTCATTTGTATGGGAATAAAGGAAATGATACGGCACTTCAATATACAAATTTTGAATTTTATAAAATCCCGTCATTAGAAGCGGTATTGGAGAAGTTGCAAACGACATTGGAGAATTTTCATTCTTTTCATCTCTGATAGAAAAGAAGAATCTTTAAAAGATATACAAAAGGAGTTTCTTCCTTTATGGGATGAACAAGATGATTTTCGTTTCATTCCAGAGTATAAGGATAATTCTATAACCGTTTTAACTCAACCTCAAAGAGTTGTTTTTCATGCTATTTGCAGATATTTTGAACTGGGTAAATATGAAGAAAGAAGTTTCAAGTGTTGGATGCGCATAGTTTGGAATTTAGTAGCAAATGGAAATATCAACAGCATCGAGTCAATGATTGGTAGCCTAAGGCTTGTCGATGAATTGGGCTTACATAGCCATGACATTTATGGATTTTTGGCTTCTGATGAAATTATAAAATCGAATGTTGCATCAGAGCAACAAAACGAGGAACGTGAAAAAGCTAAGAAGATTATCGAGGATATCAAATGGGAGGAAGTAATTGTATCAGCAGAGAAATATGCCTTCTTCAAAGGAGCGGTACGTTTCCTGTTCCGTAATGAAAATGGCGAATTGGATTGGGGGAATTTTAATCAGAAATGGAACAATGCACAAGTGTTCTTTGGCAAGGAGGGTGCGTATCAAAAAGATACCATGCTATTGCGTTACTTCATTAGCAAGTTTACGGATTGGTCTTTATTTTGGGGTATGACTTTTGATAATGCTGATGACTCCTGGAGAACTGTCTTGTTGGACAAGAAATGGATTAAACCTATCCATGAGATTTTAATTTCGGATAATATTGAAATTGAAACTGATTATTATTCTTGCCTGGTGAGTTTTGAATCTCAATATGAAACTATGCAGAAAAAAGTGCAAGAAGAACTTGTTACTACTAAGCTATTGGAACATATAGAGAAAGGATGCAGTCTGAACTGGCGATATGATAATTATGTTTTATACCCATATAATGTAAAGGCTGACTGGAAAAAAGTATATAATAGCGAACAAGCGAAACGAAATTCTGTCTTCATTATATGAAGGTAAAATATCTTGTAACGATAAACAGAAAGGCTATATATACACTGACCAAAAAATCGAAAATTGTGATTTCTTTTGGGGGCGAAACATACAGTTTGAATATGTATATAAATCTATTTCATATTGGTTTCGTTGGCAATCGTGGGGATGGATTGACATGTATGAAGGAGATATTCGTCTTATTGATAAGAAAACTCCTTTTACAGATAAATTGGTAATAGACGCCTGTCTAATAAATACTACAGAGGATTTAACAAGAGAATTAGAACGGTGTATTAACGATTACATGGAATACAAAAAAGTTTTTGGTTGATAATGCAATACCTTGACTTATCATACAGGGAAGATTTTGTTGCAGTATGCGGCGACATTCATGGCGAGTTTGAAACGCTCGCTTTCAATGTCGTGCAGAAAGGAATGGAGAATGCGATTGTCATTGTAGCCGGGGATTGCGGATTCGGGTTCAACAAACTGGCGTATTATGATGACCTGTATAAACGGAAACTGCATAAGAAGTTGGAAAAGCAAAACGTGCTTCTGCTCATGGTACGTGGTAATCATGATGACCCATTGTTCTTTGACAAGGAACTGATTGATTATCCGTATATGAAAACCTTGCCGGATTATACTCTTGTACATACGAAAGGCCACAATATTCTATGCGTGGGGGTTAGGCCGTTTCCATTGACAGGCAATTCAGGCTTTCGCAAATGGACTATAATCGGATTTTTTGGCAAAAAGCGGTTGCCTTTGTACTGGAAAGACGAGTATTTCAGGTATGATGAAGAACAGTTGCGAATCCTTGAAATTGAAAATATAAAGGTTGATACGGTAATCACTCATTCCGCACCGGATTTCTGTCCTCCGCTAACCAAGGGCGATGTGGAACATTTCTGTGCCAACGATGAAGAATTGGCTTCCGATTTGGATAAGGAACGGAAAGATCTTACCCGGTTGTATGAATGGCTTATTGAAAATGGACATCCTCTTTCCAACTGGTTCTACGGTCATTTTCATGCTTCTGCTGAGAGTTTGGATGAGATTACCGGAACAAAATTTCGTCTGCTTGATATTCAAGAGTTAGCAATGTTGAAATAATCGCATTGCCGGTGTACGATATTGCCGTTTATGGACTATATTTGCATCGATGTGGATTTTTAGAAGCATTGGAAAATGATTTCAAAGAAACGGAAAATAGGGATAATCGCTGCTGCATCGGCGTTGGCCGTATGTGCAGTTCTTTTTTCGCTTTCCGCAGCCAGTTTCTGCGGAATGTGGCGGACAAGAAGATTGCAGGTCTGGAGGAAAGGATGCGGATTGACATCGGCTACGGCAAATTGCAGTTTGACGGACTGGACGAGGTTTCGCTGGAAGGATTGTATGTGCTTCCCAGGCAGAGAGATACGCTGCTGGCCCTCCGCTCGCTCAAACTGGAGCTCAGCGCATGGAAGCTGCTGGCCGGAAGGGTTGACGTGGAACGCGTAAGCATGGACGGCCTGAGGGTAAACTTCCTCAAGGAAAAGGAAGCGGCCAACTATGATTTCCTGTTCGTGAATCAGTCCGGGACAGCCGGGAGTCACGCGGAAACGGACTATGCGCGCAAGACGGAACTGCTGCTGGATGCCTTGTTTGATCTGCTTCCGGCAGATGCCCGGCTGACGGATATTGACATCGCTGAGCGGAAAGACAGCAATTCCGTGCGGCTCAGCATCCCGGAGTTTGTCATCCGCAACCATCGTTTTGAGAGCAAAGTTGCCTTTGAAGAAGACGGGCACACCCAACTCTGGCAGACAAAAGGAGAAGTCAATTCGGCGGAACGCAGGCTTGCGCTTTCTGTCAGCGCGCCCGACCTGACCGTACCTTACCTCAAGCGGCGGCTGGGAGCGGAAATCAAGTTCGACAGTCTGTACTGCCGGTTTGTGCAGGAGCGGAAAGGAGAGAGCGTCCGCTTGTCGGGCCAGGCGCAGGTGGCAGGTCTGGAAGTCTGTCATTGGAGGCTTTCTCCCTCGGCGGTCAATCTGAATGACGGAGCGATTGATTTCCGGATTTCTGTGGAGAAGGACGCCGTTGAGCTTGACAGTGCCAGCACGGTCCGCTTCAACAAGCTGGCTTTTCATCCTTTTTTGCGGGCGGAGAAGAACGGTCAGCCTGCGGAAGGCATTTTCGGCTGGCATTTTACAGCTTCGGTCAACAAGTCGTGGTTTCCTGCCGACGAACTGTTTTCGTCCCTTCCCGAGGGACTGTTCGAGCATCTGGACGGTATGCGTGTGAGCGGCGAACTGGCGTACAGGGGATTCGTTGACGTGGATTTTTCTTTGCTTGACAGCCTGAAGTTTGACTCGCGGCTGGAGTCAAAAGATTTCAGGATTCTTCAGTTCGGCCGTTCGGATCTGCGGAAGATGTCCGGAGAGTTTGAATACACGGCCTATGAAGGCGGGATTCCTGTGCGCACTTTTGCCGTGGGACCTTCGTGGAATCACTTTGTGCCTCTCGACAGCATTCCCCTGACCATGCAGGCGGCTGTACTCCAGAGCGAAGACGGAGCCTTCTTCTATCATCAGGGCTTTCTGACCGACGCGTTGCGCGAGGCGATGATTTACGATCTCAAGAAACGCAAGTTCGCACGGGGAGGGAGCACCATTTCGATGCAGCTGGTGAAGAATGTGTTTTTGAACCGCAACAAGAATCTGGCGCGCAAGCTTGAAGAGGCGCTGATTGTCTGGGTGATTGAAACGGGCCGCCTGACATCGAAAGAGCGGATGTATGAAGTGTATCTGAATATAGCCGAGTGGGGGCCGATGGTTTATGGAATATGCGAGGCGGCAGACTATTATTTTGCGAAACGCCCTTCCGCCCTTACGCTGGAAGAATCCATTTTCCTGGCTTCCATCATTCCAAGGCCGAAGCATTTCATGTGGTCGTTTACGGAAGACGGACGGCTGAAGGACACGCAGGAAGGATATTTCCGTCTGATAGGCAGGCGGCTTGTTGCGAAAGGTGTGATTTCGGAGGCGGAAGCTGCGGGGATAGACATTTCCAAAGTTATCCTGAGAGGGGAGGCGAAACGGTATTTTGCCGGCAAGCCTTCTGCCGGGAATCCGGATCCTGTCCGGGAATAAGGCGAGCGCGTCCGGCTGAAATGAAAAAAAGGTGCGCCGGGCTGGTCTGAACCAGTTTCCGGCGCACCTTTCCTTATTGCGTCAAGAGCGGGAAAATATTATTCCCACTCGATTGTGGCAGGCGGTTTTGACGAAATGTCATAGCATACACGGTTTACCCCTTTCACCTTGTTGATGATCTCGTTGGAGACCTTGGCCATGAAGTCGTAGGGCAGGTGGGCCCAGTCGGCCGTCATGGCGTCGGTGCTCGTCACGGCACGCAGGGCCACGGGATGCTCGTAGGTGCGCTCGTCGCCCATCACGCCCACACTCTGTACGGGAAGCAGGATAACTCCGGCTTGCCATACCTGGTCGTAAAGTGACGTTTCTTTTCCGTCAGCGTCCTTTGTCTTCCAGTCGCGCAGGCCCTGGATGAAGATGTCGTCGGCATCCTGAAGGATGCGTACCTTTTCGCGTGTGATGTCGCCCAGAATGCGGACAGCCAGACCCGGTCCCGGGAAAGGATGGCGGGTAATCAGGTGTTCCGGCATTCCCAGTTCGCGTCCTACGCGGCGCACTTCATCCTTGAACAGCAGGCGCAGCGGCTCGCAGAGTTTCAGGTTCATCTTTTCAGGCAGGCCGCCCACATTGTGATGGCTCTTGATCACGGTTCCGGTGATGGAGAGCGATTCGATGCAGTCGGGATAGATTGTTCCCTGCGCCAGCCACTTCACGTCCTTTATCTTGTGCGCCTCTTCGTCGAACACATCGATGAAGCCTTTTCCGATAATTTTGCGCTTGCGTTCCGGTTCGGTCACTCCGGCCAGTTCGGTAAAGAACTTTTCGCTGGCATCCACGCCGATCACGTTCAGTCCGAGGCACTCATAATCGTGCAGCACGTTCTTGAACTCGTTTTTGCGGAGCATGCCATGATCCACGAAGATACAGGTCAGATTTTTCCCGATAGCCTTGTTCAGCAATACGGCTGCCACTGACGAGTCAACGCCTCCGCTCAGTCCGAGCACCACTTTGTCGTCGCCCACCTGTTCCTTCAGGGCTGCAACCGTAGTTTCGATGAACGAGGCCGCGCTCCAGTCCTGCTTTCCTCCGCAGATGTCAACCACAAAGTTCTTCAAAATCTGCGTTCCGTCTTCCGTGTGGTAAACTTCCGGATGGAACTGCACTCCCCAGAGCTTTTCATTCTTTGCCTGATAAGCGGCCACTGCAACCTTGTCGGTCGAAGCGATTATTCCGAAATTGTCCGGAAGAGCCGTGATGGTATCGCCGTGGCTCATCCATACCTGCGAGTTCTTGCGGATTCCCTTCAGCAGCGGGTTCTGGCTGTCGAATTCCGCCAGATGCGCGCGTCCGTACTCGCGGGTGTTGGCCGGTTCCACTTTTCCTCCGTTGACATACGCCATGAACTGTGCTCCGTAGCAGATGCCCAGAATGGGATATTTGCCCCGGATGCCTGTCAGATCAACCTTGAAAGCCTTTTCGTCGTATACGGAGAAAGGGCTTCCCGAGAGGATGACGCCGATGACGGAGGGGTCGTCCTTGGGAAACTTGTTGTAGGGAACAATTTCGCAATACATGTTCAGTTCACGCACACGGCGTCCGATAAGCTGTGTGGTCTGTGAGCCGAAGTCAAGGATGATAATTTTTTCCTGCATATTGTGTAATGTAAAAAATGTTCGTAATGCCTGCAAAGATACTGAGAAATATTCAGATATTCTATTCGGCGGTTGTTTTTTCGTGAAAAATAATTGCGGCAAGGCACTCCGGACCCTGCTGGCCTTCCGCAACCCGTTTCCGTAGAAGCTGAAAAGGACATCTTTCCGTGTCAGCGTATGAAGCTCGTCATGATGCCTTTTTCTTTTTCAGGCACCTGCTGTCCTCCGTTCTTCAGGCTTTTCAGCATCCATGCCATATTGTTTCCCAGCGTGCGCATGGTCTGCAATCCCTCGGCATCTTGCGAGGCTTCACCCGGCAGCCGTCCGTGTACGCTGTTCCAGTATTGTGAACTTACGACAGGCATGTTGCTGATTGTAAAATACTTGTTCAGTCGGTCGAACGTGGCACTCGCTCCTCCGCGCCGGCATACGGCCACCGATGCCGCGGGTTTGTATTGCAGCAAAGACGATGCGGAATAAAACAGTCTGTCGAGCAGCGCACAGAGCGAGCCGTTCGGTCCGGCATAATAGACCGGCGAGCCGATTATGATGCCGTCTGCCGTTTCCAGCTTTTCCCTTACCTTATTATATAGTTCATCCTTGAACACGCATCTGCCCAGCTCCGCACAGCGGTTGCAGGCGATGCATCCCTGCACGGCCTTTGTGCCGATAGAGATTATTTCCGTTTCTATTCCGTTTGCTTGCAAGGCTTTCGCCGCTTCTGTCAGGGCGATGCAGGTGTTTCCCTTGCTCCGCGGACTTCCGTTAATCAATAATACCTTCATTCCTTTTTGCTGTTATAAAGTTTATAGAATCATGCCGATCTGTTTGTCGGCGGTGCAAAGATAAGGTAAAAAAGCTGCCGTGCGGTTGGCATAAGGCTCAAATAACATTGTTGAAAGGATCAGGTGTGCCCTGAAACGCTGTATCTCCAGCCTGAAGATGACTTGTCCGGCGGCTTGGAGAACGGAAGGTCTGCCAAACGCCTTTTGACAGAAAGCCTGTCCGATGGTTGGAAAAACGGATTCTTTTGCTTACATTTGGACGTATCAATTTCATCAACCTTGAAGGACATGAAACGATGGATCCGTTGAAAATCATATCCGTCTTGCTGGTGCTCGCGGCGGGAGGCGGAGTAGGGTCTTGCCGGAAACAGCACCGGTCGGCAGCGGGCGCGGACGCATCTGTGCTTCGGCAGGATGTGACCCGGAACGACACTGTTACCGTTTCCGATTTGCCGGGCAGCAGTGTGGAGCGTCGTCCCTCTCCTTGCGAAGAGATTTACGAACTCGTGGAGGAAATGCCGGCTTTTCCCGGAGGACAGGAAGAGCTGAGAAGGTACATTTCCGGCCATCTGCGTTATCCCGGACCGGAGGTTGGGAAGGAGATTGAAGGAAAAGCTGTAGTCCGTCTGGCTGTAATGTCGGACGGCAGTGTAGGCGAAGTGCACATCGCCCGTTCGCTGGATCCGTATCTGGACAAGGAAGCGGTGCGTGTGGTTTCGGAAATGCCCCGTTGGATTCCCGGCCGGCACGAAGGAAAAGCCGTGAATGTGTGGGTGGTGCTCCCGGTAGAATTTGCGCGGGACGCTTCCGGCGGACTGCGTCTGAAATGAAAAGCAGTGTGAGGATTGATTATGGCTGGTAACGAACGTTCCGATTTCAGGAAAGACGTGTATGATGTGGTTGCGTCCATTCCATGCGGGAAAGTGCTGACATACGGGCAGGTAGCATGGCTTTCCGGAAGGCCCGGCTGCCCGCGGCTGGTAGGAAGGCTGTTGTCTGAAGCTGCGGACAGTCTGCATCTTCCCTGCCATCGTGTGGTGAACAGTCAAGGCAGAACAGCGCCTCATTGGCCGGAACAGGCCGGTTTGCTGAGAGGAGAGGGGGTTGTGTTCCGGAAAAACGGCTGTGTGGACATGAAAGTCTGCAACTGGAAGCTTTCCGGTGCAGAGGAGTTAGCGGGCTTTGATCAGGCCGCTGATTGACTTCAGCGTGTTTCTTCGTGCCGTTTTCATTCCCGCGGACAGTGATTCCGGTTCGAGCATCTCCAATGTCGTCCGGAGTTCGGAAAGCAGTTCGGGAGAGAACTTGCATTGTTCGCAGGCCAGCTTTACGGAAAGGCATCTGACGGCTGTCGGTTCATCCGATGCCACGATGCATCTCAGGCAGAAGTCGAAGAAGTCTGTCCGGAAACCGTTTTCCGTAAACGGCTGGCGCAACAGCAGGCCGAGCAGCAGGCGGCGTTTCGTGCCGCTTGGCGTGCGCATTGCTTCGTCGATCAGTTCATTGTGCCTGGGGTAAAGCCATTGGTTGCTGTGGAGGTCGAAGTGTGCGAATACCCATGCCGCATTCTCCGCTATCCGTTTGTCTTCATCGAAGAGCAGGGTATAAAGGGCGGACTTCACGGGTTCATCCTCTATGCCCTGCGCATAAAAAGTGATTTCATGAATGTCGTCTTCGTGAAGTCTGCCCGACAGCCGTTTCCGGAGGGTAGTGTAATTCATTTCTGCAATTTTTTTGTCATTACGAAGTTAGTCAGTTCAAGCCGGTTCGCACGGGCTCTCTGTTCTTTCCTTACCGTGTAGCCCCTGCCGCTCGAAAAACGGGCGTGCCGTGATGCTGACTTCTGAAATGATTTCGCCAGCTCCCCCGGCCGCCCGCATAAGATTCCATTTCCGAGAGAAGGGCGGAGGCGATGCCTTTCCGCTGCCAGTCCTTGTGGATGAACATGGAGTGCAGATAGCCTTCGCCGTTGACGGATGCGAAGCCCACGATCTGCTTGCCGGCGTTCAGCGCAACAAAAAAGTGGAAGCGCGACAGCAGGTCTTCCCAATGCGCCGTGCTGTCGCCGCATGAAGCCCAGTCTTTCACTTCTTCCGGCGTATAGTCTTTTGCGTTGACAGTGAGGACGGTATCCTGAAAAAGCCGGCGAAGCTCACGAATGTCTGCAACGGTTGCCGGCCTTAGGAAGCAATGGATCTTGTTCTTGCATTTCTCGGACATCTCTCGGAACGTTACGTTTCAGAACTGGAAGAATTTCTTTGCGTTATAGTAGCTGATGTCTTCTGTCATCTGCCGCACGCGTGCCATCTCGCAGAACGGAATTTCTCCGTTTTCCACGTCGTTTCCGAGCAGGTTGCACAATGTGCGGCGGAAATATTCATGGCGCGGATAGGAAAGGAACGACCGCGAGTCGGTGAGCATGCCCACAAAGCGGCTCAGCAGTCCGAGGAGCGAAAGGGCATTCATCTGTTTTTCCATGCCGTTCTTCTGGTCGAGGAACCACCAGCCGGAACCGAACTGTATCTTCCCGGGTACCGATCCGTCCTGGAAGTTGCCTATCATTGTGGCAATCATTTCGTTGGCGCAAGGATTCAGGTTATACAGGATTGTCTTTGTCAGTTTCCCTTCCGTATTCAGCCGGTCGAGGTATTTGGACAGGGACTTTGCCGTTGAAAACTCGCCGATCGAGTCAAAGCCGGTGTCCGGACCGATCAGCCTGAACATCTTGGTGTTGTTGTTGCGGATTGCTCCATAGTGGAACTGCTGGGTCCATCCTTTTTCCCAGTCCATTTCGGCAAAAGCAACCAGCATGGCCGACTTGAACTTCAGCATTTCGCCGCGGGTCAGCTCTGTCCCTCCGTATACTTTGTCGAAGATGGCTTTGATCTCCGCTTCGGTATAGTCTTCTGCATAGAATTCTTCTACGCCGTGGTCAGAGAGCTTGCATCCTTGTTCGGCAAAGAATGCGTGCCGTTTGCGCAATGCGTCGATCATTTCGTCGAACGTTGAAATCCGGATGCCGCTGGCTTCGGACAGTTTCTCCATGTAGGCTCTGAACTCGGACGGCACTTCCACCGCCATGGCCTTGTCCGGACGCCAGGTAGGCAGCATCTTTATTTCAAATCCGCTCTTGCGGGTGGCTATGTGGTATTCGAGCGAGTCGGCAGGGTCATCGGTCGTGCACACGGTTTCTACGCGGTAACGCCTCATCAGGTTCCGTGCGGAAAATTCGGGTGTCGCCAGTTTGGCGTTGCATTCGTCAAATATTTCGCGCGCTGTATCCGGATTCAGGGTCTTGGTGATTCCGAAAGCCGTTTTCAGTTCCAGATGCGTCCAGTGATAAAGCGGATTCCGCAGCGTATAAGGAACGGTTTCCGCCCATTTCTCAAACTTTTCCCAGTCGGAAGCATCCCCCGTGCAGTAGCGTTCTTCTACGCCGTTGCTTCTCATGGCCCGCCATTTATAGTGGTCGCCTCCAAGCCAGAGTTCGGTGATTGACTTGAACTGATAGTCTTCGGCCACCATCTTCGGGTCCAGGTGGCAGTGGTAGTCGATGATCGGCAGTTTGGCGGCATGGTTGTGATACAGATCCTGAGCAGTTTCAGTTTGCAGCAGGAAATTCTCGTCCATAAACTTTTTCATGATTGTTGTGTTTTTATCGTAGGTAGTAAATTCGTTTTTTCCGTTATCGGACACGAATGTATGAATTTTATTTTTAAATGCAAAATGTTTTGCTGCTGCAATGCCTGTGCTTTTTCAGTCCATGGGGAATATCGATTGGCGGATTGTTTGCTTTTGCGGATTTTTTTTCTTATCTTGGCGAAAAGGAGGAGAGCAGATGGAATGGAATGATGAACTATATCGTTTGGCCCCGGAAATTGCCGGCAAGCAATTGGAGCGGATCGGCACATTCAATCGGGGAAGGACGCGTGACAACGGGGTATACCTGATCAGTCTGGCTACAAAATACCGCCCTTATTATGCTTTGTGGCGGAAGTTTGCGCAGCGTGAAGTTCCGGTCTTTGTCCGCACGCTGGGAGTTGTGTTTGACCAGTCGGTCGACCGTGCGTTTGCCTTGCTGCAAAACTGCAATGTGGGGCTTGACATAGCTTCCGGTTCCGATCTTGAAGCTTTTTATGCCGAATCAGACACTGTCATTCCGTTCGGAAAATACAAAGGCAAGCATCTTTCTGAGATTTCTTACATTGACCCGTCGTATGTGTACTGGCTTGCAAACAAGTTTGTGGCAAGCAGCAAGAAGTATGACCGTCTGAAGGAGCTGGCCGGTTTTCTTGTCATCGTCCATTTCGAGTTTACGGTCCACAAGCCCCGCATCTCTTCGGTAAGCAAATTTGTCAGAAATGTCGGCGACAGGCTGAAAGACCTGGAACTGACTGTGCTTAACGTGCGCCTTCAGGTGGATACCTATAAGCCGGACTTCTTTGTAGACCAGAACGTGCTGGCGGCCGACCGTGACGGCAACCGCTTCACGTTTCTGATAAAAGCCGCCGCCGGAAGCCTGACTCCCAATGCCCTCAGTTGCCGGAGCCGGAAAGTGAACAGGTACGAAGTGCTGCGGGTGAAATCGGCTAAGGTGCTGGCGCATTATGAATCGCACGGGGTGCGCTATACGCGGCTGGGATATGTCAGGATCTATTGATCCGGTCTTTACGTTTGTCAGGGAAGGCTTCCATAGCCTTTCGCACGTAGTCTTTGCTCAGATCCGCGGGTTTCAGCACCCGGTTGTCATACTTGAGCAGGTCGATGTCTAACGGGACAAGCCCTTTGTCCTTGTCTTCGGGAGTGCGTCCGTTTTCCCTTTCTATCTCCTTGCAGATCCGGGCAACCTCGTTTGCTTCCAGGGTTGTCCTGAAGCAGGCAATCCGGTTGAGGTAGCTTGGCGTCTTCGACTGGTCCCCTTCGGGCAAAGTGTTTACGGCCTTTCCCCACCGGATGTCGGGAAACAGAAATCCCAGCGCCGTTTCCGCCTGTTTCAGATGGAGTTCGGCATTGGAGTTGGATCCCAGACACAGAAGGCAATGATGGACTTTATTCATAAATCTGCTTGTTCTTCGTTTACGGCGGACGCAAATATATGCTTTTCTTCAGACATACGGAAATGAAAGTGCCGCAATTGGACAGGTTGAAAAATGATTCGTCATCTTGATCAAAAGACCGCGGTCTTTTACCTGAAATTACCCGTTATCTTGATCAAAATTACCCGTTATCTTAAATTGCTGATTGCACCATTCTTTAAGGCCTGTTTGACAAATTTATCGGGAATACCGCATGCCGCCCAATCCGGCTTTTTTATTCGGGAGTGATTTCGTTGGGCGAGGGAAGCTGCTTCCAGCCCTCTCCGAAAGTGTCGTAAGCGTCTGTGACCACGACGAAGGCCCGCGGATCGGCCTGCTTGATCTTCAGTTTCACGCCCGCCACTTCCTTGTAGCTGACAACAAGAAAAAGCATTTCTTTGTCTGCTCCTGAATACAGTCCGCTGCTTTTGATGTATGTTGCCGTGCGGTCGAGGTCTTTCAGGATATAGTCATGCAGTTCAGTCATTTTTTTGTCGCTGATGACAAAAATCAGCTTGTCGTTCTTTGATCCGTTTATGACGTATGCAATGACACGGGATATGATATAGATGGCAATCAACGAATAGAAGGACAGATGCCATGAAGGTTGCGAAGAGCCGTCCGCGCTGCCGATTCCGAATCCGATGACAAGCAGTCCGAAGCACACAACCGCTCCGTCAACAAACAGAATCGCGTGCGAAAACCGGATGTGGCAGTATTTCTGGAGAAACATTCCCACGATGTCGCTTCCGCCGGTGGTTGCCTGATTGCGTATGACGATGCCGGTTCCAATTCCTATCAGTACGGAACCGATGATGCAGGTAAGCATCAGATGCTCGGACAAGTCCATGCTTCCTCCCAGCAGCTGCGCCGGATCGAGCGCCTGCAATGCTTCTTTGCTGGGGTATGCGAGTCTGGAAATCAGGTTCATGAGCAGGGGAGTGGTCAGTGCGGCCGCAATCGTTCTTCCTCCCAGCTTTGCGCCGAGAAAAATGACTGACAGTATGAGCAGGGGAATGTCGAACATATATCCGAAAGTACCCACCTGGATTGACGGAAAAAGGTTGTGCAGCACGATGCTTGCGCCATAAACTCCTCCCGGCACGATGTTGTAAGGGTTGATAAAGAAGACAAAGCCGGCGGCCAGTATGGTACAGCCCGCCAGTATCTGAATCCACGAAAATACTGTTTGTTTCATAAACTCCATTTTTATGCAGCAAATATACAAAACTATTTCCGAATAATGAAATGAAGCGGGCGGATTGATTTGGACATAAAAAAGGGGATGCGCCCTTTTCGCTTTCGGATTGCGGCACATCCCCTCTATTCCGATGAGAATCGATTAGTGGATTTCAATCACACGGTTGACTTTGGCTTTTTCTTCGGGAGTACGTTTCGGAAGATCAATGGTCAACACACCGTCGCTGACATTTGCATTGATGTTTTCTTTCTCCACATCGTCCGGAATAACCAGCCTCTGTTCGAATTTTGAGTATGAGAACTCGCGGCGCAGATACTTCTTGTTTTCCTTGTCCTCTTCTTTCGACTCATTCTTCTTTTCCATTGAAATGACCAGTTCGTTGTCTTCACTCAAATGGATGTTGAAATCGTCTTTTGTCATACCCGGAGCAGCTACTTCAACCTTGTAGTCTTTGTCGCTTTCGATGACATTGATTGCAGGAGCTGTAGCGTTGGCTCTTACCATCCAGTCGTTATCAAAGAAATCATTAAAGATACTCGGTAACCAGTTCTGACTGTAATTTTTTCTAGTCGGCATCATAGTTGTAATCTCCTATTTTTAATTGTTATACATTCAATTTGTTTTTTAATCCCTCTGCCTTTCGGCTTCGGAATTCACCCATTAAATTGCAAAGACTGTGCCTTTTGACATAATGTCACTTTCCAGGCCAAAGCATTTCACATTTCGGATAATTCTTTAAACAAATTGTCGGCCTATTTAATTCTGTGCAAACTTTATTAGCCAAATTCATGGAAGGAAGCGTTTGTCAAAATGTCGTTTAAAGTGTCGTTATGTCAGAAAAGTGTTGCTTGAATCACAAGAAAAAGGTATATTTGCAGGGAAAGAACATTTATATAACAGGTATAGGATATGAAAAAGTCAATGATTCTGTTGGCCGGTGCAGTCATGATACTGGCTTCGGCCTGTGGCGGATCAGCCAAGAAGCAGGCGGCAGACGAGGCCGACTCCATTACAGCCACGGTATATATGGGAGTAAAGACAATCCGGCTGGACAGTGTAAAAGCTACCTGGATCCGCGACAACAGCCACGATAAGCTGATGCCCGTAGGGTTGTTTGACCAAAATGCATCGCAGCTTGCCGATTCCTTGGGGCTGAAAGACGGCATTCCTTCGTCGGTCAGTACGTTTCTAGTAGAAACAGGCGGAAAGCGGATTCTTTTCGATACGGGGGTGGGGGCTTCAGACAGCCAGCTTCAGACCGGACTGAAGGCCTTGGGAATTGCTCCGGACGAGGTGGAATACCTGTATCTCACTCATTTTCACGGCGACCATATCGGCGGTATGATGAAAGGCGACACCGTGGTGTTTGCGAAAGCGCAAGTATATGCCTCAAAAGCGGAATATGACGCATGGATGAAAATGGATGCGGAGAAGAAAGCGCAGGTGGTGAAAACGATGGAAGCGTATAAGGACAGGCTCCATCTGTTCGAGTTCGGGGATGAACTTCCGGGACATGTCATGGCTATCAAGGCTGCCGGGCACACGCCGGGACATACGGCGTATCAGATCGGCAAGCTGCTGGTTGTTGGAGATTTGATGCATGGAGCTGCGTTGCAGACGGTGAATCCTGATATCTGCGCTTCCTACGATATGGACAAGCAGGAGGCCGTAGCCACTCGCCGGATTCTGCTTGACTATGCAAGGAAGAACGGACTCACGATGGCCGGCATGCATCTGCCCATGCCGGCGTTCAGATAATGAGGTCAGCGTGCCGCCGCTTCCTCGTTCGCGAAACTGATGGCGCGGTTCAGATAAGCGATGAAAGGCTTTGTCGTGCGGAACGCATCAATGGTGCGTTCCAGCAGATTCCCTTTCAGCATGAAATCCTTCCCCGGTTCGTAGACCAGGCAATAGGTGCGGTACATCAGGTAAGGAGAGAAAGGTGCGTCTTTGGGGAATCCGTTGGGCACTCTTTTCAGCATGTCGGAATTGTCGAGGCTGAACAGGGGAGCCTGTCGGAGCGTCTTTTCAAACTCTCCATTATCGTTGCAGATGTCTTCGCGGAGAATCCGGAGCGCTTTGGGGTCGAAACAGTAATCCCCTGAGGCAAGCATGTTTCCGCCCGGATAACCCGCTTCGTGCGGACCGATCTGAAAATAATAGCCCGAGAATCCGGATTTTTTCCCTCCCGGGCAGATGAATGCGCCCATGTGGCACTTGTATGGCCGCTTGTCGGGAGAGAAACGGGTGTCGCGGTAGATGCGGTAGGTGCATTCCTTGGCGGTCAGTCCGCTGACAGACTCATCGAATCCGGCTATGCCGGCAATCAGCTTTTCAGTGAATCCGTTGAACTTTTCCTGCGCCGCAAGATAGTCGCTTTTGTGTTCGTGAAACCATTCCCGGTTGTTGTTTTTCTCCAGCCGGGATAAAAACTCAATTATTTCTTTCATCTTGTTTCTTTTTTGAGATACCGGGGCGGGTGGACAGCCGTTTCCGATATGCGGTTTTTCTTCTGCAAAAATAACGTTTTATCGGATGGGATATTCTCTCTCGGATAAAAAATGTATATTTGTCAGGAAATAACAAACTGGAATATATGATGAAGTTCGGAAAGAAATGGCGGATCGTTTCCGCAGCAGTTATAGGCGTTATCGCCCTGGGGTTTATTTTCTGGCCGAAGCCGAAAGCCGGCGACGAGCCTGATGAAGTGGAGGTGACCGATTCGGCGGAAGTTGAACGGCTGGTGCTGGAATATGGAATACCGGTGGACCGTTACAAGGTGGATTACGGAATCGTGGAGCGCAACCAGAACCTTTCGTCCATCTTGTCTAACCACGGGCTGACATCGAGGAATATCCATGATCTGAATGAGAAGGCAAAAGACGTGTTTGACGTGCGGAAGATACGCGACGGACAGGCCTATGCGGTTTTCAAGACCAAGGACAGCATCCCGCAGACCATGTTTTTCGTTTATGAGGAAACTCCGAAGTCATACGTAGTGTTTGATCTGCGGGGAGATTACCGGGTGTATAGGGGAGAGAACCCGGTGGAATGGAAGCAGAAGGAAATCAGAGGAAAGGTAGAGTCTTCACTGTGGCTTGCCATGGAGAAGTGTGACGCCTCGCCGTTGCTGGCACTTGTGCTTTCCAATATCTACGGATGGTCCATCGACTTTTTCAGCCTTCAGAAAGAAGATGAGTTCAGGGTGGTTTACGAGCAGGAGTGTGTAGACGGCAAGGAACTTGACAATTTTCATGTGCTTGCCGCTTCTTTCCGCCATTCGGACAGCACATATTATGCCATCCCTTTCACTCAGGACGGAGAGGAACTGTACTATGGCGTGACAGGGAACAGTCTGGAGGGGGCGTTTCTGAAAGCTCCGCTCGACTTCTACCGCATTACGTCGAGGTTCTCCAACAGCCGTTTCCATCCGGTGCTCCGCCGTTACCGCGCGCACCACGGAGTGGACTATGCGGCGCCCAAAGGGACTCCGGTCTATGCGATCGGCAACGGAAAAGTCATAGCCAAAGCCTATCAGCCGAACGGTGCGGGAAACTACCTGAAAATTCGCCACAACAGCGTGTACGTCACAACCTACATGCATCTGTCGCGCTTTGCGAAAGGCATCAAGGTGGGATCGGCCGTAAAGCAGAAGGAAGTGATCGGCTATGTCGGATCGACGGGACTTTCAACGGGGCCGCATCTTGACTTCCGCGTGTTTGAGAACGGAAAGCCCATCAACCCGCTTCTCATCAAGTCGCAGCCCAAAAAGCCGGTCAAGCCTGAGCTGATGCCTCAGTTCGTGTCGCTGCGCGATTCATTGGTAAGGCGGTTGGAGGCCATGGCCGATTCCGTGGCCGGATAATGCCTGCCGGATTACGACTTGTTGAGTATCACCAGGGCTGCGATGACTCCTGGTATCCATCCGAAGAGCGTGAGAATGAACACGATAAGTATGGAGCCGCAGCCTTTGTCGAATACGGCCAAAGGCGGAAAAATAATCGAGAGAATCACTCTGAAAACTGACATAATCTAATTAATTTGGAGTTAATGGTTTCAAAGGTAGATTTTTTTTGTGAACCAGCAAATTTTTTGTCAGATGAATCGGATTTTGAAGTTTTTATCTGTTATATGCATTATGACTGCACATGTTATTCCTTCATTTTCGCAGGCGGGCGGCGAAATACGCCGGCCTGCGGTGGCGGGACGCTTCTATCCCGCTGATCCTGATACGCTGAGGTCAGAGGTGAACCGTTTTCTGTCGGAGGCCGGAACGGACAGTATATCAAGCGTCCGGGCCATTATTGTTCCCCATGCCGGCTATGTATTTTCTGGCGCTACGGCTTCGAAGGCTTATGCCTGCATTGCTCCGTCTGCGCATTACCGCCGCGTGTTTCTGCTGGGTCCCAGCCACCGGGCAGCGTTCGACGGGAGCCTCTGTCAACGGTCTGCCAGTCCGGCTTATGCGACTCCGCTCGGAGAGGTTAAGGTCGATCAGGAAACATGTGAAAGGCTGGCGCATTCGGACGATGTGTTCTGCTATCTGCCTCAGGCGCATCAGAAAGAACATTGCCTGGAGGTGCAGCTGCCTTTTCTCCAGCAAAGGCTTCAGAGCGTTCCGCCTATTGTGCCTGTCATTGTGGGAACACAGCGGATTGAAAAACTGGAACGTGTGGCTCAAGCTTTGCTGCCTTATTTTACATCCGAGAACCTGTTTGTCATCAGCAGCGACTTTTCTCACTATCCTCCTTATGCGGATGCCTGCAAGGCGGACAAGGCAACGGGAGATGCCATTCTTTCAGCATCGGTGGAAAATTTCATGCGTGCCATTGCCGGCAACTCGTCGCACGGTTATCAGAACCTGCTGACCAGTGCCTGCGGACAGGCTCCCATAGCCGTACTGTTGCTGATGATGCAGCAAACTCCCGGTCTGCAAATGAAGCATCTGGGCTACTGCAATTCGGGCGATTCGCCTTACGGCGGACGTGACGAGGTGGTAGGCTACCATGCGTTTGCCGTATCGGAGGGCGGCGGAAAAACCTTCAGGCATGTCAGTGATACGTTTTCGCTGCGTGCTGCGGAGAAGGCCGAACTGCTGCGGATAGCCCGCAAGAGCATTGAGAATGAACTGGAAGGGAAGATGGAACTGCCGTATGATTCTGCACGTCTGACAGACACGCTGAAGATGAACTGCGGTGCATTTGTCACCCTTCACCTGAACGGAAAGCTGCGCGGATGTATCGGTATGTTGGCGGGCAGGCGTCCGCTTTATCTCACCGTATCGGACATGGCGCGGGCGGCGGCTTTCGAAGATGCCCGCTTCAGGCCTGTGACGCTTGAAGAGATGAAGGATGTGCGCATCGACATTTCTGTGCTTTCTCCGCTGAGAAAGATTCATTCCGTTGAGGAGTTTGAACTGGGAAAGCATGGCATCTTCATGGTGAAGGATGCGCGCAGCGGCACCTTCCTGCCGCAGGTGGCCGAAGAAACGCATTGGACGAAGGAGGAGTTTCTGGGGCATTGCGCGCGCGACAAGGCGGGCATCGGATGGAACGGCTGGCGAAGTGCCGAACTTTATGTATACGAAGCGGAGGTCTTTGATGAAGGCGAGGTTGAATGAGCAGCAGATACCCTGTCGTGAAGCGGAGTATTATGAGCGGTGCGCTGACGGAACGGCCGTGTGCCGTCTTTGCCCGCACAACTGCCGCTTGAAGGAAGGTGCCCGCGGGCATTGCAGAAGCAGGATGAACCGTGAGGGCAGACTGTGGACCGACGCATACGGCAAGGTTTGTGCCGTGCAGGTTGATCCGGTGGAGAAGAAGCCGCTGCTCCACTTTCATCCCGGCGAGGACTGCCTTTCGCTTGCCGCGGCAGGCTGCAACCTGTCGTGCAGGAACTGCCAGAACTGGCGTATCTCGCAGGCAGCTCCGGACGAACTGGACTTCCGCTGTCTGGCACCGGACGATGTGGTTGCTTTGGCGGAGAAAGCCTCCTGCCGGCTTGTGGCCTATACATATACAGAACCGCTTACATACCTTGAGTATACCCGCGACTGTGCCCGCGCCTGCAGCGAAGCCGGGCTGCAGAACATTCTGGTCACGGCAGGCTATGTAAACGAAGCGCCGTTGAAGGATCTGCTGCCGTATGTGAGCGCAGCGAATGTCGACTTGAAAGCTTTTTCTGACAATCTGTACAAATCGGTCTGCGGCGCTTCGCTCGCACCCGTCCTCCGTTCGCTGGAACTGATGAAGGAGGCAGGGGGTGTGGATTGAGATAACCAACCTGCTGATTCCGGGCGTGAACGATGACATGGAAATGATACGGCGCATGTGCCGTTGGCTTGCGGCTCATGGCTTTGGAGAGAATCCGCTGCATTTTACCCGTTTCTTTCCGCAATACCGCATGAGCGAACTGTACCCGACTCCCGTCCGGACGCTGGTTCGGGCGCGTGAGGTGGCGGCCGAATGCGGAATCCGCCATGTTTATCTGGGAAATGTGTAGCGGCACGAAAATCCGGAAATGCGGGCGCAGCGGGCAGAGCTGTGGAATAAAAACGGTATCTCCAGGCTGGAGATGTAAATGTTCAGCCTAAAGACAGACTTCTTTGCGTTTTCAAGCAAGTTGTCAGACCAGTTCCGTTCTATGCGCATCTGCTATTGCTCCGGAAGCGGCCAGTCCATCAGCCGCGGCAGTCCTTTTCCTTTTTTCACTCCATAATAGTTCCATGCTCCGGAGTCCGGAAGCCCGTACGTCTTTCCGGTGTCGGCTTTGTCCGTTCCGGCAAGAATGATGTCGCCTCCTTCAGGAATGTCAAAAACGTAATACCCCTTGCCTTCGGAAGTCATCTTCACTTTGTTTTGCTGCAATTGGAATACGCTGCTCCATTCAGGCAGACTGATCCGGCACGGCTGTCCGGCATCGCTGTGTATGCGGATCCATTCCGTACTGCCGTTCTTGCGTGAGGCTGACACAACGAAGCCGCCTTCCGCACGCAGTTCGTAGAAAGAGCAGTCTTTCCAGTCCTGCGGAATGGCCGGGAAGATGCGCAAGGTTTCTCCCCATCCCTGAAGCAGCATTTCGGTGACGGCCGTAGCTGCACTGAGGGGTGTTTCTATGACAGGGTTTCTTCCGCCGCTTTCCACATACATTGTGTTGGGAAGAAGCAGCGCCAGTCCGATCCGCTCGTTGAGGAAATGCCGCAATTGGGCATATGCCTTCTCGCCGTTTCCCTGATAGGCATAAAGAGATGCCGCTCCGGTATATGAATAGCCGGCGAGCGCTTTGCCGTTTTCGATGTTCAGCCAATGGTCGATCGACTTTTCGAGCAGCGCGTTCACCTCCGGGCGGGTGGTGTCTTGCAGCCTTAGCGGATAAAAAGAAAGGAGGTGCGAATAGTGGCGGTGCGACTTTGCCAGCGGCTTGTCAGAAGCGATCATTAAGCCGTTTTCGTCTGCGGGGGCAGGGTGCAGCTTTGCGAGGATCTCTTTCCATCCGGCATATTGCTCAGGCTTTACTCCTGTCCGTTCGCTCAGGCCAGTCATGGTCAGAAGCAGCCAGCGCAAGGCTGCCAGGTTATAGTTGCTGTTGTTGTAGGTCTTGAAACCTTCATACTCGGGCGACTCCATGTCGAGAAGGTGATAGACGCCGTTGCGCTCCTGCAGGTGGGGCATGTACATGGCAAGGATCGCTTCCGCTTTAGGCATGAACTTGCTTCTGATTTCCTCCCATGAGCTGCCGGAGTAGCGCATGTAGGAGTAGTAGGTGTGGAGTGCCCACGCGAAGTCGCCCACCTTGGCCGGCCCTCTTGTCCGCATGATGTCAATCAGTGCTTCGTCAGCCAGCTTCTGGTAGTTCGCCCCCTGCTCCAGGCGGTTGGTCGCATGGGTAGCCATGTAGGTAAGCTGCACATTCAGGTTCCACCAGATTCCCGGCCACTGGCTGGTTTTGTAGAATGTGCCGAATGTATCCATTACAGGTCCGTCGGGATGCGAGCAGGTAGCCAGTTTGTAGAGCTGCAGGTGGTAGAAGTTTTCCATCTTTTTGTCCGGGATGCAGATCATGCCTGTTTCGTAGTAAGCGTTCCACCATCCGTGCATTTCTTCGCGCAGCGATGCCGTGCCCTGCGCGATGGCCCTGCTGACTTCTGTCTTGGCTTTGGACAGCGATATTCCCGGTTCCGGCACCTCGTTCATGGTTGCCACATAAAGTGTTGTCCCGTCCTTTCCGGCCGTTTCTTTCCAGTAGGTCGCATAGTCACCCCTGCAAGAAGCGGGTGTACGCTCCAGCCTTCGTGCTTGCGGGCTACGCATTGCGGCGTCGGATTGTCGGTATAGTTCAGCTTCTCCTTCTGGTCGGGGAATACGATGATGCGGGGCGAACGGGGGCTTCCCGGGAACTGTTTCCATGAATAGGGCACAGACGTTTTCACTTCAACCACATTCAGTTCGTGCGCATAAGGAGTGAATGCCCGGAAAGAGATGTCGCCTTTGTCCGTGTGCAGCAGCCCTGTCAGTTCGGCATTGTAGATGTCCAGTTCCATGGTGCCCGACAGTATCCGGGCTTCCGGGAAGAGTTTCATCTTTCCAATGTCCATCCGGCAAAAGTCGGTAAGTACAGAGGCGCCCATTACTCCCATCGACGTTTTCCGTCCGGGCGCTTTCCGGTGGTCGGTTACGTCCGGACGGCTTAGCCAGAGGGTCAGCGAATTGTCTGTGGAGTCTGCATAGACCATCATGCCTATACGCCCGTTTCCCAAGAAGGCTCCTTCATTCCATTGCATGGGCAGCTGTTCCCATTTCATGGATTGGGTGCTCATGTAGTCTTTCAAGCTCCGGGTTTCTTCCGGGCAGGCCTGATTTGCGGCGAAAAGCAGGGCAAAAAGTATCAGCAGGTTTTTCATGGCATTTGATATTCTTGTTGTTTGACTTGGTTCTGCAATCACTCCAGGCAAGCGTCCAGTTCGCGGGTCAGCTCTTCTTTGTCGAGGTGCTGTCCGATGAATACCAGCTTGATCATCCGGTCGCCGTATTTTTCGTCCCAGTCGCGCATCAGTCCCGGTTCTTGCTGCATCAGCCGGATCAGGTCTTCTTCCGGAGCTGTCGCATACCACAGTCCCGCCTCCTTCAACTGTTTTTGCGTCCCGGCCTGTTCAAACAGGTACGACATGTCGCGGTTGTGGCTGAAATAGCATACGCCTTTCGTGCGGATTACATTTTTCGGCCATTTGGTTGCGATGAAATGGTCGAGCTTGTGGATGTCGAATGCCGGACGGCGGTAATAGACAAAGGTTCCGATCCCGTATTCTTCCACTTCGCCTCCTTCCGCATGGTGGTGGTGATGGCCGTGGCCGTCTTCTTCCTCATCGTGTCCGTGGTGATGATGCTCTTCTTCGTGCCGGTGCCGGGATGTTTTGCCTCATTCTCTTCCTCTTCGGTTGCCTGGCGTTCGATTTCGCGTATCCATCCGGCTGATGTGGCCACCCTTTCAAAGTTGAAGAGGTTTGTGCTGATGATCCGGTTCAGGTCGACATCCGCATAATTGCACTCGATGATTTCAGCGGCAGGCTGCAGCCTCCGGATAATTTGCCTGATGCGCTCCAGTTCTTCGGCCTTCACTTCCGCTGCTTTATTGAGCAGGATGATGTTGCAGAATTCGATTTGCTGGATAATCAGGTTTTCGATGTCCTCTTCGTCGATATGTTTACGGGTAAGATCGTTTCCGCATGCAAATTCACTTTGCATCCGCAGTGCATCGACAACCGTCACGATGCAGTCGAGCCGGCAGATGCCGTACTTGGTGTAGGCCCCTCCCAGGCGCGGAATGGAACAAATGGTCTGCGCTATCGGTTCCGGCTCGCAGATTCCGCTGGCTTCAATCACAATGTAGTCGAAGCGTTCCATTTTCATCAGTTCAAAGACCTGTTCGATCAGGTCGGCCTTCAGCGTGCAGCAGATGCATCCGTTTTGCAGCGCCACCAGGCTGTCGTCTTTCTTGTTGACGATTCCTCCCTTTTTGAATCAAGTCGGCATCGATGTTCACTTCGCCGATATCATTGACAATGACTGCGAATTTGATGCCGCGTTTGTTTGCGAGGATATGGTTGACTAACGTTGTTTTTCCGCTGCCCAGATAACCGGTCAGAAGCAGTATGGGAATCTCTTTTGCTTTCATATTATACCTTATTTATATATTAGGAAAAAATTCTTTTTGTTCTTCGGGACACAAAAATACAGTTTATTTCATTATAATGGTCAGTGAATGCTGTTACTTGCTCTAAAAAACGGAAGAAAGGTGAGTCCCTGACTAAAAGGCGGCGGCTCCTTTCATCTCCGAAAGAATGTAGCCGCCGGTCCTGCATGATGTAACAAATAGATAAGGAAACAACATATATGGCTGTTTCGTATTACAAAAATATTAAGAAATTGTTCATTTGGATAGCTGTTTTTTGATATATATCAATAAATGACACCGGTATCGCGAGTTTTTTTCTGCTTTTGCTTTTATGTTGTTCAACATATTCTTATCTTTTGTATCGGTAAAAAGATAAAGCTCGAGCTAGATTAGATTTAAGATTGTTTTTTAGGTAAAAAGTTTTTAGGTAACAAGTAAAATTTTAGGTATTATGAGAAAATCAGGTTTAACATTGGTTGCCGCTTTGGCATTTTCCGTATCAGTATTCGCTGATGGTGTAAAGGACAGCAACAACGCTTCTGCGTGGGACGGTTCGATCAACAAGTCCAAGCTGACCCAGTATCTGAAGCTGAACGGCACTCAGAACGAAAAGGTAGCAGACATCTGCGACTTCTTTAAGGCTGAGATGTCCCTTGCAAACAGAGCGAAGGAAGGGAAGAATGAAAAAGTCCGTAACGCAGTTTATGGAAATCTGAAGCTGATGAAGGAAACGTTGGATGAAAAGCAGTATTCAAACTACCTTCGTCTGATGGCGATGACCTTGCGCAACAAAGGTATTGACGTGAATGTAGACAAATAATTGGTCCTCCAAGGGCTTCTGATAAATGAAGGCTTTCCTCTGCGTTTCCTTTCTGGGAACACAGGAAAGCCTTTTTTCATTTCTTTTCTTTGAGCATATCCTCCAGCCGGAGCAGCTCGTCGCGGTATTGTGCCGCCTCGATGAAATCGAGCTTTTTCGCTGCTTCCTGCATCAGCTTGCGCGTGCGGTTGATGCTCTTTTCCAGTTGCTCTTTCGACATGTATTCTACAATCGGGTCGGCAGCGGCATAAAGAACGGGCGTTTCCGTGTAAGCTTTCGGCTGTTTCTTTTCCGTTTCCGCCTGTTTGCCGTTTATCTCCAGCAGTGCATTGTCGCGCGAGCGGACAATCTGTTTCGGGGTTATCCCGTGCGCTTCGTTGTAAGCGAGCTGCTTCTCGCGGCGGCGGTTTGTTTCGTCAATCGTCTGCTGCATGCTGTCTGTGATGTTGTCTGCATACATGATTACCTTGCCGTTCACGTTTCGGGCAGCACGGCCTGCCGTCTGGGTCAGAGAACGGTGACTGCGAAGGAAGCCTTCCTTGTCTGCATCGAGAATAGCTACGAGCGAAACTTCCGGCAAGTCGAGTCCTTCACGCAGCAGGTTTACGCCTACAAGCACATCATATACTCCCTGCCTCAGGTCGTCCATGATCTGTATTCTTTCCAGCGTATCCACGTCGCTGTGGATGTAAGTGCATCTGATGCCGCTGTTCAGCAGATATTCTGTCAGCTCTTCCGCCATCCGTTTGGTGAGCGTGGTCACCAGCACGCGCTCGTTCACCTCCACGCGCTGCTGTATCTCTTCCATCAGATCGTCGATCTGGTTCAGGCTCGGTTTGACTTCAATAATCGGATCGAGCAGACCGGTGGGACGTATTACCTGTTCCACCACAATTCCCTCGCTTTGCTGCAATTCATAGTCTGCCGGAGTCGCGCTGACGTAAATTACCTGTCTGGCCATTTCCTGGAACTCCTCGAACGTGAGCGGACGGTTGTCCATAGCCGCAGGAAGGCGGAATCCATACTGTACGAGGTTGACCTTGCGCGCACGGTCTCCACCGTACATGGCCCTGATCTGCGGCACGCTTACATGGCTTTCGTCAATCACGATCAGGAAGTCTTCCGGAAAGAAGTCGAGCAGGCAGTAGGGGCGGGTGCCCGGAGCCCGGCCGTCAAAATACCGTGAATAGTTCTCGATTCCCGAACAGTGTCCCAGCTCGCGGAGCATTTCCATGTCGTATGTCACGCGTTCGTACAGGCGTTTTGCCTCCAGCGTTTTGCCCATTTCCTCAAAATAGGCTACCTGTTTGGTCAGATCGTCTTCTATCTCGTGGATTGCCCGCAGCGTGCTTTCTTTGGTGGTCATGAAAAGATTGGCGGGATAGATCTTGTACTCTTCAAAGCTTCCTGTCCTGTGTCCGGATACGGGATCAATCTCTTCGATGCCGTCGATTTCGTCGTCCCAGAACATCACTCTCAGTATGCTGTCGGTGTAGGCGAGGAAGATATCCACCGTATCGCCCTTTACCCTGAAGTTTCCGCGGTTCAGTTCGATGTCGTTGCGCACGTAAAGGCTTTCAACCAGCTTTCTCAGAAAAACGTTGCGGTCCAGAAGCTTGCCTTTTTTGATATCAATGACATTATTATAGAAATCGGCCGGATTTCCCATGCCGTAGATGCATGAAACGGACGAAACGACAATCACATCCTTCCGTCCGGACAGCAGCGAAGAAGTGGCCGCCAGGCGCAGCTTGTCTATTTCATCGTTTATGGCGAGGTCTTTTTCGATGTAGGTGTCGGTTGAGGGAATATACGCTTCGGGCTGGTAGTAGTCGTAGTACGAAACATAATATTCCACCGCATTGTGCGGGAAAAACTTCTTGAACTCACCGTACAGCTGGGCCGCCAGTGTCTTGTTGTGGCTCAGTATCAGTGTCGGCTTGTTGATGTTCTTTATAACATTCGCTATGGTGAAAGTCTTTCCCGAGCCGGTCACGCCGAGCAGTGTCTGGGCCGGTACATGATTCAGTATTCCCTCTGTCAGTTGGGCGATGGCTTCCGGCTGGTCACCGGTGGGCTGGTAATCGGAAATGAGTTCGAAGTTCATAATGTTATCCTCTGATTGATTGGGCAGTGCTATTCAGGAGTTGCAGATGTTTATGGAATATTTCCCTACCAGTAGCCGTCGGCAGGATGCACAGCAAATGATTTTTGATTTGCAGGACAAGCTGGTGATGAAAGACTATCTGGCTGCGAAATTGTATTATGATTTGGGTTCTTATACAGGAAACAGTACTTATAGTACTACCGGTAACAATTATTTGTCTTGTATCGTTACGGCTCAGAATGCTTTGAAAGACTATCCTTATACCAAGATGCGCGAAGATCTTTCTATCCTGGTCTTGCGTGCCAAATATGATATGGCGAAAGCGAGCGTGGAAGAAAAGAAAGAAGAGCGTATGCGTGAAACGATAGATGAATATTATTCTTTCAAGAACGAGTTTCCCGACAGCAAGTATACTAAAGAAGTGGAGAGCATCTACAAGGATGCCAATAAGTACGTAAAAGAATTTAATGAATAAAACTAAATAAGAAATTATGGATTACAAAAAGACAAACGCTCCAAGTAATACTGTTACCCGTGACATGATGGATTTATGTGCAGACACAGGTAACATTTATGAAACTGTTGCTATCATTGGCAAACGTGCCAACCAGATTAGTGTTGAGGTTTTGCCGCTTCTTGCAAGCGGCAGGAAGAAAATCAAAGGCCGGTTCGTTTGCACTTGGCACTGATCTTCTCGATGTCGAGGCGGATAATCTCTGTTCTGGCAAACGATTTGTTTGCGTATTCTATCGCTCTCATCTTGTCGTTCGGGGAGTATTTGCTCAAAAGAAGTGACAGGGCAGACATGCGTTCGGCTTCGTGGAGGCTGCGGTGAGCCGTGCATTCAAGTATCACGCTTTCATAGGCAGCGGTAAACTTTTCCGGTATCACTTTGGTTCTGCCGACAATGCAGAAGGATACGTTGGGACATTTGTCTATACATTCCAGCTTCCTTCCGGCAGGAGCGCAATGCAGGTAAATGGAATTTCCCCGGTCCCATACATAGTTGATAGGGACTCCGTATGCACCGTTTCCGCCTGCATCCTGCATGGAAAGCACGCCGTATTCTCCCTCTTTGATGATCTCCATCGCTCTTTCCTCGTCCAGCAGCCTGTCCTGGCGCGCCGTATGTTGTCATTGCTGAATATCATGCTGTAGCGTTTTAAAGGTTGGCTGTTTCATAAATCTGTCTTGTGGCCTGACGGTCGAGCTTGACATAATTGCCCACAAATTCCCCCTTGTTTTCATGCAGCCTGCATACCAGTGCGCTGATATCCGGGTTCTCAATCCCAAGCTCCCTGAATGTAGTCGGCATACCGATTTCATGCAGGAACGCTTTCATCCGTGCCACTCCCTCGAGAGCCATCGCTTTTTTGTCTTCCGACGCGGGTACATCCCACACCCGGTTGGCAAACTGAGCTACTTTCCTCACGTTGTGGTCGGCCATATAAGTCAGCCATGCCGGGAAAATGACAGCCAGTCCCGCGCCGTGCGTCACATCATAAAGCGCGCTCACTTCGTGTTCCATAAAATGTGAAGCCCAGTCTTCTTCGCATCCTACGCCGCATATGCCGTTATGAGCAATGGTTCCCGCCCACATGATGTTGGCCCGTGCCCCGTAGTTTTCGGGTTCCTTGATCACTGTGAGCGCTTCCTTGATAATGGCTTTCAGGGTGCCTTCACACAAGCGGTCGGTTACTTCCGTATCAGCCGTGTTGGTGAAATAGCGTTCCATGATGTGTGCCATCATGTCGGTGATGCCGCTTGCCGTCTGCCATGCGGGAAGCGTGTAGGTGAGTTCCGGATTCATTACAGCAAATGCCGGGCGGAGAACCTCGGGAGTGCGCAGGCTTAATTTCTTCAGTCCGTCTGTCTTTGTGATGACCGAATTGCCGGAACCTTCGCTTCCGGCTGCAGGGATGGTAAGCACAACGCCGATGCGCAAAGCCTTTTCCGGTACGGCTTTTCCTGTGAAAAAGTCCCAGAAGTCGCCGTCGTAGGGTATACCTGCCGCTATGGCCTTGGCCGTATCAATGACTGATCCTCCGCCTACGGGCAGCAGAAAATCCACCTTCTCGCGTCTGCCCAGTCTGATGCCTTCATACACTTTCGGGTCAGTCGGATTCGGTTGCACGCCGCCCATCTCGACATGCGCGATGCCTTCCTTGTCCAAAGATTCTTTAACCCGTTCCAGCAGGCCGCTTCTCAATACGGAACCTCCGCCGAATACAATCAGCGCTTTCGTTCCATGAAATTTCTTTACCAGTGCACCGGTCTGCAGTTCCGTTTCTTTACCAAATACAAACTCGGTGGGACTGTAAAACATAAAGTTATTCATACACTTTCTGTAAAATTAAACGATTCATTGAAAGCAAAGTTAGGAAAAATCTGCGAAATAATGGCAGGGAGCAGGTGATTTGTATTTTTAGATAGGATGCGGCTCGGCATAAAAAAATCAAGCAAGTTTGTTTTTCTGCTCTCGCCTTTCAACTATTTTTGCAGAAATTCAACTGCGGAAAAGCGCAAAGACAAGGTATATACGGTGACGGATAAGGAAATCTCCTCCCTGTTTCCCGCGTGTCCCCTGTCTTTGCTTCTTATCTTGCGAATCACTTTATAAAGTCTGCTGCTTCAGACGCTCCACAAAATGGTCGATGCGGTGCAGTTCTGCCGGAATGTCGATCCGTTGCGGACAATGCGGACTGCACTGGTTGCAGCCGATGCAGTGGTTTGCCTGCCTCAATTTAGGAACGCTCCGGTCATATCCGATGAGGTAAGCACGGCGGGCACGGCGGTAGTCTGCATCCTGCGAGCTTTCGGGAATGTTTCCTTCGTTCAGGCATTTGTTGTAGTGGAGAAGAATGGCGGGGATGTCTATTCCATACGGGCAGGGCATGCAATACTTGCAGTCGTTGCAGGGGATTGTGTCAAACTGCATCATCCGGTCTGCTGCCCGTTGCAGGAAAGCGAATTCCTCTTCGCTCAACGGATGCAGAGGAGAGTAAGTGTGCAGATTGTCCTGCAAATGTTCCATGCGGGTCATGCCGCTCAGCACCGTCAGCACGTCGGGATGGCTTCCGGCAAATCGGAAAGCCCACGAAGCGACGCTTGCCTCCGGCTCGCGCTGTTTCAGCATGGCGACAATGGGGTCGGGCACGTTCGACAGGCGGCCTCCCAGCAGCGGTTCCATAATGACGACAGGGATGTTGCGCTTTGCCAGTTCATTATACAGGTACTCGGCGTCCGTGTTGCGCGGATTGATTTGCTTGGCATATTTCCAGTCGAGATAGTTCATTTGGATCTGCGCAAAATCCCAGTGATACTTGTCGTGCTCGGCCAGCAGGCGGTCGAACACTTTCACGTCGCCGTGGTATGAAAAGCCCAGGTTGCGGATGCGCCCGGCCTCGCGTTCGGCGAGCAGGAAGTCCAGCATGCCGTTGTCAATAAAGCGGTGTTCATACTCTTCCATTCCGCTGCCCATTCCGACACCGTGCAGCAGCAGGTAGTCGATATAGTCAGTCTGAAGCTCCTTCAGCGAATTGCGGTATATTGCGATGGAACCTTCCTTCGTCCATGTGGCAGGAGCGAAATTCGACATTTTGGTTGCAATAAAATAAGTATTGCGCGGATGGCGGCTCAGCGCGATGCCCGTAGCATGTTCCGATTTTCCCCGGCAATAGGCAGGCGACGTGTCAAAATAGTTCACGCCGTGCGCCAGGGCATAGTCCACCAGTTCGTTCACCATTTCCTGATCTATTTCCTCATTGCCCCTCTCGCGCTGCGTCCGCCCACCGAAGGCAGGCGCATCATTCCGAATCCGAGCAAGGATACCTTGTCGCCCGTCGAAGGGTTGGTGCGGTATGTCATTTGTCCTTCCGGTATATCTGTCCGGACTGTCTGCGACGTGCTGTTGCCGCAAGCCGCCAGTCCGGCCGCCGCTCCTGCCGTTCCCATCATCTTCAGGAAACTGCGGCGGGAGATGTTGTTCTTTTCATTCATAGGGTTTGCTGTGTTTTTATGATTTGGCGGGAAAATGTTCTTTTGACATGTTTCTGTCGGATATTCAGGCTGCTCAGATCGTGCGGTGCACCTTATGTCCTTCGACATAGATTGCGCTAAAGGGGCGTGCCGGACAGAGATTCTCGCAGGCTCCGCAACCGATGCACCGCTCTTCGTTCACAACCGGAATCTTTGGCGAACCGGGGTCGCCGGCATCCGAAGGCACCATCTGAATGGCATAAACCGGCAGGACAGTGCCGGGCACAGTTTCCGCATTCTACTCCGTCGGTGAGCGGCACGCAGTTTTTCTTTATCCATACGGCATGGCCTATCTGCGTGGCAGACTTGTCCGCAAGTGTGATCGGGCGTATTGCTCCAGCCGGACAGACATCGCTGCATCGCGTACATTCCGGGCGGCAGTAACCGCGTTCGTAGCTCATTTCAGGCTGCATCAGCCGCATCAGGTCGGCAGCGGGACGAAGCACTTGGTTAGGACATGCCGACACGCACAGCTGGCAGGCGGTGCAGTGCCGGGCAAAATGCTGCGCGCTCCATGCACCCGGCGGCACGACAGGCGTATTGCGGTGAGGAATCTGTTTGTCTTTGATGATTGCCAGTCCGCCGTCTACCTTCTTTTCCTGTGCCTTCAAGGTAACGGCTGCTGTCACCAGAGCGGTTGCGGTAAGGAAGCTGCGCCGGGACGCCCCTTCGCCTTTGTCTGTGGGGGAGTTTCCGGTTCCGTTTTCCTGATGCTCTTCTTGCGGAAGGAAGCCGGAGAAAAACTGATGGCTCCCCTTGTGGCATTTGCCGATGCAGTCCATGCAGGCCACGCAGCGGCTGTATCGATGCAGTGGCGGGAGATGTCGATGCACGAAGCCTTGCAGTTACGGGCGCACAGCTTGCAGTTTACACACTTGTCGGTGTCAATCACAGGCTTCAGCCACGACCACCGGGCGAAGAATCCCAGTACGGTTCCTACCGGACAGATTGTGTTGCAATATGTCCGTCCGTTCCGCCACGCCAGCGTGCATATTATAATAAAGGTAAGCGCCGCAATCACGAAAGTCGGCACACTCTTCAGCCATACTTCCGTTTCGTAAAAGGCATAGCTGCCGGCACGTTCGGCAAAATAAGCCAGCAGGTTGTTGCACCATCCGTAAAGCGGAGCGAAGAGGTTGCCCGCTATCCGTCCGTACGAACTGTAGGGAGCGATCAGTGCTGCCAGCGAACCGGCTCCGGCCAGCATTGCAGCTATAAATAGAATCAGCACACCGCCGCGCAGCCACTGTCTGGCAGGAGAGAAAGTGTAGCGGTTCTTTTTCTGCTTCTTTCCGAACCATGCCGCTACGTCCTGCATCACGCCCAGCGGACAGATGACAGAACAGTACACTCGTCCGAAGACAAGGGTAAGCAGCAGAAGAAATACAACAGCTTCGGCATTCAGCGCCAATACCGCCGGCAAGAATTGTAGTTTTGCCGTCCATCCCAGCCATGCGTGCACCGTTCCGGTAAAGTCAAGGAACAGCAGCGTGATGGCAGCAAAGAACAGAACAGCGAGCGTCAATCTGATTTTACGTAACATATCGGCTTGATTTTTGTTTGATTGCAAAAATAGCGCGGAAGAATTGAACTCGCTGTACACAAATTACAGATATTAGCACCCGTTTTACAGATGGTTCACACTTTCTCCAATGCCTGGCTCAGATCGGCAAGCAGGTCTTCGATGTGTTCTGTGCCGACAGACAGGCGGACGGTGGCGGGCGTGATATGCTGTTCGGCAAGCTCTTCGGGCGAAAGCTGCGAATGTGTGGTGGTGGCGGGATGGATGACGAGGCTCTTCACGTCGGCCACGTTTGCCAGCAGCGAGAATATCTCCAGCGAGTCGATGAAACGCCAGGCTTCCGCTTGCCCTCCTTTGATTTCGAAGGTGAAGATGCTGCCTCCGCCATTAGGGAAGTAGCGGGTGTAAAGGCTGTGGCAGGGATGTCCGGGCAGCGACGGATGATTGACCTGCTTCACCTTGGGATGACGGTGCAAGAAATCCGCCACCTGCAAGGCGTTGGCAACATGCCGTTCCACACGGAGCGAAAGGGTTTCCAGTCCCTGCAGCAGCAGGAAGGCGTGAAAGGGCGAGAGCGCGGCTCCCGTGTCGCGCAGCAGGACCGCACGGATGCGCGTGACAAATGCGGCTTTGCCTGCCACGTCGGCAAACACCGCTCCGTGGTAGCAGGGTTCGGGCTTGGCCAGCGTGGGGAACTTGTCGGGATATGCCGCCCAGTCAAATGTGCCGCCGTCCACGATGACTCCTCCCAAGGCTGTGCCGTGTCCGCCGATGAACTTTGTCGCAGAGTGTACCACGATGTCGGCTCCGTGCTCGATGGGCCGGATCAGAAAAGGAGTGCCGAAGGTGTTGTCGATGATGAGCGGGACATGATGGCGGTGCGCTACAGCAGCCACGCCCTGTATGTCGGTCACTTCCGAGTTGGGGTTTCCGAAAGTTTCGGCGAATACAGCCTTCGTTTCCGGGCGGATGGCGGCATCAAGGGCATTGAGATCGTTTACGTTCACAATGCTGCAAGTGATGCCCGTTGCAGCCAGCGTATGCACAATCAGGTTGTACGAGCCGCCGTAGAGGTTGTCTGCCGCTACAATGTGGTCGCCCGGGCGGAGCAGGTTCTGCAGCGCGTAGGTCACAGCAGCCGCTCCCGAGGCCACAGCCAGTGCCGCTACACCTCCTTCGAGTGCGGCCATGCGGGTTTCCAGGGCAGCTTGGGTGTCATTGGTCAGCCGTCCGTAGATATTGCCTGCATCGCGCAGGGCAAAACGGTCTGCCGCATGTTGGGAGTTGCGGAATACATACGAAGTAGTTTGATAGATAGGAACGGCACGGGCACCCGTTGTGGGGTCGGGCAGTTCTTGCCCGGCATGCAGTTGCAGCGTTTCAAAATGCAGGTTTCTTGTTTTCATACAATTTGTTTTTATGTTGTTTGTTTTATTCTCTGCAAAGAAAGACATTGCAGGAATTTTATGCAATATCTGTAGGAAATTTGGAAAATATAGCTATTTTTGCCTTTACTTTTAGAATAAATATATGGCGAACGGTGCGGATGCACCTTCCCGGCAGAATAATATCCTTTCGTGAATGACTGCCGTCTGTCTGCCGGACGGACGGAAAAGAAAAAGGCCGTCGTCTGAAAAAGGCTGCGCCCCGTGAAAATTCAAACGCTCTAAGCTAGAGATACAAATCTTCAGCCTGAAGATGCATGTTTTCAGCTTAAAGATATATATCTTCAGTCTGGAGATAAATTTGCCGGAAAGACAAGCGGATTTTTTTCTGGAAACGTTTTCCGCCGGAAGTCGTTTCTTGTTCAGAATCTGCCGACAAGCATTTGCAGGGATTAACTTGAACTTTTATATCATATGGAAACGTTAGACAAAACCGATTTGCAGATTCTCCGCACGCTTCAGGAGAATGCCCGGCTGACAATAAAGGAGCTTGCGGCCCGGGTCAGCCTTTCGTCCACGCCGGTGTTCGAGCGGCTCAAACGCCTGGAAGCCGGCGGATACATAAAGAAATACATAGCGGTGCTTGATGCGGAAAAGCTTAACCGCGGCTTTGTGGTGTTCTGCCACGTCAAGATGGACCGCCTGAACCGTGAGATTGCGCAGGAGTTCAGCCGCATTGTCCGTGACATTCCGGAAGTGACGGAATGCTATAACATTTCCGGCAGCTTTGACTACCTGCTCAAAATCCATGCTCCGGACATGAAGTATTATCAGAAATTCGTGCTGAATGTGCTGGGAACGATCGAACACCTCGCTTCGCTGGAAAGCGTGTTTGTGATGGACGAGGTGAAGCATGCGTATGGGATACGGGTGTGAATTAGTCCGGCTCTGCCGGAAGAGGTAGCCGCAGCACGGAAACAGGCTTCTTTCCGGCCCGGAATGGCGGAACGGGAGCGGTGCGGAGTTGCAGCGCAAGGCAGAAACAGCATGAGGCGCGCTCCTCCGCACCGCCGGTTCCGGCGGAATCATTTCATGGTCAGTTCAACGATATAGTCTACGCTGTCGGGCACTTCGCCGAGGTTCAGCAGGACGCCTTCCTTCGACTGCCTGAAATCCACTTTCTTGTCTGTTCCGAAAACCGTTGCGCGGGCAATCTTCCGGCTTATCGGCAGAAAGAGGGAAGCGTCAGACAATGAGAGAATGTGGACATACTGCTTGTTGCCTTTCTGTGTCGTCACTCCCCACGGGCGTTCGGGCACATCGCCGGCTGTTGTTCCGTAGACGCTTTCCCCGTTCTGCTCCAGCCATCTGCCTATTCCTTTCAGACGCTCCAGGGCTGCTGCCGGAATGCTTCCGTCGGGCTGGGGACCGATGTTCAGCAACAGGTTGGCACCTTTGCCGGCTGCGCGTACAAGGTATCTGATCAGATATTCGGTCGACTTGTAGTTCTGGTCCTTGACGCTGTAGCCCCATGATCCGTTCATTGTCTGGCAGGTTTCCAGAGGAAGCTGGCTCACCTCCTGGCCTTCGGAGTATCCGGCGGTGTTCTGTCCGGGAAGATCGCGCTCAAACATCTGGAAGTCTTCTCCGGGGAAAGGTGTCTTGTGGTGGTTGTTGCCTATCAGGCACGAAGGCTTCAGCTTGTGTATCATGCCGTACTGCTCGCCGAGCTGCCAGTCGAACGAGGCGTTCTTGTCCCATACGCCGTCGAACCAGATGGCATCCGGGTCGTAATTCTGTATAAGTTCGGTCAGCTGGTTGTTCATGAATGCGAAATACGACGGCCAGTCTGCCTTTTCCGGATCTTTCCCGGTTCTTGTTCCCGAGCGTCCCGCAGGATAGTCGTCCCTTGTCCAGTCGATGTGCGAATAATAGAAATGCAGGCGGATTCCGTGACGCTTGCAGGCTTCCGAAAGTTCGCGGACGATATCCTTTCCGTATGGAGTGGCATCCACAATGTCATAATCGGAGTATTTCGTGTCAAACATCGAAAATCCGTCATGGTGCCGGGTAGTGAAGCAGATGTATTTTGCTCCGGCATCCTTGAACGCCTTCACCCATGCGTCCGCATCGAAATTGGCGGGATAGAAGCCCGATGCGGCCTTGGCGTATTCGTCGCGGTTAAGCCCTCCGGTGTTCAGATACCATTCTCCCTGGGCAAACATGCTGTAAATGCCCCAGTGGAGAAAGATCCCGAACTTGCTTTCCGCAAATTCTTTTCTTGCTTCAAGATTCTCTTCTGTCGGCACATACCCTTTCTGGGCGTGCGAAAACGGCATATTCAGGAACGAACAGAGGATTCCTGCTGCCAGCCAATAACTTTTTCTCATAAAAATATGTTTTGAAAGATTTGTCCTGTCTTGCGATGACAAGCAAAATTAAACAAAAGGAATAAAAAAATTGAATAAATCGCCAAAAGTTCTTACCTTTGCATGAAAATTTTCGCGTGATATGAAAATTAAGGAAGTTATAAGTGCCCTTGAAACATTCGCGCCTCTGCCATTGCAGGACGGATTTGACAATGCCGGACTGCAGATCGGACTGACAGATGCGGAAGCTGCAGGGGCTTTGTTGTGTCTGGACGTTACTGAAGCCGTGGTGGACGAAGCCATCGCTTTGGGATGCAACCTCATCGTTTCCCATCATCCGCTCATATTTAAAGGATACAAGTCCATTGCCGGACGCGATTATGTGGAACGGTGCATCATGAAGGCGATAAAGAATGACATCGTCATCTTTTCCATGCACACCAATCTGGACAACGCTCCGCAGGGGGTGAACTGCAAGATGGCCGAGAAAATCGGCCTGACCAACCTGAAGGTGCTGGGCCGAAAGGGAATATGCTGCTCAAGCTGGTTACGTTTGTGCCGGAAGCTCAGGCGGAAACGGTGCGCCAGGCACTGTTCGAGGCGGGATGCGGATGCATAGGAAACTATGACTCATGCAGCTACAGCGTGGAAGGCAAGGGTACGTTCCGTGCGAATAAGGGCTGTCATCCGTATTGCGGAAAGATCGGAGAGCTTCACACGGAGCCTGAAGTGCGCATCGAAACCGTTTTGCCGGCATTCATGGAAAAGAAAGTTCTGAAAACGCTGGCGGAGGTGCATCCTTACGAGGAGCCGGCTTACGACCTTTATCCCTTGCAGAACAGCTGGAGCCAAGTAGGCGCAGGGCTGGTGGGCGAGCTGGAAGAACCGGAAACGGAAGGCGAGTTCCTGAAACGGATAAAGAAGGTATTTGAGGCGGGATGCGTGAAGCACTCCCGCATGAGCGGACGCCTCATCAGCAAGGTGGCTCTGTGCGGCGGAGCGGGGGCGTTTCTGCTTCCGAAGGCGGTGCAGGCGCATGCCGATGTCTTCATTACCGGCGAGGTGAAGTATCATGACTATTTCAGCTATGAGAACGATATTCTGATTGCGGAAATAGGGCATTACGAGAGTGAACAATATACGAAAGAAATCTTATATTCAATCATAAGGGAGATGTTCCCGACACTTGAAGTCACTATGACGCGTGTCAATACAAATCCCGTCAAATATCTATAAAAGACTATGGCTAAAGAAGTTAAGAAAGATCCCAGCGAACTGAGCGTGGAAGAAAAACTGAAGGCTCTCTACCTGTTGCAGACCTTGTTGTCTGAAATCGACAAAATTAAGACGCTGAGAGGCGAACTGCCGCTCGAAGTGCAGGACCTGGAAGATGAAGTGACAGGTCTTACCACACGCATCGACAAAATCAAAGGCGAGATTGAAGAACTGAAAACGAACATCGCCAACAAGAAGATTGAAATCGAAACGGCAAAAGCGTCGATCGAGAAATATAAGGGACAGCAGGAAAATGTGCGCAACAACCGTGAGTTTGACGTGCTGAGCAAGGAAATCGAATTCCAGACGCTCGAAGTGGAACTTTGCGAAAAGCGCATCAAGGAATATACGGCTGCCGTCAGCGCGAAAGAAGACGAAATCGCCAAGAGCAACGAAGCGCTCGAAGAGAGAGGAAAAGACCTTGAGGTGAAGAAGACGGAGCTTGATGACATCATCTCTGAAACCAAGCAGGAAGAAGAAAAACTGCGCGAAAAGGCCAAGACGGTCGAAGCGACCATCGAGCCGCGCCTGCTTCAGGCCTTCAAGCGTATCCGCAAGAACTCGCACAACGGTCTGGCCATCACTTACGTGCAGCGTGACGCTTGCGGCGGATGCTTCAACAAGATTCCTCCTCAGAAACAGCTGGATATCCGCATGAGAAAGA